>SESF01003272.1_pt1 | contig 10390 bp, 9 predicted proteins | sample 3171521 | NCBI WGS metagenome assembly SESF01 (sample SAMN10866945, study PRJNA518727) | freshwater metagenome | biome: subpolar coniferous forest; feature: holomictic lake; material: water; isolation source: holomictic Lake 227, 6 m and 8 m depth | place: Canada: near Kenora, Ontario | collected...
TTGTGGGTATTGATGCTATAAAATATATGCTAGATTTTGATCATCGTCCCGATTATTATATTAATTCAAAATTACAAGAACTTAAAAATCTAATAAACAAAATCGACCAAACAAATTGGATTAATTTTAATAGCAATGCATTTACTCATGAAAATTATGCTGTTGATGTTGCAGATGATAATAAACATCCTGGTCCTATAACTAATAATAAATTATATCTAAATTTGATTAATCATATTACTCAACAACAGATTTGGTAAATTTTTGTTCGACTTCGTGAGGTTAAGTAGTATATACTAATTATATGACAAACTTATTTAAAAAAGCCGCAATTCTGACTGACATACACTTCGGGTTAAAGTCTAATAGTCAAACACACAACGATGATTGTTTAAACTTTGTTAAGTGGTTTATTAGCAAAGCTAAAGAAGAAGGTTGTGATGTTTGCTTTATGTTGGGCGACTGGCACAATAATCGTGCGGCAATTAATATCATTACGTTAAACTATAGCCTACAAGCTCTCGAGTTACTAGGCAAAGCGTTTGAGCGTGTTATATTCATTCCGGGCAATCATGATTTATATTATCGTGACAAGCGTGATATACAGTCAGCTGAATGGGCTAGACATATTCCTAACATTGAAATCATTAATGACTTCTATCAAGAGGGTGATGTAAGCATAGTCCCTTGGTTGGTAGGGGATGATCATAAAAAGATACAAAAGATCAATGCGAAGTATATGTTCGGGCACTTTGAGTTACCGGGCTATTACATGAATGCAATGGTGCAAATGCCAGAGCATGGTGAGATTAGACGTGAGGACTTTGGGCATATTGATCATGTGTATAGTGGGCATTTTCATAAACGTCAAACTGGTAAGAACATTACATACATTGGCAATGCGTTTCCACACAATTATGCCGATGCAGGTGATGATGAACGTGGTATGATGATACTTCCGTGGGGAGAAGAGCCAACGTTTCATGCATGGCCTGATCAACCTAAGTATCGTGTGTATACGTTAAGTGGTATTTTACAAAATCCAGATACTTTATTGCAAAAGGGTATGCACTGTCGAGTAAATATCGACGTGGATATTTCATACGAAGAAGCAACGTTTATTAAAGAAACATTTGTAGGCACGTATAACCTACGTGAACTTACATTAATTCCAGTTAAGCATACTGATATTGGCACAGATATTATGCTAGGCAATATTCAGTTTGAAAGTATCGATACAATCGTAACAAGTCAACTAACAGCTATTAACAGTGATCATTATAATCCAGCATTGTTATTAGATATCTACAGGAATTTATAATTGTTCAAAATAAAAAATCTTACAGTTAACAGGTAAATGTATAAATAGTTATATAGGAGTAATATATGGCTAAAAGAAGAATATTTACAGAGGACGAATTGAATTTAATCATTGATTTACAACGGTCGGTTACTGAGATATGCTTACTAGTTAGTGCATCACATCCAACAATAACTAAGATCAGAAAAGAGGTAGGTATCGTTACTATTAGAGGTAGGAGAGGTGGGTCTGTTGTTCCGTCTCAACGAAGAACTATTTACTGTGTATGCCAGAATGCGGCGTGTAAAAAAGAATTCGAATCAATAAAATCAACTCCTCGTAAATTTTGTAGCCACACGTGCCAACAACGAGCTGCAAATGTTGCTGCAAAAGGAATCGGTTCAAGAAAAATGCGTAACCCTAACACTCCTGTATATAAAAAATATGCTAGAATAGTACATGGGATGAGTCATAAGATATATTTGTCAAACATAGCTATTATTAACCCTAATGGATATGTTAGAACATTATGCGGAGTTAAAGATGGATGGCAATTAGATCATATCATTCCTATTAAGGAATGTTTTGAAAGAAATATACCCCCAGAAGAGGCAGCTAGTATTAATAATCTTAGGATGCTTCCATGGAAAGATAATTTAATGAGACAATATAAATAATGGCATTCCGTATAAAAAATCTTACCGTGAAAAATTTCATGAGCGTTGGTAATGCAACGCAAGCAGTGGACTTTGATCGCAATGACCTCACGTTAGTGCTTGGGGTTAACGTTGACTTGGGCGGAGATGATAGTGGCGCACGTAACGGCACTGGTAAAACAACTATCATCAATGCACTGAGCTACAGTTTGTTTGGGCAAGCGTTAACTAATATTAAACGTGATAACTTAATTAATAAAACTAATGGTAAGAACATGTTAGTTACTGTCGAGTTTGAACATAACGGGCAAGATTACAAGATTGAGCGTGGACGTAAACCGAACGTAATGAAGTTTTACGTGGGCGACGAAGAAAAAGAAATTACAGACGAGAGTCAAGGCGATAGTAGAGAAACACAAGCCGAGATTGAACGGTTGTTAAGCATGAAGCATGATATGTTTAAACATATTGTTGCGCTTAACACATACACCGAGCCATTCTTAAGTCTTAAATCAAATGACCAGCGTGAGATCATTGAACAGTTACTTGGTATTACTGTACTAAGTGAAAAAGCAGAAAAACTTAAAGAGCTGGGTCGTGCTACTAAGGAAGCAATTCAGCAAGAAGAATACAGAATTAAGGCGATTGCAGACGCAAACGAGCGTATTAAAGAGCAAATCGAGAGCTTAAAACGTCGACAAACTATGTGGACTACTAAGCACACAGATGACACAGTAAAACTACAAAATGCATTAACAGAACTGCTTAAAATTGATATTGAACTAGAGCTTGCGGCACACAAAGGGCTTACTGCATACAATCAAAAACGTAAAGATATTGCTGATTTAACTACAGCATTAACTCGCGCACGTGCAGATCAAGACCGTGAACGCAAACGTGCAGACAAGTTAACCGCAGAAATAGCTACGTTGGAAAGTCATCAATGTCATACGTGCGGGCAAGCGTTCCATGATGATAAGCACGAAGCTGTTTTAACTGCTAAGAAAGTTGATTTAGATGTTGCCGCAATAGAAGTTGACTTGCATGGTGTTACTATCGTGGAGTTAGAGTTTGCACTTACTGAGTTGGGTGTATTAGGTGCGCAACCAAAAGTCTTTTACGATAAGGAAGCAGATGCATTTCATCATAAAGGTTCTATCACAAGTTTAGAAACACAGTTAGCAACTAAAACAGCAGAAGTTGACCCGTATGCTGAACAGATTGAAGAAATGACGCATACTGCGATGGCAGATACTGATTATACTACTATGAACGAGCTTGTTAAGTTAAAGGAACATCAAGACTTCTTGTTAAAACTATTAACTAACAAAGATAGCTTTATCCGTAAACGTATTATTGATCAGAACTTGTCGCATTTAAATGCACGATTAAGTCAATACTTAGATCGTATTGGATTACCACACACAGTAACGTTCTTAAATGATTTAAGCGTTGAAATTACAGAGTTAGGACGTGAGTTAGACTTTGATAACTTATCACGTGGCGAACGTAATCGCTTGATACTAAGTTTAAGCTGGGCATTCCGTGATGTGTGGGAGAGTTTATACAATCCGATTAACTTATTGTTTATCGATGAACTTATTGACAGTGGTATGGATAGTAGTGGAGTTGAAAGTTCACTTGGCATACTTAAAAAGATGTCGCGTGAGCATGAGAAAAGTATTTGGCTTGTATCGCACAAAGATGAACTTGCAGGACGAGTTAACAATATTATGACTGTGACCAAAGAGAACGGGTTTACATCATATTCTACCGATGTCGAAGTAATATGAAAATTGCAATTACCGGACACAGCCAAGGGATTGGGTTAGCAATAGCTAATCAATTAATCCACCACGATATAATTGGATTAAGTCGAACTAATGGATACGATATTGCAAATATTTCTCAAATTATAGATGCAGTACGTGATTGTGATGTATTCATTAATAATGCGTATTGTGATTATTGTCAGACCAAATTACTCTCAGCATTATATTTAGAATGGCAAGATCTTAATAAGATTATTATTAATATTGGCAGTGCCATTACTGTATATCCAAGAACAGAAGTTGCATTAAATGATCAACCTTGGCCATATAGAGAACATAAGATAAGTTTAGAAAAAGAATTTAGAAAATTAGCATGGCAGGGCACTAACTGTAGACTTGCATTGATAAATCCCGGCGCAACAGATACCAATATGATGCAAGCACATATCTGTATTAAATTAAATCCTATAGAAATTGCCAAAGCGGTGGAATTAGTATTAACTAATCCATATATTAAAGAGATGACAGTTTATGCAAAATAAGTACGGGTTTCAATTATATCACTGGCATCTTGAACCAAGTAGTCGTTGCACATTACGTTGTCCTCGCTGTCCCCGTGAAGAAATGGGAGGGGATATACCATGGCTTAATAAAGATATTACTTTAGAATTATTTAAAAAAACATTTACAGAAGAATTACTTAAAACACAAGTTAAACGTATTACTATGTGTGGCGATGTAGGTGATCCAATTTATTGTCATGACTATTTAGATATATGTGAATATATTAAAACAACTAATCCTAATATACATATCTATACTATCACCAATGGCAGTTATAAAAAACAAGATTGGTGGGAACGCTTTGGTAATATATTAAATGAGCGCGACACTGTAGCATTTAGTATCGACGGGTATGATGATGCTAGTAATAACTTATACAGAGTTAATAGTAATTGGGATAGTATAATCACTGGTGTAACTACGTTAACTAAATTAAAAAGAGCTTATATAACATGGGCTGTAATTGTATTTGCATTTAATCAAGATCGGTTAACACTAATAGAAAATATAGCACGTGACTTAGGATGTGATAGTTTACAAGTCACTAAAAGTATAAAATTTGGAAGTCGATTTAATAGTTATAATACAACAGATGTAATAGATGAGTTAGAACCAAGACCAGAGTTTGTTAGTCAAAGTGGGCGATACGAACGTTATAGTGTTCAATTAAGTAATCGTCAATTTGATAATACTAACTACATGCAAACTAATTTAATACAATGGAAAGATACAATCAACACATACAAAGATGATTATGTAATTCCGCTTTGTTTAATTGGCAATCGTGGACTATACTTAAATGCAGCTGGCCAGCTATATCCATGTAGTTGGGTAGCGGCACCACACAACGGTAGACAAAGTCCTATTACCAATAAAACATTAAAATTAGAAGATAGTTTATTTAGAAAGCACGAAGATTTATTTGACTTGCATACTAGATCATTAGAAGAAGTATTAAATGATCCAGTTTGGGAGAAATTATTTGATAGCTGGCATAAAAAGGAAGATGCATTTATTGAATGTGAAGAAAAATGTAACAACTGTGCAGTTAGTCAAGAAAATTACAGCGTAGGATATTTAACAAATTAATTTACCATCCACTGTACGGTGGTTAAATACACATAACAACAAGGAGAAGTAAACATGTCAATTCATGAAGAAATTTTAGCAGCAGTAGAACTATACGTAGCAGAATCAGAAAAATTTGAAGTTAAAGGTGTTAAGGCCGCGGCGGCACGTGCTCGTGGTGCATTGGGTGATTTAGGTAAGTTAACTAAAGCTCGTCGTGCGGAAATTCAGGAAAAGAAAAACGCAGCGGCTGCAAAATAAATAACGTATGACATACGACTTTCCCTGGATCTATAATGGTACAACTTTTGATTCAGGGGATATCGGTGAGTATTACGGCTTCATTTATAGAATAACAAATCTCACAAACGGACACGATTACGTAGGCCGTAAGTATTTTAAAACTATCAAAAAAAGACCACCACTAAAAGGCAAGAAAAACAAACGTCTAGAAACAATTGAAACTGATTGGAAAGACTATTGGGGTTCATCAAGTCGTTTAGTAGCAGACATATTAGAATTAGGCAAGGAACAGTTTAAACGCGAAATTATACATTTGTGTAGCAGTCGCGGTGAAACTAACTATATGGAAGCACATTATCAATTTAAGGAAGAAGTACTGTTAAGAGAAGATAACTATAATGGTATTATACAACTTAAACTAGGTAAAAACTCCGTTAAAGATGTAAAAATTAATAAAACCAGTTGACCAACAACATTAAACGTATTACAATAAACACATAACTCACCCAGACACCAAGTCACTCTCATAGAAACAAATTCCAACTCCGTACTAAAGTAGTAAATGTTTTAACCGCATTGTGGTAAAGAAGGCGCAATAAACAATATGCCTAGATATCATTTTGATAAATGTAAGGCTAAGAAATAAAACAGACACTGATGAGGATTTTATATCCTTGCTGTATGAGGAGATTTCGGTCGCGTAATGGCCCCGAATGGAACCGTTAGACTAGACTAACGACGCAGCGTCAAAAAAACATATTGTGCTATAAAAAGCGAATCAACAATATAAAAATTAGGTGTAAAAACCGAATGAATTGGGCACTGTGAAAAAGATACAACCCATATGATGACATAGTTTGGCTAACTACGGATTATGTATCAACCGTCGTAAGAAGCAAGAGTAGGGAGTACAGGGCGACCGCTTCCGTGTAAATGAATATAATCTCTTTTAGTTAGTATGATGAAGCACTCGGATGAAGTGACTCTGTTTTACTTTGCCTTTAGTGGGTGAAGTATGACTATAATCTGGATGAAGCAGTTCTAAAGTCAAAAGCGAAACAGTAATATTAAAGTAATTTAAATTAATTAGATTAGAAGAAAAAGCATGAGCGCAAGCGAAATGCGAATGTCTTTAGACATTCCTTAATTGTAGTTAATTGTCTTTTGCTCTTATAATGACTTTGGCTCACGTATGTTTTAGTCAATAAAAAAGCACAATAAATGTGCTTTAATATTAATACTAAAAAAAAGGCAGTCCTGACTTCTGGGTTGTGTCCATATTATCTTTAATAATCTTTCCGATAATATCTCTTTCTTGCTGTGTTAAAAACATTGCATCTTCATAGCTCAATCCACCACGCATATACCAACACATACGTAATGCTTCTTCTCTGAAGGCTTTTGATTCTTTATCGTAGGATTCAAGCAACTCTACGATATCGTCATTGTCTAGAATCAAAAGCCTCGAGCGAAAAAACTTGCATAATCAAAATCGATTGCTAATTTAAATTCATGTTCACATTCTGTACATACTACGTCAACAGGTCGAATAGTAATTGCCTTAGCAAATTCTTCGATTGTTTCTTGTACTTTACGTATTACAGTTGATTCTGAATTCGCATAGTATTCTCTAATAAATTTTGCGTCTGCTACAACATCGCCTTCTTCTGTTGTAATTGATGCAGTACAATTAGCAATAGTTTCGATATTTAAATCAACCATTGTACTAATATGTTCGTTGTACTTAACCTTTCTAACCTCAGGGTCAAGATCTGGATCTGCTAAAGTTTGAATTAACTTTTCTTCTTCGAAGACTGTGTTACCTGATTTACTAATTTGTGCATACGTTAACGGTCTTAATCTAATAGACAATCCGTCTGGCAATTCTACAGTCTTTGAATAATCTGGCATTGATACTGAACCTAATACAGATGTTAATTCTACATCGTAATCGTGTTCTGTACCACACTTAGGACATGTTGACCCGATGGCCATTGTGGGACCGTAACTAGCAATGCGAATAGCAATTAATGTAGTATCTACATCAACACTTGGCATCTCCCACGCATTTTTAATACTTGGACAGCAACTTTGAATAACATCAACGACGCTAGTTCCACTAATTAACGCATCAGGAGTACGCAATGTAATTTCGTCTCTTGTTGTCATTGGATATACCGGTAATTCGCCTGTTACTGGTAGTTCTAACGAGCCTTCTTTCCAAAACTTTCCTTCACTGGTTAACTTGATATACAGTGCAGGTTGGCGAAAGTGTTTAACTAACGGATTTGCATTATTGATTTGAGCCATGGTTTTATTTCCTATAAATATAATTGATATACTATATATTTATAGGTTAAAACATGGCTGACAATAATATTGACGACGAAGTAGAACAGATTAAGAAACAGCTAGCTGAGCTTGGGATTAACTACGACGAAAATATACGTAATTTAAAAAAACGTGGCAAGTCAGAAGAAGATGCAATCAAGGAAACAAAAAAATTAGCGGTAACTTTTGCAGAGTCGGCAAAATTATATAAAAAATCAGCAGCTGAGATCGAAGTTTCAATAAAAGGCTTTAGAAAAAGCATGGCAGATGGTGAAGCCAGTGTTGATGATTTAGCAGAAGAACTTTCGACACTCCGTGACCAAATTAATAAAACGTCAGATCAAGGTAAAAAGAAAGTTCTACTTGATGCCAAAGCCGATCTTGAGGCGATGAATGCTCGCAATCAAGCAAGTAAAGCATTAAAAGATGGTGTGTTTAGCATGGCTGGTGCGTTAACTGCTGGTGCAGCAAAAGCGTGGGCAGGTGCAGCAGGGCAAGCATTAAAAGGCGGTGATTCGTTTGACGTAGCTAGCTCAATGATGACTGCTGGTGTTGATCTTATTAACACAGCCAATCAAGGTAGTGCAAATTCATTAAAATCATTCGGTGCCGCAACAGCAGGGGCTGGTGGCAAAGTTGGTGCTATCGGTATAGCCGCTAGTTTAGCAGGCGAAGCATTGGGTGGACTAAGTGCAATAACATCCGAACTAGCAAAAGCTGGTATTGGATTTATGCTTACACAAACCAAGCAATTAATTGCTGGTTTCCAATCAATGTCGGCGGCAGGTGCACTATATAGTGGCGGTATGACTGCAATGACTAATACAGCATTATCAGCTCATATGACACTTGAACTGTTTAGTAAAGCAGTATCGGCTAACACTGCAAATTTATCTAAGACTGGGTTGGGGGTTGGCGAAGCAAGTAAACGTATGGCTCTTTCGATGCAAGCGGGCGGAGAAAAAGCACGTAACGGAATGTTTGCACTTGGTATGGGTATGGAAGAACAAGCCGATGCGTATGCTAACACTATGGCTAATCTGGCTGGTCCAACTGGAAAATTAAAAGCAAGTAACGCAGAAGTTGCGGCTCAAACACAAGAATATGCACAAAATCTAAAAATAATATCTGATATTACTGGCGAAGATGTAAAAGCTAAACAACAGGCAATACGTCAAGAAACTGATACGTTGTTTATGAAACAAAAAATAGCCGACATGGAGCCCAAGCAACGAGCAGAATTCAATAACATGTTATTGAATATGAATAAAGATCAGCGCCAAGCATTGGCTGAAAATATGAAATATAATGGAGTCATTAGTGCCAATCTTGCTGCGTCACAATCTCTTAGTCCTGGTATACGCAAAGCAAATGATGAATTCTTTCAAGCATATAAAGATGGTTCTGCGTCAGCACAAAAAGGTAGAGACATACAAAGCAGAAATTCAGAAGAAATAATTAAAGATGCAAAAAACCAACGTGAAATATCGATTGTAACAAGTGGCATAGCAGTAGATGTTAGCAAATCAATGGCGAGTAATTGGGATACAGCATCACAATATACAGTAGAAGGGAAAAAAGCTGCAGAAGAAGCCGCTAAAAAATTACAAGAAGAAGGTAAAGGTGGTGGTGCTGTTGAATTAATGAAACAGCAACAAGATATGGCAGTAAGAATGCAAGAAATTGCATTAACACACTTACCGGCATTTAAAACAGCATTAGAAAAATCATACGAAGCTGCAATGAAGGCTGTGGAGGCATTAGATAGTTTAGCCACAGCCGTTGAAGAAAATCCATGGAAAGCATTATTGATTTCGTTAGCGGCACCAATTCTTCAAGTTTTGGCACTAGTTGGGCCGTCGTTACTTAGAGGACTAAAAAGCGCCGGCGCAGGCGGGTCAATGCAAAACGGGCAATGGAAAAGTAGCCCTGGTGGTCCGGCAGGTCCAGGCGGTCCGGGTAGTATGTACGAAGCTCCGCATCCAGCCGCAGGTCCAGGCGGCGCGGGTACTAGATATGCGGCTCCTAAAGAAGGTTTGTTTAAGCGTGGATTAAATGCAGTTAAAGGAGTTAGTGGAATTGCACGTGGCGCAGGTATTGCCGGTGCTGTTATTAGTACAGGCATGGCCGCAAAAGATTTGTATGATACTGAACAAGACACCACGTTAACTAAAGGTGAAAAACGAGAAAAACAAGGTGGTATAGTTGGTGGCGGAATAGTAGGAGCTGGTGGAGCAATAGCAGGAGCCAAGATGGGAGCAATGCTTGGGGCATATGGCGGTCCAGTGGGGATAGCAATCGGTGGATTACTAGGCGCTGGCATTGGATATTATATAGGTCAAAAAGGCGGGGATATAGTAGGCAAGGCCATAATGAAAGACAAGTCTGCTAATAGCACAGTTGCAACAGCAACTTCAGTAGCTGCAAGTGGAGCATCCGCTCAATTAACTGCGCCA
>SESF01014374.1_pt1 | contig 10388 bp, 4 predicted proteins | sample 3171521 | NCBI WGS metagenome assembly SESF01 (sample SAMN10866945, study PRJNA518727) | freshwater metagenome | biome: subpolar coniferous forest; feature: holomictic lake; material: water; isolation source: holomictic Lake 227, 6 m and 8 m depth | place: Canada: near Kenora, Ontario | collected...
TTAAGCCGGGTGGTGCACTTACTCCACATCTGGCAGACTTGAAAGCAGGAGAGGAGATCTTTGTCTCCGATCCTTATGGAAGTTTTTTTTGTGATGAGTCACCTGCCTACTGGATCTCCACGGGAACAGGAATCGCACCTTTTCACAGCATGATACAGTCGGGCAATACCAAAAACAAGATATTACTACACGGCGTAAGTCATGCCAACCAGTTTTATTTTGAGAATTTTTTGAGCTTGGCTCTCGGCGACAATTATGTCCGCTGTTGCAGCCGCGAAAAGGAGGGAGTTCAGTTTCCCGGTAGGGTGACGGACTATTTGATGAAGGCCATCGACCTGCCCAAAGGTTATAAGTACTATCTTTGTGGTCAGGCATTGATGGTTGTAGAGGTCAGGGATTTGCTGATCCAAAAAGGCGTCCCGTACGACCAGATTTTTGCCGAGATATTTTTTTGATATGATGGAAGAAGTCAGGGAGCCGCTTTTCGGTAAGACGTTGGATGAGTTGGTTTTACTCACTGTAAAATTGGGATTGCCCGGCTTTACGGCTAAACAACTGGCCGATTGGCTGTACAAAAAACCGGTCAATTCGATCGAAGAGATGACCAATCTCTCGAAGAAAACCAGAGATCTTCTGGCAGAAAAATACGAATTCGGCACAGCCCTGCCGGTGAAGGTCCAGGTCAGTGCCGATGGTACCAAAAAATACCTCTTCACTACCGGGAAGCATCAATTTATAGAGACGGCTATGATTCCGGACGAGAACCGGACTACCGTCTGTGTCTCTTCGCAGGTAGGCTGCAAAATGGGCTGCCTCTTTTGTATGACTGCCAAGCAGGGATTTCAGGGTCAGCTTTCGGCGGGCGAAATCGTCAACCAGATCCGCAGCATCGAAGAAGCCGAGTCTGTATCGAACATCGTCTACATGGGCATGGGCGAGCCCTTCGATAACCTCGATGAGGTGCTGAAAAGCATCGAGATTCTGACCTCCGACTGGGGTTATGGGATGAGTCCGAGGCGCATCACGGTCTCTTCTATTGGGATTGTCCCGGCCATGAAGCAATTTCTTGAGAAGAGTGAGGCCCATCTGGCCATCAGCCTGCATACCCCTTTCGACGAGCAGCGCAAGAGTCTGATGCCAGTGCAGATAGCCTATCCGATCCGCGAAGTGATCGAAGAGATCAAAAAATGGGATTTCAGCGGACAGCGGAGGGTTTCTTTTGAATACATCCTCTTCAACGGACTGAATGATACACCATTACACGTGAAGGAGCTGGCCCGCTTGTTGAATGGGATCAAATGCCGCATCAACCTAATCCGGTTCCATCCCGTTCCGGGTACGCCATTGGTAAGTCCGGACGAGGAGGCCATCCTGCATTTCAAGAACCAGCTCAACGACAAGGGTATCTTTACATCCATCCGCGCCTCGCGGGGGCAGGACATCTATGCCGCCTGCGGTCTGCTCTCCACAAAAGAACAGAACCTGACCAATTAGCAAAAAAAATGATTTGTATCTTTACAAATCATGAGAAAGAGTCGTTTCCTTCTAGCCTTCCTTTTAGCATTGAGCTGTTTTTCGTCGCCGCTGCGGTCACAGAATTCGGATGCTTCGAACCTTCTTTTTCAACATATTTCACTAAAGGAAGGATTATCCCAAAGCACAGTTTTTGATATAAAGCAAGACCGACTGGGTTTTATTTGGATTGCTACCGCTGAAGGACTTAATCGATATGATGGTTATAAATTTGTGGTTTATCTTCATAATCAAGCTGATAGTCTGAGCCTTCCTTCAAATTCCACGACATCCTTGCTATTGGATGACAATGGTGATATGTGGATCGGCACAGGTGCCGGCCTGGCAAGATATAATCATGAGCTAAATTCATTTACGACCTTTGTTCCACAGGTAAGCGGTCCGAAGATGCGTGTATTTTGCATGAAGAAGTGGAAAGATGAAGAGCTTATCATTGCTACCAGTCTTGGATTATTTCGCTTTTCTATCAAAAAAGGGTTCAAGGTATTGAACTTTCCAACCATGAATTTCGGGAATACTGCCATACTCAAGATGGATAATAAACTTTTGATAGGTGCCGATCGGGGACTCTATTTTTATTTTCCCGATACGGATACTTATGGTTTGGCGAACAATCAATTTGACGGCAAATCCATCGGTGTGATGCTACCGGAAAATAATGGAGGAAAGAGGATCTGGGTAGGTACAGAAGGATTTGGATTATATCTTTTCGATATCAGTGAAAATAAGCTGATAAAATATAGTCATGAGAAAAATAATCCAAAGAGTATTTCCTCAGATTATGTCCGGTCATTGTGCTATGATAGTCAGCAACGATTGTGGATTGGTACATTCGTTGGTTTGAATGTATGGAATGAAAGACAAAATAATTTCACCCGGTTTTATAATAATTATCAGGATGGTGAAACAATCAGTCAGAATTCCATCAGAACCATTTTTTCAGATATGCAGGGAGGATTATGGTTCGGCACCTATTATGGCGGATTAAACTACTATCATCCGCTAAAAACACAATTTGAACACTTGTATTTTGTAAAAGGGAAAAATTCCCTGAATGACAATGTGGTGAGTTGCATGCTGGCTGAGCCAGACGGTAAGGTCTGGATTGGTACAAATGACAAAGGTTTAGATTTGTACAATTTAAATACCAATCTTTTTGAGCACTTTATTAATGAAGAAGATAACCCTCTATCTATTAGCGGGAACAATGTAAAAGCACTACTGAAACTTGACGGTGGAAATTTGTTGATTGGAACGCATGGCGGCGGCTTGAACTCTTTTGATTCGAAATCCCGCAGATTTCATAGAATTCATTTATCGCCGGATCCAATGATTAATGAGAATGTATATGGATTGGTGAAGGACAAGAATGGGATGATCTGGATTGGGACACTCAACGGAGTGGTGCGCTATAATCCTGCGCTGAAGCAAGCGACGCTATTTGAGCAAATTGTACCGTCGTCAAAATCTATGAATAATAAAATTTTGGGTCTATTCATCGACTCAAAAGAGAGACTTTGGATCGGAACCGACAATGGAGTCTGGGTTTATTCAATTCAGAGCGGAAGATTTGAGGAGATAATATTCTCAGACAAAGTTCGGACAGAAAAGACCGTTTATTGTTTTTATGAACAGGAATCAGGAATGATCTGGACAGGTACCAATGAGGGCTTGTTCTATTTTGATGGAAAAAAATTAATTAGTTACAGGGAAGAAATAGGTTTCCCGGATTTATTGGTTTGCTCGATTCAGGAGGATCATTTGAACCGGCTATGGATTAGTACCACCAGGGGACTAATCTGTCTTTCGACAGATACTTCAAAATGGCGTGTATATACTGAATCCGATGGTTTGCAAAGCAATCAGTTTAATCAATACTCGTCCTGCAAAACAACTGATGATAAAATGTTTTTTGGGGGAATAAACGGGATTTCGACTTTTTATCCCGAGCGATTGATCGACAATCCTTTCTCACCCTCTCCGATCATAGATCAACTAACCGTTTTCACAAGGACTGTCACTCCTAATGACAACACCAAAATCCTAAAAAAGAGTATTGAACTTACCCGTTCCATCCAACTTGAACCTGAATATAATGTTTTTGGGTTGGAATTTGTCGTGCCAAATTATTTAGCAGGTACTAAGAATACTTTTTCATACACGTTGGAAGGATTTGACAATGAGTGGTATACAACGGAAAAGAATAGTGTGGGCTATTCAAACCTAGCTCCTGGAAAGTATACTTTCAGGGTAAAAGCAGCAAACAATAACGGAAAATGGAGCTTAAGGGAGAATCAACTTGAAATAGAGGTCTTGCCTCATTGGTATAACACTTTGTGGGCCAAAACAATATTTATTGTCCTGTTCCTTGCAATTGCTGTTTTCTTGATCAGATTCTATCTTAGCCGGCAATTTATCGCCAAGGAACTGGAGCTGGAAAGATTGAACAATGAACGGTTAAAGGAGATTGATCAGGCTAAAATTCGATTTTTTGTAAATGTTTCCCACGAATTCCGGACCCCTCTTACTTTGATTTTGTCGCCTGTCCGTGAGATGTTGGAAAGGGGAGTAAAAGAGCATCGCTGGGTAGAGAGGCAATTGGATTTGATCGAGCGAAATGCTGAGAGGATGTTGCATCTGGTTAACCAGGCCCTCGATTACAGAAAAGCAGAATTGGGTGCAATGCTTTTGCATGTGAAAGAGCTGGAAATTGAATCTTTTGTGAAGAAAAATTTTGATTTATTCTCGCAATTGGCAAAAAGGAAAGAATTTGAGTACACTTTTCAATCAACTGTTTCAGACCAAAAAGTATATTTTGATCCTAATTTCCTAGATAGGATATTGGCTAATCTGCTAAGTAATTCTTTCAAATATTCACCAAAGGGGGGAAAAATTACAGTAACTCTGACTACAGTTGGTAAATACATCTGCATTGAGGTTGAAGATACTGGAGTTGGAATTTCGAAAGAAAAATTTGACCGGATATTTGATCGTTTTTATCAGGAGGATGACAATACGCAAGGGACAGGTATCGGACTTTCATTGGTGAAAAATTTGGTAGAAAAGCATCATGGTAATATCAAACTGGAGAGTGAGATAGGGAAAGGCTCGAAGTTTACGGTCTTGCTACCCGCAGAAAAGGGTTTTTACGCAGGGAATGAATTATCACCCAAGAAAGAGGATGAAATTCATGAAAATCATATTGAAAAAGACCTGCTATTTGCTGATGATGAGAAACAGCAATCAAAAATGGATGATTTCATTCGATCGACAGAGAAGGAAGATGCAAATTTAAATGCATCCGGGAGAAGGACCATCCTATTGGTTGAAGATGATGAAGAAATCAGAGGTTATCTATTGGATCATCTTTCTGCTTCCTACCACATTATTGAAGCTGAAAATGGAGATATTGCCTGGAAAATTCTTCAAAAAGCGGAGAATATTGAGCTGATCATATCCGACCTGATGATGCCGGTACTCGATGGATTGGCCCTGTGCAAGATGGTCAAGCAGAATATCCATTATTGCCATATTCCATTCCTGCTTCTGACTGCGAAGAATGAAGTTGAAGACCAGCTTAAAGGTTTGCAGACCGGAGCGGATGATTATATTGGCAAACCCTTTATTTATTCCATCATAGAAATCAAAATCAGAAATATCTTCATGCAGCATCATCGTGTCATTCAGAGATATGCTTCGACCATAGAACTGCATACTCAAGAGCTGGTGACAACAGGATTGGATGAAGAATTTATGAATAGAGCGATAGAAATTGTAGAAAAATACCTTGACAAGCAGGAATTTTCTGTTGAAGATTTTAGTCGCGAAATGTGTATGAGCCGATCTGGTCTGCATCTAAAACTGAAAGCCATTACAGGAGAATCGGCAAGGGATTTCATCCGAAAAGTGCGCCTGTCCTTCGCTTGTAAATTATTGAAGGAAGGCAGGTATAATGTCACTGAGATAAGTGAGATGATAGGATTTACCCCAGCCTATTTTTCCACCTCTTTTAAGAAGTATGCAGGCTGCATTCCCAGCGAATACCAGAAGAAAATCCAGAATCAACATAGTTGAAAGAATTTTCAACACAAGCGAAAGTCCATGAAACTGTGTTTGCTTAATTTTGTTGTTGGGTAATTTTCTTAGAGGTCATGAAATTAAATAGCCTTTTCCTTTTTTTTGCATTCCTAATATCACTTCCGTTACAATCACAAACATTGGATGCAGATCTGTTTTCGCTGTTAAATCCAGGTTTTAAAGGTCTGGAGGAGGTATTCAAGTTGCACCGGTCCGGGAAAGACCAAGAAGCAACTGAGGCCCTATTACAATATTTCAAAAAACGGACTTCAGTCATAAATCCTGAAGTGAATCTTGAGAGGATTCACATTTCCTCGGAGGAACAGCAATATGCCGATGATGCCATGGATCACAAATTCTTCTCTCACGAAGGTTTTAAACCCTCCTTGTTCTATGGGAAGGATATTAACTGGAACTATTGGCCGGTACATGATAACGAACTGCGCTGGCAGTTGCATCGGCAGAAATGGTTTATCCCAATGGGTAAGGCTTACCTCCTGACCGGAGATGAAAAATATGCCAGAGAATGGGTATTTCAATACCTTGATTGGGTAAAAAAGAATCCCATTATTGAGAAAAAGAAAGGGAGCGCTCAGAAACTGACCAAAGAACAGGCCCTGAAAGAAGACAATAAAGTCGATGATGACAACATGCGTTATGCCTGGCGTCCGCTCGAGGTGAGTGCCCGTTTACAAAATCAATATGCATTCTTCCAGTACTTTAATTCTTCCAAAAATTTTACCCCCGAATTCTTCAATCAATTTCTGGTAAATGTTTACAGGCATGCGAATTACATCTTAAAAAACTATTCGAAGGATGGAAATCATTTACTCTTCGAAGCCCAGCGTGTATTGTATGCCGGTATCCTTTTCCCGGAATTTAAGGATGCACCAGTCTGGAGAAAATCGGGTATTGATACCTTGAACAATCAAATGGGAATCCAGGTATACCCCGATGGAATGCAATTTGAACTGGATCCGATGTACCATCTTGCTATGATCAACGTTTTTTGTAAAGCGTTGCAGATGGCCGATGTCAATGGCTATCGGGCAGAGTTTTCGCAGAAATACAAAGACACCATCGAAAAAATGATTGCCGCTTATTATTCCTTGCTGTTGCCCGATTTATCGATGCCAATGTTTAGCGATACCCACGAACTTAAGGCGGCTGAAGTAATAAAAAATTCGAAAGATTGGGCCTTGTTATTCCCCGGCAATCAACAGATCCGATATTTTGCCACCAATGGGAAAGAGGGCATGCCGCCGCAAAAACTGTCAAATGCCCTGAAGACCTCTGGTTTCTATTCCTTGCGAAATGGTTGGGACAAAGATGCTACCGCGATGGTCCTCAAAGGCGGTCCTGCCGGTGAATGGCATTGTCAATTAGACAACGGAACCCTCAACATAATGGTAAGAGGCCGCAATTTCTTCCCGGATGCCGGTTCTTATTCCTATGCAGGTGACGAAGAGGTGATGAAGATGCGCAACTGGTTTCGTCAGACTAAAGTACATAACACGTTGACATTGAACGATGCTAATCTTGAAACCGCGGATACTAAATGCCTGTTTTGGGAACCGGACGGATCAACAGTAATACTCGTAACCGAGAATCCGAGTTATAAAGATTTGCGGCACCGGCGATCGGTATTTTTTGTAGAAAAAAAGTTCTTTGTAGTTGTTGATGAGGCTGTTGGATCCGCCATTGGGAAGGTAGGGATTCATTTTCAAATGTGTGAAGGCGATGTCAGGCTGGATCTTGCAAGTCAAAAGGCCTACACTAATTTTGATGATGGCAACAATCTGATTTTGAAAACAGTGTCCGGACAAAAACAAGTCATGGAGGAAGAAGAAAGTTGGGTTTCTTATCAGTCCAAGCAAAAATCAGCCCGGAAAGCCTTTTCTTTTAATACAGAAAAACAATCGAATACTGCAGTCCGGTACATCACCGTGATTTGGCCTGTCAATATTGCTTTAACTGCTCCTGATATTAACGCTGCATTCGATACCCCTTCATTTAATGAAAAGGGATTAAAAGTTACTGTCCAAATTGGGAATAAGGAATATAAACTAAATTATCAGCTCTAATAGACCCTATATGATTGCAAAAATTACAGGATTAGTCCTGGTGACATGTTTAATTGTAACCGGGTTGAATGCCCAGGTTCAAAGTGAAAACCATATTTATTTCGGTGATATCCACAACCATTGTAACCTGACTTACGGACATGGTGATATGAAAGATGCATTCGAAGCGGCCAAACAACAATTGGATTTTCTTTCGGTCACACCTCATGCCTTGTGGCCGGATATGCCAGGGAAAGATGACCCTCGGCTTGCCTGGGTAATTGATTATCATTCTCAGGCTTTTATCCGGTTAAGGAAAGAAGGATGGCCCAGGTATGTGGCCATGACCAAGGAGTACAATGTAGAAGGTAAATTTGTGACATTCATCGGTTATGAATGTCATAGCATGGTTTATGGCGATCATGTGGCCTTGAATTACAGTCTGGATGCACCATTGGTCGAAGCCGGCTCGGTGCCGGATCTGATGGAAAAGCTCAAGGATACAAAGGCCTTCGTCACCCCACATCACATGGGCTATCTAGAGGGTTACAGGGGTTACAACTGGAAATATTTTAACCCAAAAATGACCCCTTTTGTCGAAATATATTCCCGTCACGGATTGGCCGAAGATGATTTGGGCGATTACCAGAATCTTCATGATATGGGTCCCCGAAATTATGAAGGGACGATGGTGTCCGGCTTAAATAAAGGCATAAAATTTGGGGTCATTGGTTCAACGGATCAGCATGCCGGTTATCCGGGCAGTTATGGTGACGGTTTGATGGCAGTGATTGCCCGCGCAAATACTCGCGAAGCGCTTTGGGATGCTATTTCGAAACGCCATGTGTATTGCGTAACCGGGGATAAAATAAAACTTGATTTCAGGGTTAATGAGGCCTTGATGGGTGACGAAATATCGGGTAACAAGCGCAAAATATCCATCAGGGTGGAAGGCCAGAATTTCATTGATTATGTGGATATTGTAAAAAACGGCAAACAATTTGCCCGCATAAATGCCCCGTCTACCAACAAGGAAATTCAGGGGGACTCCATTCATGCCAAAGTGAAAGTTGAATTTGGCTGGGGCCGGGAGGATGCCTACATTCATTGGCAGGGCAATTTAAAGTTGAGTGCTGGCAGGATCGTCTCCGTAACTCCCTGTTTCAGAGGAGCTGCCTACACTTCACCGCAGAAAAGCCAGATTGGTGACACAGATTTGTTTAAGACACAGGTAAACCGGATTCTTCATCACGACAACCAAAAAGTGGACCTCGACCTTTTTACTTCTAAGAATCCGAATACCTTAACACCTGCTACACAAGCAGTTATTTTGGAAGTCAAGATGCCTCGAAATGCCAAATTAATTGCATCCTTTAATGGTAAAACCTTCGAACACAGCATGCAGGAGCTGCTGGATGGGACCTATTCCCATTTTATGATCGGATGGCTGAGTGAAGCGATCCAGTTTCACCGTGCCGCAACGGAATCGGTTTACACCCTGGAATATGAGATGACAGACAATATGCCAGAAAAAAATACTGATTATTACTACATCAGGGTACGTCAAAGGGACAATAACTGGGCTTTCAGTTCTCCAATTTGGGTCAATAAGAAATGAGTTCGCCGAACTTCCTAAATTATGGACTATGAATAAAAAGAAAATCATTGGGTTAACCGTTCAGATTCTGGCTATTGGGGGAGGTCTCTGTTGGACGATGATTGCTTGTAAAAAAGAACCGCAAAAGCGTCCCAATATTATTTTGATTATGACCGACGATCATACTACTCAAGCTATGAGTTGTTATGGAAGCAGGTTAATTCAAACTCCGAATTTGGATAGGATCGCTAACGAGGGAATGCGTTTCGACAATTGCTATGTATCAAATTCACTTTGCGGACCTTCGAGGGCCTGCATATTGACCGGAAAATTAAGCCATATCAATGGATTTACCGATAATTCCAAGACGTTTGATGGCAATCAGTTGACTTTTCCAAAGCTGTTGCATCAAAACGGGTATCAAACGGGTGTTGTCGGGAAATGGCACCTGACCTCAGATCCACAGGGGTTTGATTTTTGGAGTGTACTGACAGGGCAGGGCGAATACTATAATCCTGATTTCAGGGAAAATGGAAAGGAGGTAAGGGAAACTGGATATGTGACGGATATCATTTCCGGCAAAGCGCTCAATTTCATCAAAAACAGGGATGTCAATAAACCTTTTGCACTCTTGTATTACCACAAAGCGCCGCATGGAAACTGGATCCCCTCACCGGAGAAACTCGGGGTGTTTAACAATACCAATTTCCCTGAGCCTGAAACACTTTACGACGATTATTCCTCTCTGGGAACAGCTTCGAAAAGTACTTTGATGCAGATTAACAATGATTTGTGGGAGGATTACAATCTGAAAGTTGCCGGGGTCAAAGAGCTGGAAGGGGGAGATGAGATCAAGGGAATCAATGCCAATAAGGCTGACGCTGACAGGGCCAATCAGAAGGAATTAGGCCTGCCTCAGTTAAAGGCTGAATACAGCAGAATGTCGACCAGTGACCGTTTGAAATTTATTGAGGCCTTCAAACAACGTAACCAGGAGTTTAAAACAAAACAGCTGAAAGGAAAGGAATTGACAGCCTGGAAATACCAGCAGTTTATCCGGGACTATCTGGCTACACTGCTTTCTGTTGATGAGAGTGTGGGGAAGTTGCTCAGTTATC
>SESF01024503.1_pt1 | contig 10388 bp, 8 predicted proteins | sample 3171521 | NCBI WGS metagenome assembly SESF01 (sample SAMN10866945, study PRJNA518727) | freshwater metagenome | biome: subpolar coniferous forest; feature: holomictic lake; material: water; isolation source: holomictic Lake 227, 6 m and 8 m depth | place: Canada: near Kenora, Ontario | collected...
TCACGGGCATCACCATGACCAACTACGGCGCGGGCTACACCTCGGCGCCGACGGTGAACTTTGCGAACGGTCGCGCCACGGGCATCGTGACGGCGATCACCGTCGTGAGTGGTGGTGCGAACTACGCCGTGACCCCCGTGCTGACGGTTGCCGCCCCGGCCTGCACGATCAACGGTACGACCTGTGTGCAGGCGGCCGCGACGGCCGTGCTGAACGGTACCGTGGTCGGGTCGGTCAATATTACCAATCCAGGTGCGGGTTACGGCGCAGCACCGGCGGTGACGGCTCCGGATCACACCGGTGTGACCAGCATCACGCTGGGGACTGGCGGTACGCAGTACGTCTTCGCACCGACGGTCACCCTCACTGGTGGCGCGGGTACGGGTGCGACGGCCACGGCCAACATCAGTAATGGTGCAGTCACCGGCTACACGGTGACCGCTGCAGGGTCGGGGTATACCTCGGCGCCGACGGTCGTGGTGTCGCAGGGCCATCCAACGGGCATCATCAAGACGGTCGCGATCGTGACCGGTGGTTCGAATTACAGTGCGGCCCCCGTGCTGACCTTCGATCTGCCGCCGTGCGTGATCGATGGCATCAGCTGCATCCAGGCGACGGCCACGGCGTCCATCACCAGTGGCGCGGTCTCTTCGGTCACGATCACCAACGCCGGTGCGGGGTATCCGACCCCGCCGGCAATCACGGTGTCGAATGAGGTCTTCGCGGCTGCAGGCGTGGCCTCGATCACCGTGCTGTCGGGCGGTAATGGCTTCATCGCGACGCCGACCGTGACCCTCGATCCGCCCGGCTGCACGCTGAATGGCACGACCTGTGTCCAGGCGACAGCGACGGCGCATTTGACGGGTGACGTGGTGACCTCGGTGACGGTAGGCGCGAAGGGCGCTGGTTATACCAGCAGTCCTTGGGTCTCCTTCACCGGCGGCGGCTTGACGCCGAATACCGCGCTGACGACGGCGAACGGTGGCGCTGGTGTGCCATTCGTGGTGACTGCGAAGAACTCGATCTTCAGCGACGCGCTGAATGCGCAGTTCGCAAGCAATACCAATGCGGTCGATGCCACCAACGTGATTCCGACAGCTGCCCCGATTCTCGGCCAGTACTGCAATGGCGCGCGCGTGCCGCCAGAGGAGTGCAACCAGAATCTGGGTATCGTCTATCCGGGTACGTGTAATGGCTACAACGTGCCGGCCGGTGTGGCGGAAGCGCCGGGCACCTTCCCGTTGTTCGTCTTCGACAACATTCAGGCAACTGCAACGACCGATGAGGGCAAGAACTGGATCAATATGGTCTACGGCCCACTGACGCTGACCCGTCCGACAGGTACGCCGGATGCGACCGCGCTGGTGTCCACGCCGATGGTTGCGATGAAGGGTGGTGCCTACACGATTACGGGCGGTTCGCCCGTGATCGACGCAGGCCAGGTGGCTTCTGCCTACACCAATCATGACTTCTTTGGTAATGCGCGTGGTACGGGTGCGGGCTGGGATATCGGGGCCATTGAGTTGCCGCCGACCCCGGTCAACATGACCATCACCAAGACGGCGGCGGCGGCCACGGTCTACCGCGGTGCCAACGTGACCTACACGATCCGCGTGATCAACAATGACTTTTTGAAGGTCATTGGCGCCAAGGTGGTCGACACCCTGACGCAAGCGCAGTTCGCGTCGGTCAGCTGGACCTGTGCGGCTAGCACGACGAATGGCTCGTCCTGCGTGTCGGGTAGTTCGACGGCGTCTTCCAGCGGTACGACCAGCATCGCCGGCACCCTAGTGGGCGGTGGTCTGATCGATGTGGCGGCGGGCGACACGGTGACCTACACGGTGACCGGTGTGGTGACGTCGAATGCGACCTTGGGTGCGTTCAACAACACCGCGTCGTTCACGCTGCCGGCCGGCTTTGTCCAGGCGACGGGTGTGTCTGCCACGGCGACCGCTGCGGTCACCGTCCAGACGCGTCCGCCGGTGCTGAGCAGCGTCTCACCGACCTCGGGCAATAAGGGCTCGACGGTGGGCGTCACGCTCAACGGCACGTACCTGACCGGCGCGACGGCGGTGGCGGTGACCCCGATCTCGGGTGCTGCCGTGACCTGTGGCACGATCGTGGTGGTGAGTGATGCGCAGGTGACGGCATCGTGTGCGCTGCCCATCGGCACCGCTGCGGGCTTGGGCACCATCGGTGTCACGACTACGGGTGGGACGGCGACGACGGCCTTCACGGTCACGACACCGAGCTTCTCGCTGACCTCCACCACGCCGAGCAGCGCGACGCGCGGCAACGGCTCGGGTGGCGCGAACAACGTCAGCGTCACGTTGGCGGGTACGGGTCTTTCAGCGGTGTCGCCGATCACGGCGGTCACGCTGACAAACACCGCCTCGGGTGCAACGATCTCGTGCACGGTAGGCGCGACCACGGATACGTCGATCGCGGCGACCTGCCCGTTGGCCTCCAACGCGGCGACGGGCGCGGGCACGATCTCGGCTACCACGCAGGCGGGTGCGAGCAACGCGCTGGCGTTCACGGTCAACGCCGGAACCCCGACCATTACGTCGGTCAGCCCAAGCACCGTCGTCAACGGGTTCGGGTTCAATACGGCGACCTATCGTGAGACGGTCACTGGCACCTACCTCACGGGGGCGACGTCCATGGCGTTTACTAACAACAACGGCGGTCTCAACGGCGGTTGTGGTGCCGTGACGGTGGTGGACGATACGACGGTGTACGCCTCGTGTGGCGCAACTGCGCTTAACACGATAACGCGCCGCTTGCAGGTCGTGACACCGGGCGGTACGGCCACGGGCGTGAACGTCGCCAGGGCGGCCAACGTCACGGCGCCGGCCACGCTGACGATTCCGCGCACCGGTAACAGCGGGTCGATCACATTCACGGCCGGTGGCGGCTTGCTGGGTGTCTCGGCAGTGGCCAGCTCGGGCGGCACGGGCGTGGCCTGCGTAGTGCAGTCAGGCGGCACCGATACATCGGTGACGGCGATCTGCACCGGTACTGGCACTGTCGCGGCGACGAACCGCACCTTCACCCTGACGCTGGGTGGTAATAACAGTGGCCAGATCCGAACGGGTAACGTTTCGGTGACGCAGCTGTAAGCGGTGCATAGGTCTGGTCGTAAGGCCAGACCGGACTGAGAGGTCCATCACAGACCGGGCATCTCGAAAGAGGTGCCCGGTTTTTTTATGTACACTTTTGTTACCTGCGTGCCGGTGCTGCTGGGAACTCGATGCGCCAGCGCCGGTCTATCCATGCAGTGCCTTTACGCGGCGGGAGCTCTACGACTATGCAGATGTGGAAAACGGACCGACGCTTGCTTGTCTGTGGTCTCCGCCTCGCCGCAGCATTGGCCTGGGGCGCGGCCGCAAGCCAAGCAGACGAGGCGCCCGCACCGCTGCCCGCCGCCGCGGCAGACCCCGCGACGGCCGTGGCACCGTCTGCGCAACACGCGCCGCTGCGGACCCCAGTGCCCCGGCGTCACCTGCCGCGTTCCGCTGAGGCAGTCCTCGCCGCGCGGGTCCATCTCTTGGCGGCTGAACTGGCGCTGGATGCCACGCAGCAACGGCAGGTGCATGACCTGTTGGTGCAGCAGAAGGAAGCGGTCCGCCGGGTTTGGAGTGATGCGAGCCTGACCGAAGGCGAGCGGGGCCCGATCACGAGCTTGATCGGCGAACGGACCGCCGATGGCATCCGGGACTTACTGACGCCTGCGCAGCGCGAAAAATATAACCCGCCGCGTCCGAGTACGAAGCGCACGCCAGAGGAAACCCAACAAGACCTCTCCAAGTGGCTCGATGCGATGCACAAAAAGTGAGACGGCGATCTCGCCATCCCAGTCAAAATTCCCCGAGGATCCACGCATGTCTATGACCCCCTATTCTCGATTCTCTGGCCTGCTCACGGCTGTTGCGCTCGCCTGCCTGGCGGGACCCACCCTGGCCGCGCCACCGCGGGTCGCGGTGCAGGTGTCCGCGCAAGCGGCGACACCGACGAAGGGCGCCCTGGCGCCGGCCGTGACGAAAATGGCCCCACGCTCGCCCTATGCGCGGGCGGCGCACGCGCAGTCGGTCGCCGAGGCGGACGCTATTTCCCAAATGCGCGCACAGGGTCAGCCCACCAAGTCGCGTAAGTTGAGCGCTCCGGGTACCTCGGGTACTGGGCATCAGTCCCACGGAGCCCATTAATGTGGTGCGGGTTCTCTGTACCCGGACGATGCGCCTGGACGCTCGCGCTGTGCGTGGCCGGCCTGTCCGCCGCGGCCTCGGTCAAGCCACCGCCGGAGACGGCGGGCGTGGTGGCGCCGTCCGCGACGGTCGCGCCGCCGATCCATCGACCGTATCACCAGACGCACCCCGCGGACGGCGAAAAGGCGTACTACGCGGCGGCATGGGGTGTGGATCATCTGCGGGTTCGGTTGACGTCTTCGGATAATCTGGTCAAGTTTACCTACCGGGTCGTCGATCCGCAGCGCGCTGCGCCCTTAGGCGATCATGCGGCGACTCCGGAAATGGTGGCGCTGCGCGCCGGTATGGTCTTGTCGGTGCCGACGATGGAAAAAATTGGCCAGCTCCGGCAAGCGACCGCCCGCGAAGCGGGTAAAGAATATTGGATGGTCTTTTCCAACAAGGGTCAACCCGTCCGTACGGGTGACCGCGTCAATGTGGTCATTGGCAAATTCTCCGCGCTCGGCCTGTTGGTCGAGTGAATTTTCGTCTCAAGGAAGTTCCCATGAATCGTTCTCTGGTCATTGCAGCGCTACTCGCCACCGCCACCGGGGCCCACGCGGCCGACCCGAAGTCTGCCGGCCCGTCGCTGCCGAAGCTGACGGCTGAGCAGGTGGTCGAGCGTCACATCGCCGCTACGGGCGGTCTGCAGGCTTGGCACGGCGTGCGCAGTGTCGTCTTGGAGGGGGAAATGGACGCCGGCGGTACGCCGGTTCGCCAATTGCCCTTCGTGCTCAAGCAACAACGTGGCCACAAGTCGCGGCTGCAAATCACGATGGGTGAACAGACCGCGATACAGATCTATAACGGCAAGGACGGCTGGAAAGTACGACCCTTCACCAACCGCAGCGAAGTGGAGACGATGACGGCGGATGAACTCGCGAAAGCCGCCGCCGCGGCGGCAGATGACTTCGACGGCCCACTGGTGGATTACCAGCAGAAGGGTCTCAAGGTGCAGTTGGTGGGCACAGCCATCGTCAAAGACCATGCGGCCTATCAATTGAAGCTGACCGGGAAATCCGGCGCCTCGCGCAACCTGTGGTTGGATGGGCAGAGTTTTATGCTTCTGAAAATCGACGGCGCACCGCGCAAACTCGACCTGCGCCAGTATCCGGTTTCGATTTATTACAGTGACTACCATGCCGAGAAGGGCCTCTCGTTTGCCCACGCGCAAGAGACGGTTGTGGAGCACGCGAAAGTAGCGCCGACAAAAATGATCATCAAAACGGTGCGCATTAATGAGGGCGTGGAGGACAGCGCCTTCGCGAAGCCGGACCTGCCGGATGCGGCGCCGGTGGGTAAGGCGCAATAATCATGGGCCGGTCCTTGCACCTGTCTGCGATCACCGCCGCGGCGTTGTGGGCGTTGCCGGCCGTGGTGTTTAGTGCGACGGCAACGGCTGCTGCAACGGTGACGACGGCTGCAGCCGGCGTGGCGAAGACCGCCGAGGAAGTCATTGCCCGCAACGCGGCAGCGCGCGGCGGCTTGGAGGCTTGGCGTCACGTCGAACGCGTGGTCTGGCTCGGTCATGTGGAGCCGGCGGTCCAGACAGAGGAAGTGATGCTGCCGAAGTTTGTGATGCACTTGCAGCGACCGAATCGCACCCGCTTTGAAATCAAGAGCAAGGCCGCTTCCTTCACGCGCATCTTTGATGGTGGCCACGGTTGGCGTGAGCATAACGGCAAGGACGGGCGACCGGTGGTGACGCCATTTTCCAAGTCGGAAACGGACTATGCGAAAGACGATCAGGTGATCGATGGCCTGCTGCTGGACGCCGCGAGCAAGGGTGTGAAAGTCTCGTTGGACGGCCTCGACACGATCGAGGGGCAGAGGGCTTATCGCCTCTCACTCAAACTGTCCAGTGGCGCTGAGCGCAAGGCGTGGGTGGATGTAAAGACGAATCTCGATATTCGCTACGACCGACCATCCGGGACGGGGACGGATCCGAACCGGCCGGTACCGACCTTTTACCGGGAATGGAGTGCTGAGGACGGTTTAGTGATGCCGCATGTCATCGAAACGGGCATTGCACAGGCAAGTCCCTCCGGGGTCGAGTTGCCGCGTCGGGATCGGGTCGTCATTGAGCATGTGATCATCAATCCGGTGCTGGATGCCAGCACCTTTGCAATGCCCGCGTCGCCGATGCGGCGTAACACCAAGCAGCAGATTCATATTGATACCGGGGCGCCGAATATCACCCCGTTGTCGCGCTGAGATGGGCCTGCGCCGTCTGCAGCGTCTGTGGCTGATCAGCCTCTGGCTGATCACCGCAGCGGCGCCAGCAGCGCAGCTGCATCGGCGCACGACGACGGTCATCCCCGATCCGCCGGCCGGCATTGCGCTGTACGAGCGCGGCGTGCTGTCGGATGGCAGTGCGCTCGTGGCCGAGCGCGCGGATGCGCCGGTAGTGCAGGGCGCCAGCGCCGCCTGCAGCAATTGCCATCGCAAGAGCGGGCTCGGTTCGGTCGAAGCGCGCAACATCATCCCGCCGATCACCGCCGGCTATTTGTTTCATCCACCCCAGGATAGCGAAGACGCAGCGCGGCTCGCCTATTTGCCCAATTCACGACTGGATCGGGATGCCTATACGCCCGAGACCTTAGCGCGAGCGATCCGTGAAGGTAAAGATTCCCGCGGCCAACCGCTCAGTTACCTCATGCCCCGCTACGACCTCAATGACGCCGATATGGAGGCGTTGATCGGTCACCTCAATGCGCTGCACCCGCGCAGCGTACCCGGTGTGACCAGCGAGGAATTGCATTTTGCGACCATCGTGACGCCAGACGCAGACCCACTCGCCAAGGCGGGCATGCTGGATGTCATTCGCAATTTTTTTGATGAGAAAAATGCCGCGCCGCGCGGTGCGGGCAGCCAGAAAATGCAAACCACCGCCAAAGGGGCGTTGGCGAAGCACATGTTCAAGGTCAACCGCCTGTGGGTCCTGCACGTCTGGGAATTGACCGGGCCGGCGTCGACCTGGCAGCAGCAACTGAAGGAGCGGTTTGACGCCGAGCCGGTGTTTGCCGTGCTTTCCGGGGTGTTCGGGCCGGACTACACGCCGATTCGTGCGTTCTGCGAAGCGCTGCCCGTACCCTGTCTGTTCCCGAATGTAGATAATCCGCCCAATGATGGCGATAACGAATTTCATACGATTTATTTTTCTCGCGGCGTCGGGCTGGAAGCCGATCTCATCGGCCATGCGCTAGCCGAGGCGACTCCAAAGCCAGCGTCCGTGGTGGCGGTGTATCGGGATGGCGACGTGGGAGAATCCGCCGCAGTCCGGTTAGCGGCGACGCTCAAAGCGGTGGGCGTGCCGGTACATCTCGCGCATCTGTCGGCGCGGGCGAGCGACCACGCGTTGCGCGCGCTGCTGGCCAAGGTGCCTGCGGGCGCCACGCTCGCGCTGTGGTTGCGACCGCAAGATATCGCGCAATTGGGTCCCGCCCGCACGGGGCCGGTGTATCTCTCCGGCATTTTGGGTGGTTACGAGGACGCGCCCTTGCCGGCAGCCTGGCGTGCGCAGACGCAAATGGCTTACCTCATAGACTTACCGCTGAACCGGCGCGTGCGCTTAGATTACGCGCACGGTTGGTTTCGCGTCCGAAAAATTCCCGAAGTCTCGTTTAAGGTACAGGCCGATACCCTCTTGGCTTGCGGCATCCTCTCCGAGACCATCAAACACGTCATCGACGCGTTCTTCGCCGATTACTTGCTCGAGCGGATCGAGGACACGCTCGAGCACCGTCTGCTGACCGGTTATTACCCGCGGCTCACGCTAGGCCCGCATCAGCGCTTTGCCTCCAAGGGCGGTTACTTCGTGCGCTTCACCGAACCCAAGAGCTCGGTGGTGGAACCGGTCGGGGATTGGATCGTCCCCTGAGCGGTTATGGGTGCGGTGGCTGCGCGCTTTGCGGCGCGGCTCCGGCCGGTAGCGCGAGGGGGCGTTGCTCGGGCGCAGGCATCGGTGCTGGGGGCTCGATTCTTAACAGTTCGATCTCATAGATGAGGGCGGAACCCGGGGGCACCATCGGTGGCGTGTTGTTGCCGTAGGCCAGATCGGGTGGCACAAACAGTTGCCACTTCGCACCAGGCTTCATCATGCGGAACGCTTCTTGCCAGGCCTTGAACACCGCGTTGACCTTGAACGTGGCCGGCTTGTCATGGGTCTCGGAGCGATCGTAGACGGTGCCATCGACGAGGCTGGCCGAGTAGCGCACGGTGACTTGATCGGCCGGCAGTGGCGGCGCGCCATTGGCGTCGCCTTCGGCCAGGATGCGGTACTGCAGACCCGAGGGCAGTTGCACGATGCCGGGTTGCTTGGCATTGGCGGCCATAAAATTACGGGCAATGGCGCGATTACCCGCGGCCAACGCTTCGCGTGTGCCCTTGAGATAGGCTTGTGCCGCGTCCCGCTCACTGCTGGACACTTCTTTGCCGGCCAGCGCTTCTTTGAGGCCACGCATGAGTTCGTCGGCAATGATTTCCTTCGCGGCGCCGGAATGTTCCAGCTGACTGCCCAGTAGCAGACCGACTTGATAGCTGCCGAGTTTGGGGTCGCGCGGCGTGGCCGCTTCATCGGCATAGACCGTGGTGCCGAGGGCAAGCGCGATCAGCAGCGGCAGGAGGCGAGTCGACTTCATCATGTCTGGGTCCTTGGGTGGCAACCGAAGCCAAGCGTGATCATACCGCACCACTGGGCGGTCGCGACCACCGCCGCCGCCGGTGCTACAGTGCGCCCTTGGTAGGAGTAGCCCGTGTCGACCCCGAGTGACCTGCGCGACAATGTGGTTTCTGCGCTGTTAGTCAGCCCGCACTTCACGGTGCGCACCGCCATGCCCTTGCTACTCGCCGGCCTTGCGCAGGCCTACGGCTATCGGGAGGCGGCTTTGGGTGCGCTCGGCTCCGCTTACAGCGTGGGCTCGTTGGTTGCGGCGCTGGCGGCACTGTGGTGGGCCGACCGGATGTTACGGCTGCCGGTGGTTATCGGGATGCTCATCGGTACCCTCGGTCTCGTGGTGGTCCTGTATGCGGCGAGTTACGGTGGGGTGTTTGCCGGTTTCTTGTTGGCCGGTATCGGCTTTGGTGGCGTCTACTCGTGGATGCTCAGTTGGTTGGTAGTGGCCGCCCAGCCGAGCCGTACCCTCGCCTGGCAGTGGGGGGTGGGTACGCTACCGGGTATGGCGTTTCTGTATCTGATTCCAGGATTGGGGGCCGGTGCCGCCGGGGTGCGGCAGACCTTCCTTGCGGTGCTGCTCGCGAATCTCTTGGCCGGTGCCGCGGCGTTGTATTTGCCACGGCAGTGGCACGCGCTTGCTACCCGTCCACGCGCTGCGGCGGCGAGTGCGGCGGTCCGTGCGGCGCCGCAGGCCCCTGCGGTGTATCTGGCCGCGGCGGCGTTATTGGCGATTTATGCCGGTTGTACGGGCGGGTGGTCTTTGCTCGCGCGCCTGGCCCATCACGACGGACTGGAGCCGGGCTTCGCGGGCCTGGCTTTGTCGTTCGCGACGGCGGCCTCGTGCGTGGTGGCCGTGCTGCTCATGCGGTGGGGTGATCGGGGCGGCCGAACGGCGTTCATGGCGTGGGGGGTCGCGAGCATGATGGCCGGGCTCGGCTGCGTCGGGTGGCTGCCTGGGCGGGCCGGGTTTGCGCTGGGCACCTTGCTGTTTATTTCCTTGTCGGCCTATGTACTGACTTATTGCGGGGGCTTGATTGCGCGCCGCGCCCGCGGTGCGCGTAGCGCCGGGCTCTCGGCGATCGCCCTCGGCGCCGGCGCGATCCTTGGCCCAGCCGCGGCCGGGTACCTCTATCAAGTCGGTGGGCCGCGGCTCATGTTGTGGTGCGCGGCACTGACGCTGGCTGCTGGATTGATGGCCTACGCACGGGCCAATCGCATGCGTCCTGAGGACCACCTGAGCACCTGAGCCCACGTTGGGTTCTGCCGGCCTGTATCGGCAAATGTCCGTTGGGCCGACATTGCGGTCTTGCGCCTGGCGTTGGGCGGGCAAATTGCAGAGCGTGCAGGATCGCGGGTGTTGCTGCGTTTGTTCGACCCACGGCGCGTATTGCACCGTCCGCATCCCGGGCCGAGGACAGAAAAAGGGGCGGTCGGGGTGATGCGCAAATGGCTGGAAGCGGAGGGAG
>SESF01005456.1_pt1 | contig 10387 bp, 9 predicted proteins | sample 3171521 | NCBI WGS metagenome assembly SESF01 (sample SAMN10866945, study PRJNA518727) | freshwater metagenome | biome: subpolar coniferous forest; feature: holomictic lake; material: water; isolation source: holomictic Lake 227, 6 m and 8 m depth | place: Canada: near Kenora, Ontario | collected...
GTGTCGGCATGATGTCTCCTTAGGATGCGTTATTTATGCTGCGGGGGCCTGCGCCCCCCTATCGGCACAACGTTATGGTTTATTTGTTTTTAACAGAACGACCGGACCTGAAATCTATAGGTAGAGTATTGAAAAAGAGCCAGCATTGTCAAGGAATAATCAGCTGCCCTAGAACCGGATGAGCGGCAGCAGGCTGGCGTAGCGGTCGGTCCAGGGCCTGACGAAGCGGGAATCGAAGACCGCGGCGTCCCGCCACGCGGCCGCGGCCTCCAGCCGGAGTATCTTTCCGCCGTCCCTGCTGAAAGCCGCCCATTGCGCCTTCTGCGCCCCGGCCCCGCCGCCGGCCGCCGTGCTCTCCGCCCTCACCGCCCCGTGAACGCCGAGGTCCCGTGCCGCGGCGGCCATCAGCGGTTTCAGGTCCAGGTACCTGTTCGAGATATGGCACAGGATCAGCCCGCCCGGAGCGAGGCGCTTGAAATAAAGTTCGAAGGCCTCGCGGGTCAGGAGATGCGCCGGGATCGCCCCGCTGTTGTACGCGTCGAGTATGAGCAGGTCGTGCGCGGTCCCTTCCGCCTTTTCGAGCGAAAGCCGCGCGTCGCCCGTTATGACCCTGATAAGGGCCGGCGAACCCGACAGGAAAGTAAAGCGGCCGCGCGCGATGGCCTCCACGTCGGGGTCGAGCTCGTAGAAAGTCAGCTTCATGCCCTTCGTTCCGTAGGCCGCAATAGTGCCGGCGCCAAGCCCCAGAACGCCCGCGTCCTTTATCTCCGGCCCGAAGAGCCGGAAAACATCCCCGAGAGGGGAGCTTCTGCTGTAATAAAGCGTGGGCTCCGCAGCCCTGTCCGGGGCCAGGTATTGTGTCCCGTGCAGCGTGTTGCCGTGCAGCAGCAGGCGCATGCCGTCCTTGTCCTCTACCCTCGAGATGCCGTAGAAGTTGCGCAGCGTGAGACCGGCGGCCCGCCCGCCGTGCGCCAGCAGCAGCACCGCGCAGACCGGCACGCTCGCGCCCAGGAGCAGCGCCGTTCGGGAAATGTTCTTCGCGCGCCAGAGTTCCCGGTCACGGATTACCAGGGCGGACAGCGAAAGCGCGCCGGCGACGCACCAGTCCAGCCCCGTCCAGCCGATGCCGCGCCCGAAGTAAGGCAGTATTATCCCCATCAGGAGGCCGGCCAGGAAGCCGCCCGCAGAGACCGCCAGGTAATAAGCCGAGGCGGCCTCCGGTTCGGCCGGTTTGTCTGCCGCCAGCGAACGATGGCAGATCATGGCGATCACGAAAAGGGCCGCTATGTTCAGGAAAAATCCGGAGAAGCCGATGGCGGCGTCGCGCGTGAACGCGTTCCGGCCCAGGAAGGCCATTGCCGCCAGGCCGGCCGCCGGCGCGGCTGTCAGGAACAATGCCCAGCGCGGAAAAACCGCGCTGCCGCGCTCCCGGAAATTCAGTATGAAAGTGCCGAGGTAGATCCCCAGCGGCGCTATCCACAGCAGCGGCACCGCGGCCATTTCCGATGTCAGGAACTGAGTGGCCGCCAGCATGGCGGCGCAGGGCCCGGCGCTGAGCGTCGCCCAGGCCAGGAGCCTGGCAGGTGGGAGCGGCGGGCACCGGCGCGCGGCGGCGGGGCGTTCTTCGGAAGCGTCCGCCGGGGGAAAACACAGCAGATGCCCCGCGGCGAACAGCGCGTAGCAGAACTGCCAGAGCCGTACCTGCGCGTCCAGCGGCAGCAGCGGCTCGATAACGAAAGGATAGGCGAGCAGCGCCGCCAGCGCCCCGGCGTTGGAGGCCGCGTAGAGCGTGTACGGGGCGCCGCGCTCCGGGCGCGCGGAAGCCGAGAGCCAGCGCTGGATCACCGGCACGGTGGCCGAGAGGGCAAAAAAAGGCAGCCCGATGGAAAATGCCAGGGCGGCCAGCAGCGCGGCTACGGGATGGGCCGTCTGGACGGGTGCCGTCCGGAAAGGGAGAGAGAAAGCCGCGGCCGCGAGCACGGCGAGATGCAGCAGCGCCTGTTTGCGGACGGGCAGGCGGACCGTGGTAAGACGGGCATAAAGATAGCCCGCCAGCAGCACGCCCTGGAAGAACATCATGCAGGTGGTCCAGACCCGGGCGCTGCCGCCGAAATACGGGAGCAGGATCTTGGCTATCAGAAGCTCCGACTCAAAAAGCAGGAAGGAGCCCAGGAAAGCCACAGGATGGTAAGGGGAAATTTTCAGGCTGTTCGTAATTCTCCCCGTGTATGGCCTTGACAAGGGAACGGGCTCTGCTATACTATCGGTGGCGTCCGCGGCCCCTTATAAACGGGTGTCCGCGGACCCTTATTTGCGGCCCTTTTTCGCGGCCGGGGCGTCGGCGTACTCCCTGCCGGTGCCGTCGATGTAGAAGGTCCGGTCCTTGACCGCAACTTTCGCCAGGCCGCCGCTGAAATTGCCGGCCTGCGTATATTTAAAATCCACCATTTCGCGGCCGGTCTTGTCTATGTAGCCCCAGCCGCCGTGCAGGTCCTTCAGTACCGGCGCCAATCCCTCGTCGAACGACGCGCACATGGTGAAGGTAAATGGTATCTCCTCGGCGCCTTCGCTGTCTATGTAGCCGCAGCGGCCTTCCGCCGCCAGGGCCTGCGCCGGCGCCAGCCCCTCGCTGTACGGGCCTATTCCTATATAGGGCTTCTCTTTGAAGATAAGCGTTTCCCTGCTAATGAAGCCGTATTTCCCGCCCAGGCGGGCCGTGGCGAACCCTCCATTGAAGGGGAAGGCCTCCTCGTAGACGGCGGGCAGGGCTTCCTTGCCGGACAGGTCGATGTAGCCGTACCGGCCGTTGGCCCTTACGCGGGCCAGGCCTTCCGTGGGCAGGTAGATCTCATCATAAGCGGTAGGGCGGAATTCCTGGCCGTCCCTGAGCAGCAGGCCCCAGCGCCCGTCCTTCTTCGCCGGCGCGGCCCCGCCCGCGAACCGGAGCAGCTCTTCGTATTCGAAAGGGATTATGGTCTTGCCGTCCTTGTCCACGCAGCCCCAGCTGTCGCGCAGTTTCACCGGCGCGCAGCCTTCGCTGAAAGCCCCGGCGCAGCGGTAGCGGGCGGACCAGGCTTTCTTGCCGGCTTTGTCTATGAAACTGTAATACGCGCCGGAGCGTACGAGCGCCAGCCCGGCGCTGAAAGGCTCCGCGTGATCGTAGCGCGGCGTTATTGCCGGCTTCCCGCCGGTTTCGGCGTAGCCCCATTTGTCCCCGGCGCGGTACGGGATCAGTTCCTGGGCGCGCGCGGCGGCGCAGCAGGCGAGCAGTAAAATAATAATAAGACTTTTCATAGGTTAAGGAAATAATACAATTTTCAGGGCGCCGTACGCCGCCGCCGTTTTCCGGGGAAATTTGTATAATTCCCTTAAATATGAAAATAAGAACCGCTATTTATCCCGGCAGCTTCGACCCCGTCACTTTCGGCCACCTCGATATCATAGACCGGGCCAGCCGCATCTTCGACCACCTGGTGGTCAGCGTCTTCGTGCACAGCGCCAAAAAACATATGTTTTCCGTAGAAGACCGCGTAGCCATGCTGAAAACAGCGCTGAAGGGCCGGAAAAACATAACGGTGGACGCTTTCGAAGGTCTGCTGGTGGATTACGCGAAAAAGAAAAAAACCTCCGTCATCCTGCGGGGCCTGCGCGCTATCTCCGACCTGGACTATGAATTCCAGATAGCGGCGGTGAACCGCACGCTGTCGCCCGGCATCGAGACCGTGTTCCTGATGCCGCGCCAGCGCTATACCTACCTTTCCTCCAGCGTGGTGCGCGACATAGCGCATTTCAAAGGCGACGTGTCGAAGCTGGTGCCGCCCCACGTGGTGAAAGCTATAGCCGGCCTGGGAAAATAGCTCCGCCTGGCGCTCCCGCCGCCGGGCAGCGGCGTCCCCGGTCCGGTAAAATGATGATCCTCCCGAACTATCGCCCGCCGTTTTTAAAAGATCCCGCCGCGAAAAAATGGCTGAAAGCCGCCCTGCCGGCGCTGCTGGCCGCCGGCTGCTGCCTGGCCGACTGGCGGTTTTCGCAGGTGACCGCCTGGGCCGGCGCCGACCTTGCCCAGCTCGGGCTGGGAAGCTTTCTCGTGGCGGGCCTGCCCGGCGCCAGCGTGAACTGGTATATGCCGCTGATGGGCACGGTGTCGTCGCTGTTTTTTAACCTGGGCGTAAGTCAGTTCCTGTTCTACCTGGCCCTGCGTTTCGGGCTCTACCTGCTGGTGTTCTGCGCCGGGTACCTGCTGCGCGGCTATCGGGCCGGCGTGATTTCGCTGGCGGCGGCCGCCGTTTTTTCCGTATCTGGCAATCACGACAACGAACAGGTGTTTTACTCCGCCATCCTTTTGATGGTCCTGCTGTTCACGCTGCTGGACCGCAGGAGCGGCAGCCTGAAGTACGGCGTTCTGTCGGGGCTGTCTATAGGCAGCTCTCTGCTGGTGCGCACCCCGCTGTTCCTGTTCCCGCCGGCGCTGCTGCTCTGCCGCGGTCTTTTCAGCGGCGCCCGCCCGGCCCATTTTATCCGTAATTCCCTGGTTTTTCTGGCCGCGGCCTATGTGCTGCTTCTGCCCTGGGGGCTCCTGAACCGTTCCCTGTCCGGGAAGTTCCTTCTTTTCGACGACAACCGGGCGGCCTGCAACCTGGTGACCGCAGCTAAGGGCAGCGTCTACACCATGGAGGGAGACTGCCGCCGCGCGGCCGGGCTGGGGAAAGACGACAGCGCTTTTGCTTTCTATGTGCGCGAAACCGCGAAAGCCCCGCTGTCCGCCGCGCTGGCCGCCGCAAGAAGGCTTTGGCATATTTTCCTGTTCCAGCCGCTGCTGTTCGGGCTGTTCATCGTTGTCATTGTGACGGGGCGCGACAGGGCGCGGCTGTTCTGCCTGCCGGTCTATTTCATACTGATCCATTCCCTGCTTTCCATAGAGGAACGGTATTTTTATCCGCTGGCCTACCTGCTGCCGCCGCTGATAATTGGGAGCCTCTGGCCCGCGCGGAGCGGCGCTGATAGGCGTGAACTGCCGGCGGGAAAAGCCGCGGGCCTGGCGTTCGCTGCGGTCTTCCTGCTGGTGCTGGTGGCAGAGGCGCTGGTAGCCGCTTATCCGTACAGGGCCGCACGCAACAGTTCCCCCGCCGCTTTTTCGGCCGCGCTGGCTCGTTTCCCCGAAGACAAGATGTTCAGCCTTCTGAGCTGCAAGGACCGGCTCCTGAAGGGTGACGATGCCGGTTTCTACGGCTGCCTGGCCGGGTACAGTGCGAAATTCGACGATAAATTCATCGGCTACGCGCTGTCCGTGATGGCCTCGGCCGCGCCGGCCGGTGTGGAAATTCCCGCCGGATACGGCTGCCTGACCGCCCTTATGCTGCGCGAGTTCGAGCTGGGTCACCGGGCCGCGGCCCTGGCGGCCTTCGAACGGGCCCAGGCCGCGTACGAGAAGCATGACAATATGCTGCGCGCAGCGCCCTACGCCAAAGACCGGGAACTGGCGGAGGTTATAGGCCGCGACCAGGACAGGTTCTGGGACAGGTACGTTTATGAAACGCTGCTGCTCTGGCCGCCGGAGCGGATGCATGTAATACTTTCAGCCCTGGGCCGCGAGCTCAAGCTTACGGCTAAGCTGAGGCAGCTGGCGGCGCTGACCGGCGGCACGCGCCCCGGAGAGAACTCCGGGCGCCTGCTCAGGGAACTGCGGGTTACCGGGCTGGCGGGGCCGAAGGTGCCGCTGTCGGGCCCGCTTTATCCCGGGCAGCGGCAGCTCTGGGCGGAGGACGCGGGGGAGTCTAAAAAGTTGTCCGACCTGGCGGCGGAGAAAATGCTGGCCGGCGACTTTAAGGCCGCGGAAAAAATATTGCGGGAAGCTCTGGCGGTAGACCCGAAAAACCCGGAAGCCCTGCTGGACCTGTGCGTCATCGCGGCCCGGGAGAATAAAAAAGAAAAGGCGCTCGGCTTATGCCTGGCCGCCGCCGGGGCCGCCCGCAGCGATCCGCGCCTGAAAGGGCTGGCCGAAAGCGCGCAGGCCCAAAGCCGGGCGCTGCAAACAGCTCTTGGCCGCGGCGGCGCGCGATAAGCCGCCCCGCGGTATTTTAATTTTCCTTGTAATTTATTCCGCCAGCAGGCGTTCCGCTTCTTCGGTGAGGGCGTTGAGCACGTCTTCCAGCTCTATGGCCTTGGCGTGAATGTCGTCGGCTTCGGCCACGTAGAACGGCGCGCCGTAAACGGTCTGAATTCGGCCGAAGGGCAGCGGGAACTGATACCTGTCCCAGCTGCGCAGCACCTTTTTCTTTGAAAGGGCGCAGGCGCAGGGAATGACGGGGATGCCTGCCTTCTGCGCCAGGTAAATGGCGCCGGGCTGCACCTTAAAGACGGGGCCGCGCGGGCCGTCGGGCGTGATGGCCAGGGAATAGCCGCTCCGCGCCGCTTTGATGAGGGAGCGCAGGGAAAGGAAGCCGCCGGAAGTGGTGGAGCCGCGCACGAAGGAAAAGCCGAAGCGCCGCATTATGCGGGCCATGTACTCGCCGTCCTTGCTCTTGCTGACCAGGCCCACCAGGTTGCGGTTGCGCTGCAGGTAGAGCATCAGCACTTCCTGCCGGTGCCAGATGGTGTAGATGCCGGGCAGCGCGCCGTCGCCTTTGACCGAGAGCTTCGAGGTGAGCGCGATGAAATAGATGTACAGCCAGGCCAGCGCGGAAAGCACCAGATGCGGCAGTGAGTTCTTGTAAAACAGTTCGTTCATGGTCAGGCCTTGCCGTAATAATACAAAAAGCGGGGCTTTTTTTACACAGGCGGCCCCGCGGCCGTCCAGCTCCCGCGCGGGTACTGGTCAGTCCTTCGGGAAGAGCTTGAAAATTTCAGCGTCTACGCAGTAGAGGGCCGAGTCCTGCCTGTTCTCCGCGGCATTGCCGTAGATGGCGGCCAGGTTAACGGCTCTTTCCAGGTGCTGGCGGAATATTTCCAGATTGGCCCTGCTCATGCGCACGGTGGTTCTTTTCAGCGCTACGCGCTCCGAGCCCGCCACCAGCTCGTCCCAGTACCGGCGCAGCGCCTCCCTGATAGGCCTCGTTTCACGCGTCATGGGCAGCAGCTGTATCACCTTGCCCGTGAACTTGCCGCGCGCCCTGTCTTTGGAGAACTCCGCCAGTCCGCCGGCGGCCAGGGCCTTGAGCGCCTTCCTTAACGCTTCCGGCTTGAGCCTGGTGGCCTCCGCTAATTCCTGGACCGTCACCCAGCCCGCCGTTTCGGCCAGGTAGCTCTGGCAGATATTCGTTGCCGCGTCCCTGGTGCGCAATTTCCATTGCTCCAGCGTAAGGTTTACGCTGAGTTGAGCCAGCGCCCTGTGCGTGGCCGTTTCCGCCAGCTCCCGGCTGGGCAGGTCCGCGCCGGGCTGTGCCGGGGCCGACAGGGCCTGCAGCAGTTCCTCGGAGCCGGACAGAGCGTTGAAATAGGCGCGGATAAGTTCCTGGCCCTCGGTGGAATGGAGCTTTACGCCCAGGCAGTCCATTATCTGTTTGAGGCGCCAGCCCTTGGGCAGTTTCTTGCCGCGCTCAAGGTCCCAGTAGCTCACGAAAGAGAACCCCAGGCTTTTGCTGCCGCCCACGCCCGTGAAAAATTTATACGCTCCGGAGAAGCCGCGTTCTTTCCTGATCCGGGACAGTACGCTGCCGAAAGTTTTCGCTTTATTCATGCCTGAATTTTACCATATCGTTTAACCGCAGGTTAAGTGAAATGGCGGTTTTATTAACCGCCGCTCCTGAATCAAAAAACCGGGCTGCGCTGGTTCTTCGGCCTCAGGGAAGCCGTTAAAGAACGAAGTAAACTTGTAATAAGAGGTTCCGGGGGCAGCACGGCAAGCAACAACACTGACGGAACAGAAGATAGGGAGACAAAAATCTATGAAGTATCTAATAGCGGCGGTGGTAATGCTGGGGATGAGCGCGGCGGCCGGCGCGGCTGATATTTCCGCTCTTCAGCGGGTCCGTGCTTCGCAGGTGGCCGGAATAGACGCGGCGGTCCCGGTGCATGTCTCCGGCCCTGTCAGAGTATCTGAGTTTGCAGGAAAGAAGGCGACGGAGCTTAAGAACACCGGCGATGTTGTGATAACCGTGGACCGCTTCGCCGCGCCCAGCGACGCGCCGGTGATCTTCGCCGTCTGCGGCAGCGAAAAATGCCACGACCTTCAGGATAAGGGGTATAAGACCATCGGCGCTGAGCTGATAGCGACTTCCGCCGCAGTAAGGAAATATAAAATAAGCGGGCTTAAGCCTGGCGAATATTCCCTTAGCGGCTACAACGACCTGAACAAGAACGGGGTGATGGACCGCGGGATGTTCGGCATACCGCAGGAGCCGGCCGGCTTTTCGAAGCTTGATACCGACAAGCTGAGCAGCAATCCCTCGTGGAACTCGGTCAAATTCACTGTCGGCGCGGCCCCGGTGGAGGTCACTTTCCACCTGATCCACAAATTCGGACTTTGATCGCGGCCGGGCGGCGCAGACCGCCTGGACATTATAGGAGATGAATAAATATGAACAGAGATGAAAACCGTCCGAAGATAGTTCTCGCGCTGATAGCGATAGCGGCCTGCCTGAGCATTTCAGCGGCAGCCGAAGAAATAGTTCTGCCGCTGTGGTGCCACGGCTCGGCGGAATATTGCCGGCAGAACGGCTGGCCGCCGGTGCCGCCGGAGCCGCCGCACGTGCCGCTGCCCATTCCGCAGACGCCTCCCGACAGGCCGATCCCGCCGATCACGGCGGGTGTCCCGGTATGTTCCGGCGTTCCCTGCGGCGCTCCGGGTATGCCCAAAGAGGTCCGCGGCTGGATTGAGGTGCTGCTGAAAGGCCGCAGTACCGAAGAGCGCGGCAAAGCCGCCGAGGTTCTGGGCGGAATGCGTGCAGCGGCGGTTTCGGCCGTGCCGGCGCTGCTGTTCGCAGGCGCCGACGATCCTTATTACGAAGTGCGTTCCCGGGCGCGGCTGGCGGTGAAGCAGATAGGCGCGGCGCCGTCGGCCGAAGAGATGGCGCTGGCGGTAAGAACGCTGGAGCACATGGTGCTTTATAGTAACGCGCCTTACTCCCGGTGCAACGCCGCGGTGGCGCTGGAGCAGCTGGGCTGCACGGCTGTGCCGGCGGTACCGGCGCTGCGGGAGGGGATGAACGTTTATGAGACCAACAACGACTCCCGTGACAGGATGATGATAGCCGAGGCGCATATCTGCGGCAAATGCGAGTGCCCGTTCAGCAGCGTCGGCAACGGCGTCGCCCTGCAATGGGCGCTGGCTGCGGACCCGGCCTGCCCGGGCGAGCCGAAAAAATAAAGCGGGCTTAAGGAGATACATGAAAACTAATAAAGCGAAGCTGTTGCTGATCACCGCGGTGCTGGCCCTGCCGGTGAAGCGGGCGGCGGCCGAAGTATTCCTGCCCGAACCCGACGGCGCGCGGACCCGCGCGGAAGAGCCCTCCGCCGCCGACAAGCGCTGGTTCTTTGACAAAGTGGGCGCCCCGGCTTTCTGGACGCTGAGCCGCGGCAGCCGCGCGGTGAAGGTGCTGGTGTGCGACACCGGCGTGGAAGCGAGCCATCCAGATCTGCGGGGGAACGTGGGGCCCGGGAAGAATTTCGTGGACGGCAGCGATAATACCGCCCCCACCGGCAACGGGCACGGCACGCGCGTGGCCGGCCTGATAGGCGCGCGCGGCGGGCACGACGGCGCCGGGGCCTTCGGCCTGAACTACGAGGTTACCGTGGTGCCGGGCAAGATCTCCAACGCGGCCAGCGGCGAGGCCGTGCATACCGACACGGCCAAATGCGTGCGCTGGGGCGCCGACCAGGGCATACGGGTGGTGAACCTCAGCTACGGAGGGGCGCTGGACAACCCCGACGTGCAGGCAGCCGCCAAATACCTTTACGAGAAAGGCGGCCTGCTGCTGATCTCGGCCGGCAACGCCGGGGAGCGGCTGGACCTGCCTGACTATCCGTACATGCTGGCGGTGGGCGGCACCGACGCGCTGGACTGGAAATCGCCGTGGTCCAATACCGGGCCGTACGTGGATATAACTGCACCCGGTTCGAACATGTACACCACCGACGCCGGCGGCAAATATGCCGTCGGCCGCGGCGCTTCGCTGGCCGCGGCCGTGGCTTCCGGCGCGGCCGCGCTGATACTTTCGGCCCGGCCCGACCTTACGGCGGGCGAGCTGAAGGCTGTGCTGCTGCGCTCCGCGCTGGACCTGGGGACGTCGGGCCGGGACGAGGCTTTCGGCGAGGGCCGCGTGGACCTTAAAAAAGCGCTGGAGCTGCTGAAGTCCGGGCCTGTGCCGGCGAATTAATATCTTAAAGGAGAAATGTCATGATAAAAACACTACTTACGGCCTGCGCCCTGTTGACCGGCACCGGCGGGCGG
>SESF01031263.1_pt1 | contig 10386 bp, 16 predicted proteins | sample 3171521 | NCBI WGS metagenome assembly SESF01 (sample SAMN10866945, study PRJNA518727) | freshwater metagenome | biome: subpolar coniferous forest; feature: holomictic lake; material: water; isolation source: holomictic Lake 227, 6 m and 8 m depth | place: Canada: near Kenora, Ontario | collected...
CCTAAACGTCAGGGGTGAAGGCCCGCCCCATTCCGACCGCCAAAGAATGGCGCGGGCCTTCGGCCCTTTCCCGTTTGCTGGTTATCCTGGGGCTTAGCTTCGCTACACCCCAGCTGGCATGGTGCCGCACCGTTGGCGCTTCGGAATGTTGTTCCGTATAGCAATTTTGATGCGTGTGCCCTGAAAATCGGTTAAATCACCCGCAAATGACTGCCTGCCCCGCGATAGAAAGCGTTTCGCTTAACTTTGGGAACGAGATGAAACCGGCTTGCTAAAGTTGCCCTCGCTCAACAAACGAATGGATGAAATCGAGGTAATCGCGGCTGCCGGGCCCGCCGTGATTCCGCGTTTTGAGCGAGGCCTCGACGGCGGAGATTGCGTTATCCCAATGGGCACGGGTTACGTCCATCCCCTCACCTTCCGGCCCATCAATCTCGAGAAGCTCGCGATTTCCGGCTATGCACCGCGCCAATTCCTCGATGAGGTCCTCCCGTTTTACGATCGATATGATCGGCTCGATTATTTTCTCCGGTGTCATGTGCCTGGCTTTGTTCAGCGCCGACTTGATAGCCGAATCCGTGAGCCGCACCCCGTTTTCCGCAGCGGACTTGTCCGCTTTGCAAATCACACTCTCGATGACGAACATAAGTTGCGCATAGAAAGGGTCTTTCATCAGGTCGAGCTTGCTCATGAACCTTAGATAGCTCGCGGTTGGAGGGCCGGTCAACCGATATAGTTCGCTGCTTTGTGGGTTCGTGGCTTCGCGTGAGCTGATGGGCATTTATGGGACGGATGGGACGGATGGGACGGATGGGACAGATGTAAAGAGAGGGAGCGCGTCTTCCCTCCGCTCCCCCAGTCCCCGCGTCTCCCAGTCTCTTCCCCCGCCCCGGCAAAAATTTTCCATTATTCTGCTTGCGCACCGCGAAAGGGCAGTGTTACGTTCGCGTCGCCAAATGATTGAAGTCGATCATATCGGTTGAAAATCACTGGCCGCAAATCAGCAATGAGCGCAACCCTTTCTCCCACCCGTTCGTCCGTCGAGTCCCTCGTTCGCGAATCTCTTTTTCGCCAACTCGGGCAACAGACGCCGTCTGCTCCGGCCCCCGTGCTGTTTGTCAACAGTTCGGCCCGGCACATGCACATTTCTCCGGAAAACCTGGAAGTGCTTTTCGGACCCGGCGCAAAACTGACGGTTCACAAGATGCTTTACCAGGAGGGGCAGTACGCCTCCCAGCAGACGGTCACCCTGGTGGGACCTCGCAAACGCATCATCCCGAATCTTCGGATTCTGGGGCCAACCCGAAACCTGACCCAGATCGAACTGGCCTTTACCGATTCGGTTTCGCTGGGCATCGATGTTCCGATCCGCGCCTCGGGCGAGATCGAGGGAACTCCCGGCGGCTACATCATGGGCCCCAAAGGGATGCTGGAGATGAAGAACGGCATCATCCGGGCCATGCGCCATGTCCACATGTCGCCCGCCGATGCGAAGTTCTACGGCGTCAAGCATCTCGACAAAATGACGCTCAAGGTGACGGCGAACGATTGCACCACGCGTTTCGACGACCTGCTCGTGCGGGTCGATCCGACTTTCAAACTCGAAGTTCACATTGACACCGATGAGGCCAACGCCTGCAATCTCGATCACGCAGCGAAGGTCGAACTCATCAAAAGCTAACTCTTTCAACATAGACTCTTAACCCTCAACCCAAATACCAAATGAGCGAAGCAATCGGACTAATCGAAACGCGCGGATACGTGGGCCTGGTGGAAGCCAGTGACGCCATGGTCAAAGCCGCCAATGTGGAACTGGTCAAGTCGATCCAAATCGGCGGGGCCCTCATCACGACCATCGTCAAAGGCGACGTCGGCAGCGTCAAAGCCGCCGTGGACGCCGGAAAACAAACCGCAACCCGCGTGGGCAACCTCGTGGCGTCGCATGTGATCGCCCGGCCAGCGCCGGAGCTTCTCAAGTTCTTTACCGCCTAAACCCACGGCCCAACCTACACAGAATTAATATTATGGCTGGACAAGCACTCGGAATGATTGAAACCAAAGGCCTCGTCGCGCAGTTCGAAGCAACCGACGCGATGCTCAAGGCTGCAAACGTGGAACTCCTCGGCTGGGAAAAAATCGGCTCGGGCAACGTCTGCGTCTTTGTGCGGGGCGATGTCGCCGCCGTCAAAGCCGCCGTTGAATCCGCCGCCACCGCCGCGAGCACTCTCGGCGAAGTGGTCGCCGTTCATGTGATTCCTCGTCCGCACGACGACCTCGCCAAGCTCGGCAAATTCCTTACCGCCAAGCCCGCTCCTGCTGCAAAGTAAGCAGTAGAAGAGGCATCCCTGCCTCTTACCGGAATAGCGCCAACGCACTCACACCAAATCTAGTCACTGTGACTCCGAACCAAATTCTCGTCGCCAACATTGGCAGCACGTCCTTCAAGTTCCGCTTGATCGAAATGCCCAGTGAGCGTGTCCTCGCCAAAGGCGGCGTGGAGCGCATTGGCAGCGCGGAATCGACCTATGCGTTCAAGCTCGGCAACGAGCCTGAACAGAAAGGCGTCGGTTCGTTCCCTGACTATGAAGCGGCCATCGCACTCGTCGAGAAGCTGCTTGGCGGCTTCGGCGGACTGGCCGCCGTCGGCTTCAAGCCGGTGATGGCCCGGAATATTTCCGGCACGCAGCGGTTCGATGAAACGGTCCTGCGGGCCATGGAAGAGGTGAATACCCTCCTCCCGGCTCACAACCCGCCTTACATCGCCGCCGTCCGGAGTTTCCAGCGTTCGCATCCCGAACTGCCTTGCATCGGCACGTTCGAGACCGCCTTCTACGATCACGTCCCGGCGCACAATCGCCGGTACCCGGTTCCGCTCGAGTGGGAATCCAAATACGGCATCCGCCGGTATGGATTCCACGGAGCGAGCCACCGGTATGTGACCCAGCGGTGCGCGGAATTGCGCGGCACCGACCAGCTCCGGCTCATCTCGTGTCACCTCGGCGGCAGTTCGTCGATTGCCGCCGTGCTCAACGGCAAAGCGATCGATTCAAGCTGGGGCATGACGCCTCAGAGTGGGCTGCCGCAGAATAATCGCGTGGGAGACTTTGATGTCTTCGCTCTCGTCTATCTCGCACGCGATTTGGGACTGGGCATCGACGCCGTTGAAAAGGCGCTCACCACCGAGTCCGGCCTCAAGGGGATGTCCGGCCTCGCCACGGGCGATATGCGCGACCTGGTCGAGGCGGCCGGGAAAGGCTGCGAGAACGCCAAAGTCGCCCTCGACGTTTTCGCCGGGGCGATTCGCAAATACATCGGGCAGTTCCTGGTGGAACTCAATGGCATCGACGCGCTGATCTTCACCGCCGGGATCGGTGAGAACGATGCGCCGATTCGCGAAGCAGTCTGTGCAAACCTCGACTTCTGCGGCCTCGAACTCGATTTGGAAGCAAATCGGGCCACCCGCGCCACGGAAGCTGTCATCTCCACGCCGCGCTCGAAGATCGAGGTGCGCGTGATCCCAACCAACGAAGAACTCATCATCGCCCGCAACGCGTGGGCGAAACTTTCAGAATAACCGTCCAACCCAACTATCCATTATGGCTCAACAAGCACTAGGAATGATCGAAACTCGCGGCCTCATCGCTCTCGTAGAAGCGACCGACGCGATGCTCAAATCCGCCAACGTCGAACTCATCGGACCGATGACCCAGGTCGGCAACGCAATGGTAACCGTCTGCGTTACCGGCGACGTCGCCGCCGTCAAGGCCGCTACGGAATCCGGCAAAGCCGCAGCCCAGACCCTGGGCGAAGTCATCAGCGTCAGCGTGATCGCACGCCCGCATAACGACCTCGGCGCCGTTCTTCCCAAACCCGCCAACAGCAAATAATGATCCTCGCCCGCGTAGAAGGCAGCGCTGTCGCGACGAAGAAGAACCCTAAAATGACGGGGAGCAAATTCCTCGTCGTGCGGCCGATGGTGATCGATTCGCCCAAGGCCGACGGATTCAAGCTCGGGACGAGTACGCTAGTCGTCGTCGATACACTCGGCGCGGGCGAAGGCGAAATCGTTCTCGTGGTCCAAGGCAGTTCCGCCCGGCTCGCCGCCGAGGACAAAGACTCGCCGGTCGATGCCGTGGTAATCGGCATCGTGGACACCGTGGATGTCGGCAAACAGATCGTGTATCGCGCACAGTAGGAGAAGATCCTTGAGGGTTGGCACGCAACTCCTCTTCTCGCAGCTATCTTATTAGATATTCCCAATGGCAACGATTGACGAAGTGTTCGTATCGAAAGTGGTGAGCGAAGTGCTCGCCCGTCTTCAAACGCAGACTGCGGTGGCGAAGTCCAGCTCGGGCTCTTATGGAGTCTATGAGCAGATGGGCGACGCGATCGAAGCCGCCAACCGCTCGTTCGAGAAGTTGCGCGAGCTGGGGATTTCCGCGCGCAAAAAGGCGATCCAGGTGATCCGCCGGATGTGCGTTGAGCACGCCGAGGAATGGGGCAAGATCGAATTCGCCGAGACGAAGATCGGCCGCGAAGCCCACAAGATCGAGAAGCTCCGCATCTGCGGCGACCTGGTTCCCGGAGTGGAATTCATGGAGCGCATGGCGTTCAGTGGCGACTTCGGCTTGACGGTGATCGATTTCGCGCCGTGGGGTGTGATCGGAGCCATCACCCCTTCGACGCACAGCGTCCCGACGCTCACCGGCAACGCGATCAACATGATCGCCGCCGGCAACGCGGTGGTTTACAACACGCACCCGAGCGCCGCCAAGTGCGCCGCAGTGGCGATCCGCGCCTACAACGAGGGCATCTATAAAGAGACGGGCATTTCCGATTTGCTCACGTGCGTGATCAAGCCGACGCTTGAGACCTTCGACATCATGGTAAAGCACCCCGCCGTCAAGCTGCTCTGCGTCACCGGCGGTCCCGCGGTATGCGCCAGTGCGATGGTCAGCGGCAAACGCGCCATCTGCGCCGGCCCCGGAAATCCGCCAGTAGTCGTCGATGAAACGGCCGACATCGACAGCGCCGCACGCGGAATCATCGCAGGCGCCGCCTACGACAACAATCTGCTCTGCATCGGCGAGAAGGAAGTGTTCGTCGTGGAATCCGTTGCCGACAAGCTCATGGCTGCTATGGAAAAGGCGGGTGCCGTCCGCTTGAACGCCCAGCAAGTCGAAGCGCTCACGCAAGTCGCTTTCAAGTCCGTCAATGCAAAGCCCGGCGGCTGCGCTCACGCGGTGGTCAACCGCGATCTCATCGGCAAAGACGCAGCGGTCCTCGCGGCGGCCATCGGGATGAATGTCCCGGCGGACACCATGCTGCTCTTCGGCGAAACCAAGGCCGATCACCTCTTCGTGGATGAAGAGCAGATGATGCCGTTCATCCCAGTCGTTCGCGTGCCAAACGTCGATGTCGCCATCAAAGAAGCCATCAAGGCCGAGCACGGCTACAAGCATACGGCGATCATGCATTCGCAGAATATCCGCAACCTCACCAAGATGGCGCAGGTTGTCGATACCACTCTCTTCATCAAAAACGGCGCGTCGGTGACCGGCCTCGGTCTCGGCGGGGAAGGCTTCCTTAGCTTCTCGATCGCCACGCCAACCGGCGAAGGCGTCACCACGCCGATGACCTTCACCCGTTCACGCCGTTGCGTGATGGTGGAGAGCCTCAACATGTTCTAAACCCGAATGCGCACCGCGATTATCCACGGCTACGCCACTTCCGTCGTGAAACACAAAAGTCTCGACGGATGGCGGTTGCTGATCGCGGTGCCCGAAAGCCCCGACGTGCCACCTCAACTAGTCATCGACAACCTCGGTGCGGCCATTGGCCAGCGCGTGGTGATCTCCAGTGACGGCGGCGAATCCCGCAAGATGGTCGGGGACGAAAGCAGCCCGGCGCGCTGGAACGTGGCCGGGATCATCGATCCGGAAAGGGCCCTCAACGTATGAGAATGGGGACCGTCATCGGGCGCGTTACACTTTCAGTCAAGAACCCAAGGTTTGTCGGCCAGCGCCTGCTCCTCACGCTGCCTTGGAATCGCCAAACCTTTGAGGGGCAGGAATCGTTCGATCCCGCCATCGTCGTCTATGACGAACTCGGTGGCGGAGTCGGCCAGCACATAGCCATCAGCGAAGGCCGCGAGGCGGCCTGCCCATTCAAAACTCCGACGCCCGTTGACGCCTACTGCGCAGCGCTTGTCGATGAACACTTTTACAACCAACAGCCATGAAACTATTCGCCCAAAAAGAAGCCGAGGCTTTTGTTAAGACCGGTGCCAAGGAATTCCGATTCAACCGAGACATTCGGCTGACCCCGGGAGCCAAGGACATTTTCACCGAAGCCAGCGTGAAGCTGGTCTTTGACGAATCCGCCTGCGCCCCTGCTTGCGCAGCAACCCCCGCCCCGGTTGCCGGCGCTGCCGCCTGCGCCGCGATTCCCGCCGGCGCCAACGACGACGAGAAACTTTTCTTCTCGCCTGAAGCCGAAAAGCTCAAGCAGGAGATCTGCGACATCGGCCGCCGCATCTGGATGCGCGAATACTGCGATGGCAACGGAGGGAACATCTCCTGCCGCATCGGGCCGGATCGCTATCTCTGCACGCCGACCGGCGTCAGCAAAGGCTTCATGAAGCCCGATATGCTTTGCATGGTGGACGGCAACGGCAAGCAACTCGCCGGCACCTGGAAGCGCACCAGCGAATTCATGAGCCACGCCGCCATCTACAAGAGCACGCCCGAAGCGTTCTCCGTCTGCCACGCTCACCCGTGCTACGCCGGCGCGTTCGCCGTCAAGGGCATGCAGCCCCCACCCCGCCTCATCCCTGAGTTGGAAGTGTTCGTCGGCACCGTTGCCTTCGCTCCTTACAAGACTCCAGGCAGTGCGGAAATGGCCGATGAAATTTTCCAGCGCGCGCCCAAACATCAGTCGATCCTCATGGGCAACCACGGCGTGATCTGCTGGGGCAAATCCGTCGAGGACGCCTACTTCAAGATGGAGATCACCGACGCTTATTGCCGGACCATCATCCATGCGCAGAACCTCCCCGGCGGCACTTCGATTCCCGGCGACAAAATGGGCGACCTGCTCGACATCAAGAAGAGCCTGGGTCTCCCGGACGACCGCTACGAACTCAAGCCCGCGCAACTCGGCGAGATCGATCCCTGGGCTGAAGTTTGCGGCCAGCACGGCGCTTCATCGCCCGTCACTCCGTGGAACCCGATGACCCTCGGCGGAACCAACGTGAGCGGAGCCGAACTCGAAGCGCTGGTCCAGAAACTCACCGACGAAATCGTCAAGAACCTCGGAAAATAATCAAACCATGAAAGTTGCAATCATCGGTGGTGGCGGACGCGTGGGCTCTTGTGCGGCCTTTGCGCTTCAGTGCTCGGGCGTTGTCAAAGAAATCGTCATGCTCGACGCCAATCAGGCTGCGGCCGAAGGCGAAGCGCTCGACCTGCTCCACGGCGCGGCCTTTTGCGCCGACCAGAACATCTACGCTGGCACTTACGCCGACTGCGCGAATGCGGACGTCATCTGCATCACCGCCGGTCTGCGCCGGAAACCGGACGAGAGCCGCCTGGATCTCATCAACCGCAACGTCGCGCTCTTCAACGGCATCCTTCAGAGCATCAAAGGCGGCGGGCTGAAACGGGACGCGATCGTGCTGGTCGTCTCAAACCCGGTGGACATCCTGACCCAACTCGCCGTCGAGCAACTCGGTCTTCCAAGCGCACAGGTGATCGGGCTCGGAACCGCGCTCGACACTTCGCGCTTCTGCTCGCTGATCGCCAGCACCCTCAAGCTCGCTCCTTCCCAGGTGCGCGCCATGATCCTGGGCGAACACGGCGACACCATGGTGCCGATCTGGTCGTCCGCGACCGTCGATGGGTTCTCGCTTCTCAAGTTCCCGGGCGTCACCCCGACCTTCCAGACTCAACTCTTCGAGCGCACCCAGAAAAGCGGCGCGGAAGTCATCTCCCGCAAGGGCGGCGCCGGCTATGCCGTTGGCGTGGCCATCCGTGAAGTCATCGACACCATCGCGCTCGATGGCCGCCGCATTCTCCCGGTCTCCAGCTTCGTGAATGGCGCCTACGGAATTCGCGATATCTCCATCAGCGTTCCGACGGTCGTCGGCCGCGGCGGCGCCATCCAGCACGTCGAAGTCGAACTCTGGCCAAAGGAACTCGCCGGCCTGCAAGCCTCCGCCAAAGCGTTGAAAGACACGCGGGCTAAGATCAAGTAGGCCTGCCGGTTTTCGGATAAAATTCAAGCTCCAGCCCATTCGTGGGCTGGAGTTTTTTTGTTTGTGAACGAATGATCCGGCAAGGTTTCCCCCCACTTATCGATGCCGCAGAAACTCCTGAATTGTCATGCCAATATCTTTGATGATCTGCCGCAGAAGAACTGGGGACACATCTCTACCGGGATGGTCTGGGACGGTGGTGGCACGCCCGTCAGAGTGGCGATATTGCATGTGTGATCCACGCTGACGAACAAGCGTGAAACCTGCTGCCTCCAAAATGCGGCAAATCTCGCGCGCTTTGAGAACTGGGATCTTTGGCATACCCTACGCGGCAACCGTAATGCTCTGAGTGCCAACGAATTCGGTATCCATATCTGGCTCGCCGTCCTCAAGGAGCATCTCGATAACCTCGCGCAGGTTGCTTTGCAGCTCGTCTAGGGTCTCCGCTTGGGAGTGCGCGCCAGCAAAACCCGGCACATAGCCAACGTAAAGCCCCGTTTCCGGGCATCGCTCCACGACTGCGGTGTAAACTCTCATCGGCCCAAATTAGAACTGCAGGCGTCCGGCGTCAATGTTGCGTATTTCAGCGGGCTCCGGAAGTGGGATACCGCCTAATTCGCAGACTCCCCTCCTGCAATTCCTACCTCAACGCGGAGTGATCGATCGTGGTGAGCCGGCGTTTGCGTTCCCCGAGCTTCGGGATGCAATCAATGAGCGCGCGGGTATAGGGATGCTTCGGCGCTTTGAGAATCTGCTCCGCGGGCCCGTACTCCACGATATCTCCCCGGAACATGACAGCCACCCGATCGGCGATGCCGCCGATGATGCCGAAATTGTGCGTGATCAGAATCATGCTCATCCGTAATTGCTGCTTGAGCTCTTTCAAGAGCTGGATGATTTGCGCCTGGATGGTCACATCGAGCGCGGTGGTCGGCTCGTCCGCCACGAGGATTTCGGGCTGACAGGAGAGCGCCATGGCGATCATCGCCCGCTGCTGCATCCCGCCGCTGAGCTGGTGCGGGTAATCCCACATCCGCTTTTCCGGGTTGACGATTCCGACCAGCCCCAGCCATTTGGCCACTTCGGCGTTCAAGTCGCGCACGTCAGGACGGTGGAGCCGGATGGCTTCCGCGATTTGGTTACGGATCGTGAATACCGGGTTGAGCGACGTCGAGGGCTCCTGGAAAATGTAGGCAATGCCGGAGCCGCGGACCCTGCGCAGCTCGCCCGGATTCATCTGCAAAACGTTCCGGCCCTGAAAAAGGATTTCCCCCGTCGGATAGCTCGCAGGCGGTTCCGGCAACAACCGGGTGAGCGCCAGGGCGGTCACGCTCTTGCCTGAGCCGCTCTCGCCCACGATGGCCAACGTCTCCCCGGCGTCCAGCGTAAACGAAACGCCCTTAACGGCCTCCACGACCGTATCCTCAGTGGCGAACTGAATCGACAGGTTCCGGACATCGAGCAATGGGGTGTTCATTTGGTTTTTAAGCATCCTCAGATTCACAGTTTACACAAATTTTGAAAACCGGAAGGCCAGAGTTACATTCCCCCGGTAAGGGAACCGAAATCCGACGCTTCCCCTCGATCCTCATTTCTGACATTCTACCGCAATGCAATTGACCGATGAACAGAAACAGGAAGTCTCCCGCTGGATAGCGGAGGGAGCGAAGCTTTCCGAAGTCCAGCAGCGATTGGACGAGCAATTCGGCATCCGCCTGACCTACATGGAAGCTCGTTTTCTGGTGGACGATCTCAAGCTGGTCCCGCAAGAAAAGCCGGAACCACCCGCCAAGGCAGAACCGCCCCAAGCGCCTTCCTCACCCACGGGTGGCGAGCCAAAGCCCGGTGCGCCGGATGAGGTGGCAGGCAAAACCGCAGCCGGGGGCTCGGTTAAGATCAGCATGGACCAAATCATGCGGCCTGGCTCGCTCGTCAGCGGCAGTGTGGTTTTCAGCGACGGAGTAAAAGCCGAATGGTATCTGGACCAAACGGGGCGCTTTGGATTGGTCCCGCCGCAGCCTGGCTATCGCCCCTCGCAAGCCGACCTTGCCGAATTCCGTATCCTGCTTGAAGAAGAGCTTTCCCGGCAGGGAATGTGAAAGGGCGATTTCGGGTGCAGGACCGGAAAGTTA
>SESF01028033.1_pt1 | contig 10385 bp, 10 predicted proteins | sample 3171521 | NCBI WGS metagenome assembly SESF01 (sample SAMN10866945, study PRJNA518727) | freshwater metagenome | biome: subpolar coniferous forest; feature: holomictic lake; material: water; isolation source: holomictic Lake 227, 6 m and 8 m depth | place: Canada: near Kenora, Ontario | collected...
TGTTTCCCCCTTGGATGAATATGCATGAATACAACTAGACGTGGACCGATAGCCGCCCCTGGGGGGCATGCATCGGATTCCCACATCCACTTGGACCCTGTGATCCTCGACCAGGGTAGCACAGACCCGCATGTGGCAACAGCCTTTTTGGCCTGTGACCGGGCCCTCGCCCTCTTGGAGGACCTCCGCCGAAACCAGGCCGGATTGCCACGTCCTGCGGCCCTGGCCTGGGAAAGAGCCGCTTTCTCCGAGGTCTTTGACCACCCGGAGCCTAGCCGACGCATCCAAAGTTTCCTGGAGAAGGGTTGACAACTTGTCGGGGAAACAACCAAGGCCTCCCACCCACCCTCGGGACCCCTAGAATGAACCCATGGACCTGACCGCCCCCTACCTCCCCGACCTTGAGAGCATCCCCGCGGGCCTGGACCTGCCCGCTGAGATTCGGCGCCTCAAGGCCGAGCGCAAGGCCGTCATCCTGGGGCACTACTATCAGGAGCCCGAGATCCAGGATCTGGCCGACTTTGTGGGCGACAGCCTGCAGCTCAGCCAGCAGGCCGCCAGGACCGACGCCGACGTGATCGCCTTCTGCGGCGTCCACTTCATGGCCGAGACCGCCAAGATCCTCAACCCCACGAAGACCGTGGTGATCCCGGACATGGACGCGGGCTGCAGCCTGGCGGACCGCTGCCCCGCGGACTACTTCGCGGAGTGGCTGAAGCAATACCCGGACCACGATGTCGTCAGCTACATCAACTGCTCCGCGGGCGTGAAGGCCCTCAGCACCGTCATCTGCACCAGCAGCAACGCCGAGCGCGTCGTGAACAGCCTGCCCAGGGACCGGAAGCTGGTCTTTGCCCCGGACCGCCACCTTGGCAAGTGGGTGATGAAGCAGACCGGCCGGGACATGGTGCTGTTCCCGGGCTTCTGCATCGTGCACGAGCAGTTCACGGCCAAGCGCCTGGCGGCCCTCAAGGCCCAGCACCCCGAGGCCAAGCTGATTGCCCATCCGGAGTGCGACGCCACCGTCAGCCAGCTGGCGGACTTCGTAGGTTCTACCGCGGCCCTGCTGAACTATGTCGAGAAGGACAGCGCCAAGGCCTTCATCGTCGCCACCGAGGCGGGCATCCTCCACCAGATGCGCCTGCGGCGGCCGGAGGCAGAGCTGCTCCCTGCCCCCGCCGACAGCGGCTGCAACTGCAGCCTCTGCCCCTACATGAAGCTCAACAGCCTGGAGAAGCTCTACCTCTGCCTCCGGGACCTCAAGCCCGAGATCCGCCTGGAGGAGTCCCTGCGGGTGCAGGCCCTGAAGCCCCTCGAGCGGATGCTGGCCCTCGGTTGAGCGAGCCTCTGATCCCCGCGCCCTGGAACCCCCACAGCTGGCAGCGCTGCCCGGCCGCACAGCAGCCCACCTACGATCAACCCTCCGAGGTCGAGGCTGTGCTGGCGCGCCTGCGGCGGCTGCCGCCCCTGGTGGTACCAGGCGAGATCACCCGCCTGCGCGGCCTGCTGGCAGAGGCTGCTGCCGGTCGGCGCTTCCTGCTCCAGGGCGGTGACTGCGCCGAGCGCTTCCAGGACTGCACGCCGGAGGCCATTGAGGGCAAGCTCCGGGTGCTCCTGCAGATGTCGGTGGCCCTCACCCACGGCGGCCGCAAGCCCGTGGTGCGCGTGGGGCGCATCGCCGGCCAGTTCGCCAAGCCCCGCAGCAAACCCACAGAGCTGGTCCAAGGCCAGGAGCTGCCCAGCTACCGGGGCGACCTCATCAACGGCCTGGAGCCCGACCCCGGCAGCCGCCGGCCTGACCCCGGCCGAATGCTGGAGGCCTACTACCACTCGGCCGCCACCCTCAACCACCTGCGGGCCCTCACCGCCAGTGGCTTCGCAGACCTGCACCATCCGGAGCGCTGGGAGCTGCCGGGCGGCTCCGGGGAAGTCCCCGCCTACCGGCGGACCCTGGATCAGGTCCGGGAGTCCCTGGACTTCCTGGAGGCCCTCGGCGGCGTCCAGCGCGATGTGCTGGAACGCATCGACTTCTTCACCAGCCACGAGGCCCTGCTGCTGCCCTACGAAGAGGCCCTGACCCGCTGGGTCAGCGAGGACCGGGGCTACTGCAACCTCGGGGCCCACACCCTCTGGGTGGGGGAGCGCACCCGCCAACTGGACGGTGCCCACCTCGAATACCTCCGCGGCCTCCGGAACCCCCTCGGCGTGAAGGTGGGGCCCAGCGCCACCCCGGACCACCTGGTCGCCCTGCTCGACCTGCTCGATCCCGACCGCGAGCCCGGCCGCATCACCCTGATCTCCCGGTTCGGCGCCACGCGCATCCAGGCGGCCCTGCCCCCCCTGGTGGCGGCAGTCCGGGCCACGGACCACCCGGTGCTCTGGAGCTGCGACCCCATGCACGGGAACGGGGTCGAGAGCGCCTCCGGGTTCAAGACCCGAGACTTCGCCGCCATCCTCGCGGAGCTCCGCCTGGCCTTCGAGCTCCACCGGGCCCAGGGCTCCCACCTGGGCGGCGTCCACATCGAGCTCACGGGCGAGGCCGTCACCGAGTGCACCGGCGGCACCGAGCGCCTGGCCGAAACCGACCTCGCCAAGGCCTACGAGACCGGCTGCGATCCCAGGCTGAACGGCACCCAGAGCCTCGAGATGGCCTTCCTCATCGCCGAGATGATCCGGGGCTGAGGCCCTCCCCCTGGTGCCCCGGCCTACTGCACCGTGGGATGGACACTCTCGGGGCCGAGGCACAGCACCAGCTGCTCGAAGCCCACCCGGAGGCAGACCTCCGCGCCGGCCACCAGGCCGTGCAGCGGCTTCAGCTTCGGGGGCGGCAGGAGCAATACCTCGCCAGCGCGCAGCGGGGGCAGGTCCAGACCCTCCCAGGCCTTGAGGGGCGCACTCCGCCGGGTGCCCCCCGTCCGCAGCTCCAGGCTACCCGTGGGCCAGGCCTCCGTCAGCCAGGCCCCCAGCACCAGACTGCCAGCCTCTTCCAGGGCAAGACAGAAGCCCCCGATGGCGCCGCCGGCCAGCCCCACGGCAGCCATGGCTGGCTGGGGCGGAGCCGCGAGTTCCGCGCCCGGTCCCCGGACGCCAAAGCGGTCCAGCTGGGAGCCATCCATCCGGCGCAGGGCCGCAGGGCGGGGCAGGCAGGGGCCCAGAGCCACCTCCGAGGCGGTCGGCGCCAGGAACTCGGGGAGGGTCCCCCGCCGATCCCACTTCTCGGCATAGGCCACGGTCTGGCGCGCCCGGGCCAGGGCCCGGGGGCCCCCTTCCAACAGGCGGCGCAGGCTGGCGGGCACCAGCGCCTCAGCCAGCCGGTCGGGATCCCCCTCGCCCAGCTTCCGCAGGCGGAGGGCCTCGATGCGGCTCAGGTCCGCCAAGCGACCAGAGTCCAGCCGGGCCACCAGGGCCCGCCGGATCGCCGGACCCTCGTCCCAGGTGGCGGTGCCCAGCAGCATCAGGCTTGGGCTTCAACCCACTCCCGCGTGGCGGCGGAGAGGGCCTTGGGGCGGTTGGTGGTGAAGTCCAGCATGACCTGGACCGACTTGCTCTCGGCGAAGAGCTCGCCAGCGAGGCCCTTGGTGACGCGATAGGTGAGCTCGAAGGAGCTGTTGCCCACCCGGCTGCAGTGCAGCTCCACGCGGACGTCGTCCCCCAGCAGGATGGGCATGCGGTAGTCCACCTCCACCCGGGCCAGCAGGAACCCCTCCTCCTGGAACTTGCGGCCCCCCAGGAAGCTCCGCCACCACTGGAACCGGGCCTGCTCAATGTAGGTCACGATCATGGCATTGTTCACATGGCCCATGGCGTCCAGATCGCCGAACCTGACCTCGATGGGATGGGAGAATGGCATGGTGCCTCCGATGCAACTACCTTAACGCCAACCCTGGAATCGACGATGCCCGCGCCGCTGCTCCTCGCCTACGACCCCGCCTGCACCCTCTGCTGCCGAATGGCCCTCTGGCTGGCCCGGCGGGACCAGAAGGGGCTGCTCCTGGTGGTCTCCCTGCGCGACCCCGAGCTGCTGCGCCTGGGCCCCGAGCTGGCCGGGAAGCCCCTCGAACGGGAGATCCACGGGCTCGACCTGGTCACCCGCGAGGTCCGCGCCGGGGCCGACCTGCTGCGCCCCATCGCCAGCCGGCTGCCGGGCTGGCGGTGGCTGTCCCCCCTGCTGGCCCTGCCCGGCTGCCCCCGGCTGGTCAACCGCATTTACCTCCACTGGTCCGCCTGGAGGTTCCGGCGCACGGGCCGCCAGCCCTTCTAGGAATCCCCGCCCCCGCCGCTCTCGCGTAGCCTGGAGCCATGTCCGCCCCTCCCCGCCAGTCCTGGCACCCCGACCGCCGCTGGGCCGATGCCCTCATCGCCCTGCTGGCCCTGTTGGCCCTGCTGGTGGCGGGGCTGACCCTCTCGGCCCGCCAACACAGCGCCCGGCGCCCCTCGGAGCGGGCCAGTCTCCAGGGTCGCCTGCTGGAAGTGGCCCTGGGAGGACCAGGCCTGCTGCTGCACCGGGGGGGTCCTTCCCGGGACTGGTCCCGGACCGAGAGCCAGGCCCGAGAGCCCTGGGACCGGGCCCTGCTGGCCGTCCTGAGGGCGGAGCTCGGCGAGCAGAAGGAGCCAACCGAGCGCTGGCTGGACGCGGCCACACCGAGCGGAGCGGGGGGTCCGGGTTTCCGGCGGGTCTGTCTCGCCGCCTACGCCGGGGCGCCCCTCCCGGGCCGCACGGACAGGACCGAGGTCCATCGCCGTCTTGGGGATGGCTATGCCGCCGAGCTGCTGGAAGCCCGCCTCCAGGACCGCGAGTCCGGAGGTGAAGCGCTCCGCGCCCAGGCCCGGCGCACCCTGGCGACCCGCCTGGCCGGGCTCGTGACCATGGGGCTGCTGGTGGTGGCTGCCGCGGCGGGCGGCTTGGCCCTGCTCATCTACCTGCTGGCGACCCGGGACCGGCCCCTGCCCATACCGCTGCCGGCCTGGTCCCTCTCGGGTCGAGCCGCAGCCCTGGTCCTCCTGACCTGGTTCCTGGGTTTCTTCCTGGCCAGCAACCTCGCCGGGTTACTGCTCGCACCCTGGCCCGGGCTCCGGTGGCTCGCCATCCCCCTGGGCTACGCCCTCCACGCGGCCTTCGGGGTCAGCCTGCTCTGCTGGGCGGAGGGGCTCAGCCTGCGGGAGCTCTGGCGGCGGGTGGCGCCGGGTCGCCCGGGGCGGGACCTCGCCTGGGGGAGCGCCTTCCTGGGCCTGGCGGTATTCCTGGTGCTGGCCGTGGCCCTGGTGGCGGGGCCGCTGCTGAGTCCCGACCAGAGCCCCCAGCGGGACCTGCAGGAGCTGCTGCGCAGCCTGCGCGGCTGGCTCCCGAACCTGGCCCTGTTTCTGACCGTCACCCTGCTGGCCCCCTGCTTCGAGGAGCTGCTCTTCCGGGGCTTCCTCCTGCCCGTGCTGGCCCAACGGCAGCGGCTGGCCCTGGCCCTGGGGCTGTCCGCCCTGCTCTTCGGGGCGATCCACCTCCAGCCCGCGGGACTGCCCACCCTCAGTGCCCTCGGCCTGGTCATGGGGCTGGCCATGCGCCACACCGGCAGCCTCCGCACCCCCATCCTCATCCATGCCTGCTGGAATGGCACCCAGTTCTTGCTGCTGCGGGCCTTCGCCTGATCAGGACTTGAGCCTGAACTGGGAGATCGCAGGCGCCAGCCACCAGAAGAGCTGGAGGACCACGAAGGTGAAGACGGCCCACTTGAGGATCCGGACCCAGTCGATCTGGCCGGGGCTGGACCCTGTGGGGACCTTGCGGGACGCCAGGTAGCTCTCGACGGGGTCCTCGGCGAGGTCGATCTTCGGCGCCCGCCCCGACCGGGATCGGGTGGCCGTGGGGGCCGGACCGCTCTCCTCCAGGCCCAGCTCCGCGATCCGGAACCGGGCAGTGGACACACTGCTGCCATCCTCCTCCTGGCCCAGGGCCGCGAAGAGCCGGGCCCGCATGCTGGCGGGTCCGGGCAGGGCGTCGATCAGCTCCTCCATGAACTCCGGCAGGGTGGTGTAGCGGTCATCGGGGTCGACGGCGAGGGCCCGCTTGAACACCGCCGCCAGCCGCGGAGGGAGGTCTGCCGGCAGGGTCACTGGCTCCCGCAGGATGTGGACGATGATCTCCGTGATGCCGCTGCCTGGGTGCGGCAGCTGGCCCGTCAGCAGCTCGAAGGCGGTGGCGGCAAAGCTGTAGCGGTCCGAGGCGGGTGTGCCGTCGCCTCCCCGCAGGACCTCCGGCGGGGCGTAGGCGGGGGATCCAAGGAAGTCCCCGGTCATGGTCAGCCGCAGGGCGATGGTCTGGGCATAGTTCGCTATTCCCTCGGCCCCGGGCAGGGGTTGCTCCAGCAGCTCTTCAGAATCCATGCCGCTGTGGCCCATGCTCCGGGCGATGCCGAAGTCCATGAGCTTGGCCCGGCCTTCCTCGCTGAGCAGGATGTTCTCTGGCTTCACGTCCCGGTGGAGGATGGCCTGCCGGTGGGCCGCCCGCAGGGCCCGCATGGCCTGGATCAGCACCCGTGCGGCAGTCTCCTGGTCGAGGCTCTTCTCCTTGATGTGCTTGTCGAGGCTCTTCCCTTCGACGTATTCCATGGCCAGGAAGGGTCCCAGCTCCTCCTCCACGCCCACGTCGAAGATGGTCACCAGGTTGGGGTGGTTCAGCTGGGCACTGATCTCGGCCTCGCGGCGGAACCGCAGCATGGCCTGGCGCTGGGCGGCCCCGGTGACGCGGATCACCTTGATGGCCACCCGCCGCTTGAGCAGGGGATCCTCGGCCAGGTAGACCGTCCCCATGCCCCCCTGACCGATGGGGCGCAGGACCTGATACCTGCCGATGGTCTTGGGGTCCGCCATGGAACTGAGATTCTAACCGGGAGACCCCCTCCCAGAGTCGGGGTAGAATGGAGGATTCGACCCAATGGAGTCCCCATGGCCGCCCTGCTCGAAGCCATCGAGATCAAGCGCAAGATGTTCTTCGAACTCGAGGACACCCCCTATCACTGCCTGGACGTGGAGATCTCCACCCCCACGGCCCGGGGCGGGCAGACCCTGGTCCGCATCAAGATGCGGAACCTGCTGACCCGGGCGGTCTTCGACAAGACCTTCAAGGCTGGCGACAAGTTCAAGGAGCCGGACCTGGTCCTCCAGGAGTCCAGCTACCTCTACAGCGATGGCGAGGGCTCCCACTTCATGGACCAGGAAACCTACGAGACCCACACCCTCGGACCGGACCTGCTTGGCGATGCCCTGGACTACCTCACCGAGGGCCTCATGGTGCAGATCCAGAAGTTCAATGGCAACCCCATCGGTCTGCAGATGCCCACCCAGGTCGAGCTCACCATCACCTACACCGAGCCTGGCGCCCGCGGCGACACGGCCAGCGGCAACGTCACCAAGCCCGCCAAGCTGGAGACCGGCATCGAGATCAAGGTGCCCCTCTTCATCAAGGAGGGCGAGAAGGTGAAGGTCAGCACCGAGACCGGCGAGTTCGCAGGCCGGGCCTGATGTTTCCGGTCGCCTGATGTCCCGCAAGTTCCGCCTCGGCCAGAGCCGGGAGGCTCAGGACCTGGACCACCGGGAGGTCTACTCCGGCGAGCGGGCCACGGACAGCAAGCGGCGCCAGCGGCGAGCGGAGCGGCTGGAGACTGGCATTGAAGCGCACGACGCCCAGGCGCTGCTGCGCCTCCCGGATCCGACCCCCTGGCTGCACCTCCCCGAGGCCACGCTGATCCAGCGGCACAGCCAGTGGGTAGACCTGGAGCTCGCCGATCACTCGGTCCTCTGCGCCACCCTGGGGGGCAAGCTCAAGGGTGTCCACTTGGTCTGCGGGGACCGGGTGCGCTACGCCCCCATGCCTGTGGAGGCCACCGACGCCAAGCGGCCCCAGGGCCAGGTCGTGGCCGTGATGCCCCGGAAGTCGCTGCTCAAGCGGGGCGGCAGTGATGACCGCGAGCCCTGGCAGCTCATCTGCGCCAACGCCGACGAGCTGTGGATCTGCGCGGCCGTGGTGGACCCGCCCCTGCGGCCCGGTCTGCTGGAGCGGGCCCAGCTGCTGGCCCTGGACGCCGGCCTCACCTTCCGCATCCTGATCACCAAGCGGGACCGAGCCGCCAAGAAGGACACCCTGCCCGAGCTGGATCCCCTTCGGGAGCAGGGCGTCGCCATCCACGAGACCTCGGCCCTGAAGGGCGAGGGCATCGAGCCTCTGCGCGCGCTGCTGCGGGACCGCGTGGTCGTGCTGCTGGGTCACAGCGGGGTCGGCAAGAGCACCCTGGTGAACGCCCTGCGGCCCGACTCGGTCCTGAAGACCGGCACCCTCACGAAGTTCGGCACCGGCAAGCAGACCACCACCGCAGCCCGCTGGCTGCCTCTGGCCCAGGCGGACGGCCCCGGCGGCGGCATCCTCGTGGACACGCCAGGCATCCGCACCCTCAGCGTGAGAGGCTTCGACCGGGCCCTCCTGGCCCAGGTCTTCCCGGAGTTCCCTGCGGAGGTGCTGGAAGAGCCCTGCGCCTTCGATCCCGAGGACGACGAGACCCTGGACCGCCTGGACCTGGCTTACCCGGAGCGCCTCCAGAGCCTCCAGCGGCTCTGGCTGGAGATGGACACCCGCAATCCCAACCAGAACGTGTGGCGCTGATGCAGGACCGCATGCAGTCCGAGTCCAAGGTCCTGGGCCTGCTCTACCAGGCGGTCTTCGGGTCCCTGTTCCCGCTGTTCCATGTCGCGGCCCGCACCTTCGCCCGCCGGGAGCGCGCCCACGACGTCGCCGATCAGATCGCCAATGCCTTCCTGGCCCTGCGGCCCAAGTACCTGGACGCCATCCGGGGTAACACCGCCCGGGTGCTGGGCCGACGGCCCGGCCATCCGGAGGTGGACCGGGTCTCCCGGGAGATGGTGCGCCAGCATGCCCGGGCCTGGGTGGACTTCTTCTATTACGGCCAGCGGCCCGTCGAGGAGGCCCTGGCCCAGTTCTCCAGCATCGAGGGCCTGGAGCGCCTGGACGCGGCCATCGCCCAGGGCCGGGGCGTCATCCTGCTCACCGCCCATGCCGGCAACTACGAGCTGGGGGGCATCCTGCTCCGGAACCGGGACCTGAAGGTCCACGCGGTTTACAAGCCCGATCGCTTCGAGGCCGTGGAGCGACTGCGGGAGCAGCTGCGCGCCCAGGGCGGCGTGGTGGGAGTCCCCGTGGACGGCGTCGGATTCTCCACCCTGCCTCTGGTGAAGCTGCTGCGGGAAGGAGCCATGGTGGGCATGCAGGGGGACCGGGACTTCAGCCTGAACGGTCTGCCCATGCCCTTCTTCGGGCGGGAGGTACCCTTTCCCCGGGGGCCCTGGGAGCTCTCCGCCATGACGGGCGCGCCCATTGTCACCACCTTCCTCTACACAGACGAGGAGCGCCGGTTCCATGTCAGCTTCGGAGAACCCCTCACCATCCGGGGCGGCCGAGGCGAGCGCATGGCCGCCATCGAAGCCGGCATGCGGACCTACGTGGCGGATCTGGAGGCCCTGCTCCGGCGGCACCCCAGCCAGTGGTACTGCTTCTACCCCTTCTGGGATGACCCGGCCCGCAGCGGGACTTAGTCACCCCTGAGTCCTGCCCCCTGCGCCTTTGCTCTCCGATATGGGATGATTAATCTCAGCTCAGGGCCGACCGATCTGTCCCCTGTTCCTTCTAGGAGTTAGACCCATGCGCGTTTTCGTTCCAGTTCTGCTCGCGGCGGCGGCCATCCTCGGCCTCCAGTCCTGCAAATCAAAGGGTTCCGATGCCGTCGTGGCAGCCCCCACCCAGCCCGGCACCGGTGCCCCTGCGGCTCCCGCGGGCGGCGAGGCCATCAGCGGCAAGGTGCTCGAGCGTATCGACGCTTCTCCCTACTGCTACCTGCGCCTCAAGACCGCCAAGGGTGAGGTCTGGGTCGCCGTGCCCGAGGCCCAGATCGAGAAGGGTGCCGAGGTCACCCTCGTCTCCGCCATGCTCATGAACAACTTCGAGTCCAAGACCCTGAAGCGCACCTTCCCCGAGATCTACTTCGGCAACCTGGCCCCTGCTGGCGCCGCCGCCGCGGCGACCCCCGCCGTGGCGGCCCCAGCTCCCGGTGCCAACCCCCACGCCCAGGTGGCCAACACCACGGCCACCATCGAGGTGGGCAAGGTTGACAAGGCCAGCGGCTCGGATGCGCGCACCGTGGCCGAGATCTGGGCCCAGAAGGGCAGCCTCAAGGGCAAGACCGTCACCGTCCGCGGCAAGGTCGTGCGCTACAGCGCTGGCGTCATGGGCAAGAACTGGATGCACCTGCAGGACGGCAGCGGTGATGCCGGCAAGGGCACCAATGACATCACGGTGACCAGCCTGGACGGGGCCGCCAAGGGTGATG
>SESF01027607.1_pt1 | contig 10384 bp, 7 predicted proteins | sample 3171521 | NCBI WGS metagenome assembly SESF01 (sample SAMN10866945, study PRJNA518727) | freshwater metagenome | biome: subpolar coniferous forest; feature: holomictic lake; material: water; isolation source: holomictic Lake 227, 6 m and 8 m depth | place: Canada: near Kenora, Ontario | collected...
GTGCTTCATGTCCAGCATCCTGCAAATCGCGTGCGATGGCACGAGCGGAAGAGAGCATGCGTGATGGTTCAGCGGACGTATTCATGAAACTATGATACCATGCGTGGCTTTAGGACTTCAAGGGTTTTGGCCGCAGAGGATACAGAATATGTAATTGCAACCCGAACATCACAATATTCTTTTTGTAGTCTGTGCTGTGGCATGTTATAGTATAGACCTGTATAGATTTAAGGGAGATAGTTTATGGATTTTAAAAAATGGGCGCTCTGTGTTATTGGGTCGCTTTTTATGACTGGCTGTCGCACGGGATCTGTGCCAATGCCAGAGAAGTATCTATTGTTAGATGTGCGTACGCTTGAAGAATATGGGGCAGGGCATCTGTTTGGCGCCGTGCTCATTCCCTACGACACCATTCGTGAACGGATCCACGCGGTGGCGCCCGATAAGTCGGTGCAGGTTTATCTTTATTGCCATTCGGGGGGCCGCGCTTCGATGGCTCGGCAGACTATGGAGAAAATGGGCTATAATCATGTTGTCAATCTCGGGGGGATCGCTTCGGCTTCCAAGAAAACCCAATTGCAGATCATTCGATAAAAATACCAATTTTCGACACGTGTAAAAGTGGCATTGTTTTTTTGAGCCGTGATGCGGTATGATTTCCACAATTATTAATAAGAAGGGGATGACGGAGCTTATGAATATGACCATGATGAATAGGGGCCTATTTGTGGCATTGCTGCCGCTTACGATTTTGTCCGGGACGGTTCCGACTGACGGATTGGTTTTTCATCTAGATGTTACAAAAGCAGATAGCGTGGTTTGTACAGCAAACCGAGTCACCGCATGGAAGGACGCAGATGGCAAATCTGTTGCTTTTGAGCAGAAGGGGGCTACCGAGCAGCCGACTTTGATTACAAAAGCTTTTGGAAATAATGCAGGCGTCTCCTTTGGTGCAGGAGCCCCTTCACATCTGGTTGCGAACGTCGCGACTAAGGTTCAAACACTTTTTATTGTTACCCAGCATGGCGAAAAACAGTCTCCGATCGCGGGAATATGGGGTGTTTATGGACAGGACTTGGGGCTGCGCATGGGTGAAGATGGTACGGTATGGCGGAATCCTGGGAATGCAAACGATTTTACAAAGGGTGGCCTTCTGGCCTTGAATGGCCAGGTCGTTGCCGGAGATGCTGATGTCGTTCCGAATCAACCCTATCTATTAACGGCAGTCGGGGCTTCGGCAACATCCGCTGCAACAGCTTTGGGTAATTATGCACAGGGCCGGAACTATACAGGTGTCATCGCGGAAGTGCTGGCTTATGATCGCGCATTACCGGAAAACGTGCGCAAGGAGGTGGAGTCTGCTTTGATGACGAAGTGGAATATTCGCGCGCAGAAGAGTGTTCCGGCGTCACGACTTTCGTTGAAGAAAAAGCTAGGCTCCGTTCGTACGGAATCGGTTTATTTGGCGCTGAAAGATAGAGAGAGTCAATGGCCTGGCGCGATTGCACTCAAAGCTGAAACCCTTCAACCGCAGATCGAGAGGTTGCAGGAGCGGCTTGTGAACACGGAAGACAGTACGGTTGAGACTGATGTGGAAAAGCTTGTTGCAGAGATTCGTACAGCGCTTTTAAGTGTGCCGTTACTTAAGGATGCTAAACTGTTATTGGTGAAGCGTGGCAAGAATGATTTGGCGCTGCCCCCCAACTGGGACAATGTGCGCGGAAGTAGAAAGAGTCTGACAAACGAAGTGATCCTGATGGAAAATTTGGCTGGCGTACCAATCACACGAACCGTGATTAAGCCACGTAAGCCGAATGATTATCTAGGCGAGCTCGCCTTGCACTGGGATGCCAAGCGGTTGATGTTTTCCTCGCAGAATGAAAAAGGGAAGATGCGCGTCTATGAAGTCAATCTGGATACGCCGGAGCAATTCACGGAGATGCAACAGATTCCAGATGACGATGTGGACAATCTTGCAGGTTGCTGGCTTGCGGATGATGCGACGCTCTTCTTATCCACAGCCACCATGATCGGGGTGCCGTGTGTCCGTGGTGGTTCCCACATATATCATCTGTACCGTCAGGACAAGGAGGGCATTCGCCGTCTGACCTACGATCAGGAGCACAACTGGAATCCGACGATGCTGCCGGATGGACGTGTGATGTATCTGCGGTGGGAATACAGCGACATCCCTCATTTTGTGGCACGCATTCTTTTCAGCATGAATCCGGATGGCACTGCCCAGCGTGAATATTATGGCAGCAACTCCTATTGGCCGAATGCGATGTTCTATGCGAAGCCTATCCCTGATGGGGCTGGAAAATTTGCTGCGATTGTGACAGGGCATCATGGTGCTGCGCGCATGGGTGAACTGGTGGTGTTTGATCCATCCAAGGGGCGGTTTGAGGCGGATGGCGTGGTGCAGCGCATTCCTGGACGCGGACAAAAGGTGGAGGCTAAGATCCTGGATGGCCTCGTGGATCAATCGTGGCCGAAGTTTCTGCATCCATTGCCGTTGGGAGGAAATTATTTTATCGCGCCGATGAAGCCAGATTCCAAGACACCTTGGGGTCTTTACCTGGTGGACATGTTCGATAATATGACGCTGATTGTTCAAGATGACCAGTATGCGTTTCTTGAGCCAGTGCTGATTAAGCCGACTAAGCGTCCGCCGGTATTGCCTTCTCAGATAGCCAAGACCAAGCCAGGCTATATCAATCTGCTCGACATCTATTCCGGACCTGGGTTGGCGGGGGTGCCGCGCGGCACCATCAAGTCGCTTCGCATCGGCACGTATGCCTACTCCTATCGCGGCATGGGCGGACAAGTGGACCGCGTGGGCGAAGACGGTCCGTGGGATGTACGTCGTATCCTCGGGACCGTGCCGGTCTCAGAGGATGGTTCTGCCTTCTTTGAAGTTCCGCCGAATATTCCGCTGATGATTCAGCCGCTGGATGAAAAAGGACGGGCTGTCCAACTGATGCGGAGCTGGGTGATGTCCATGCCTGGCGAAATCCAGACCTGTGTGGGTTGCCATGAGCCCTTGAATAGTTCCACGCCGGCCAATCGCGTTGATGCGCACAACAAGCCGATCGAAAAGATCCGACCGTGGTATGGTCCGGTCCGCGGCTTCTCTTTTAATCGTGAGGTCCAGCCTGTCCTCGACAAATATTGTGTCAGCTGCCATGATGGTGAAGACAAATCTGTACCTAACTTTAAGATGCGACCAGACCAGCAATATATGGCGTCCAGTGCAGGCTATCGTGCCGCGCATTTCCCGCCGGCTTATCTGGCGCTCAAGAAATATGTGCGCAACCACACCATGGAAAGCGACATGCATCTCCTGAAACCTTACGAGTTTCATGCCTCGACCACGGATCTTGTGCGTATGCTGGAAGCGGGTCATAAGAGTGTCAAGCTTGACACGGAGTCGTGGGAACGTATCAATACGTGGATTGATCTCAATACGCCTGCACACGGCACGTGGTCGGAGATCAGCGGAGAAGTGCGCACGAAGCAGGTCGCGGAGCGTCGTCGCGAACTTCTTAAGCGTTATGCGTACATCGATGAAGACCCGGAGGATTATGAGTTTCGTGCCACTCCGGCTAAGCCAAAATTCGAGTGTAAGCTCGTTGAGAATACACGTCCAAACCTGATCATGACGTTGACGCGAGCTCTACAATCTGCAAAGATCATTATTGCGACCAACGAGGTCACCAATAAAGAGTTCGCCGAGTTTGATCCGCAGCATGACAGTGGTATCGAAGTGGGCGGGTTCCTCCAGTTCTCGGTGTTGGAACGTGGATTTCCTGTGAATGAACCTGACCAGCCGGTTGTGCGGGTATCGCAAGCAAAAGCAAAGGCTTATTGTGAATGGCTGAGTAAGAAGACTGGAAAGAAATATCGGCTGCCGACGGTTGCGGAGCGCATGGTCTTTGCAAAGGCAGCGGGGCGCGGACAAGGGAACTTTGCTGACTTGACCTTCCACCTGGAAAATACACATGGCTGGGGATTACCCAGTGGAGCTGTCATGAACTGGCGTCCTGCGGACACAAACGTCAATGACAATGTTCGTGCGACCGCGAAGGTCGGTACGTATCCAGCCAGTACGACAGGCCTCTACGATGTCTTCGGCAATGTCTGGGAATGGACCTCTGACGTGGATAAAGAAGGCCGCGCGATTGCGATGGGCGGTTCATTCGCCTCAATTCCGAAACAGCTCACAGAGCGTTCCTGTGTCTCTTACTGGCCGTGGCAACCCGTCTTTGATGTCGGCTTCCGCGTAGTCTGCGAAGAATGACAGTGAAAGAGAGCCAGTATATGCAAGTCCGAAATAATATGCTGAGTTTAATAGTCATTGTTGTTGGACTCTTGGTTCAGGGGTGTACGACGTCTGGAGATGAGCCGACTTCGAGAGGAACGAAAGAGGGCATTCTTAAAGGGGCCATTGACGACCAGATGATGAAGGATCAACTCTTGGCGGAAGCGAAGAAGAGGCTTGATGCAAAGACATTGACACCGGGCAAGACCTTGCGCAGTCAATTGAGTCGGAAGACGACAAAGGTGACGTTTGCGATGCCCAATTCCTACATCCTTCCAGAGCGTGAACAGTATGAATATGCTCGGTCAAGCGTTGTGGTTATCGGGTCCATTTTCCAATGCGAAAAATGTAAGAACCTTCATTTAAGTACAGGCGCAGGCTTTGCGGTTTCAGAAGAGGGTGTTTTTCTGACGAACTATCATGTGGTCTCCAATGCTACCAACTCGCTCGGCATGGTCGCAATTACAGCGGATGGCGTGATTGCAGGCGTCACGGAAGTGCTTGCGGCTCATCAGGTCGAGGACTGGGCCTTGATCCGTATTCAGGAGCTTAAGCTTAAGCCTCTTCCCTTGAAGGGCAATGTGTCGGTAGGCTCAGAAGTCTTTCTAGTGAGTCATCCGAATGAGCACTTCTTCTCCTTCGGCAAGGGCAATGTGGCGCGGTATGGGAAAGGCAAAACCTTCGCCATACAGGGAACGACGAAGGAAAGGCAGATGTTGGGGGTGACAGAGTGGTTGGAGATCACGGCTGAGTTTGGAAAAGGTGCAAGCGGCGGTCCAGTGATGGACGTTTACGGGAATGTGGTGGGGCTTATTTCACGCGTAGAAGGGTCAAAGATTATAGACAACAATGACGACCATAACTTAGGCCGCATGGTCTTCAAGCAATGCACCCCGATCGGTCTTATCATCAACGGTGTCTTGTCGCAACCCTAATGTCCACCCCATCAGCCGCTAAACAAACTTCTGTTTGGTCAGTGTCTCGAAGGCCGCGACATATTTTTCGCGTGTCTTGGTGACGACGTCATCCGGAAGGACAGGGGCTGGCGGCTGGTGATTGAATTTCACGCTGTCGAGCCAGTCGCGCACGAACTGTTTATCCAGACTGGGAGGATTACTGCCGACGGCATAGCTTTCCTGCGGCCAGAAGCGGCTAGAATCGGGGGTCAACACTTCATCCGCCAGAATGAACTTGCCTTGGGTGTCCACTCCAAACTCAAATTTGGTATCCGCGATGATGATCCCGTGTTGCGCGGCGTAGTCTGCTGCATTGGAGTAGCAACGCAAAGAGATGTTCGCAAGTTCCTGAGTCTGCTTTTCGCCAATCTGGGCTGCCATATCCACGAGAGAGATGGGCAGATCATGTTCGCCCTGTTCCGCCTTGGTGCTGGGCGTGAAGAGTGCGACATCGAGCTTGGAACCATTTTGGTAGCCTGCACGCAGTTTCTGCTCGTTGACGGTGCCGTTTTTTTGGTATTCCTTGTATCCGGAGCCTGTGAGGTAACCACGGACAATACACTCGAAGGGGACGATAGAGACCTTTTTAACGAGCATGGAACGGCCGCGCAGGTCCTCTTTCACGCACTGTAAGGCAGCCGGATAGTGATCGACATTTGCGGTGATGATGTGGTTCGGCATCCACTTTAGCAAGTCAAACCAGAACATGCTCAAGGTGTTTAGGATGCGTCCTTTGTCCGGAATACCATTGGGCATGATTACGTCAAAGGCGCTAATGCGGTCTGTGGCCACGAGAAGCAGGCTGTCGCCCAAATCATACAAGTCGCGCACCTTGCCGCGACGGGGTGGGGGAAGCCCGGGGATTTCACTTTGAATCAACGCATGATTTTTATCGTATTTCATCTTGCCCTCGCTTGTTTAGAAAGAAAATTAATATAGCTAAAAAGGGGCCATCAAACAAGCTAAAGCCACAGGGTGTGATTCATTTTAGTTGAAATGAATCAACCCAAGGAGGAAGTAGGAGGGAGGAGGGAGGAGAAAAGAATCACTAAAAATAGGCCTTTTCAGAAAGAATAAACGTTTACACAAGCCCCGAACGTGTGTCTTCAACCAAGAGACAACAGTGAATAGCGAAGAACATTTTTTTATTATAACCCAAATGTTGTCAGGTGTTAGAGGGATGTGATAAACTAATACCTTACAAATGCTAGAATTGTATCCTGAAAGGTTACGATTCTGAAATGAGAAGCACGGAGATCGGCCATGGCAAAAAAAGAGGATAGTCCCATCGGATTTGAACAGGCGTTGAAACGCTTGGAAGAGATTGTTGCAAGCATGGAGTCTGGAACCCTTGACTTGGACAAGATGATTGTATCGTTTGAGGAAGGCCAGCACTTGTTAAAGCTCTGTTCAGGAAAGCTGGATGAAGTGGAGAAGAAGATCGAAAAAATTGTAAAGGATAGTTCCGGAACGGTGGGTGTCGAACCCTTTTCGGTCGGGCAATAGACACATGACAAAGTCAATTTTAGAAAAGACACATGACTGCCTTGTTGGAATTGATTCGGACGGTTGCGTGTTTGATTCCATGCGTGTGAAACAGTGCATTCATTTTCACCCCGTTATCATCGCATTCTGGGGTCTTGAAGCCTTTGAAGGTCCATTGCGCGCCTGTGCAGAGTTTGTAAACCTGAACTCCAAGACACGCGGAAGCAACCGTTTCGCAGCGCTTGTTCGGGTGTTTGAATTGTTAAAGAGCTACCCTGGCATACGGCCGGGCGATATTCACTTTCCTGATTTTACGTCATTAAAAACCTACTTGGGCTCTGGGGTGCCGTTGGGGAATCCGACGCTAAAAGAGGCTGTCGCACAAACGCGTGATCCCGAGTTGGAGCGTGTCTATGCCTGGAGTCTGGCCGTCAACGAAGAGATCAACACGAATATGAAGCCGATTCCACCCTTCCTGGGCGCGGTGGAGGCACTTCAGTTGATGCAGGCTGCCAGCGACGTGGTTGTGATTTCACAGACACCTGAAGATGCCTTGGTGCGCGAATGGGAGACGCATGAGATCCGCGATTATGCAGGCATGGTAGCAGGGCTTGAATTTGGGACCAAGGCTGAACAGATCCGTGCGGCCTCGGAAGGGCGTTATCATCCGTCTCGCATGTTGATGATCGGCGATGCGGTGGGTGATCAGAAGGCGGCACAGGAGACGGGCATTCTTTTTTATCCGATCATGCCTGACCATGAAGAGGCCTCTTGGAAGCGCTTTTGTACTGAAGCCTATCCACATTTCTTAGCCGGCACGTATGCTGGTGCGTATGCAGATGCGTTGGCAACAGAGTTCCATAACGCGCTGCCCGAATTGCCCAGTTGGTAGAAATATGAAACCTGAATTATTAGCGCCAGCGGGCGGATACGAAGCTGCCTTAGCCGCGTTTCAATACGGCGCAGATGCCGTCTATGTTGGTTTGCCTTTGTTTTCGGCCCGTGCAGACGCGGATAATATGACTCTTGAACGATTGCGTGTTTTGCTGGCGTATGCGCGCTCGTTAAAACCTGTGAAAAAGGTCTATGTCACTTTTAATACGCTCGTGCCAGAGGCAGATATGCCTACAGCACTGGCGTTACTGGAACAACTTGAGGCACTGGCTCCAGATGGCGTCATTATACAAGACTTAGGCGTAGCGCGGTTGATGCGTGATTACTTTCCGTCGCTCGAACTGCACGCCAGTACGCAACTGGCCGTGCACAACTTAGATGGTGTTATGGCGCTCAAGGAATTGGGGTTCAAACGCGTCGTGTTGGCGCGCGAATTAAGCTGCGAAGAGGTCAAATACCTTGTGGAAGAGAGCGGCGTTGAAATTGAAATTTTTATCCATGGCGCTCTTTGTTACAGTTATAGTGGGTTGTGCCTTTTCTCCTCAATGATGCATAAACGCAGTGGCAATCGTGGACGCTGCGCCTATTGTTGTCGCGAAGGATTTTCCTGTGAAAGCGAAAAGGACGTTCGCTATCCCTTCTCTATGAAAGATCTTGCGCTTGCGCCCGTGTTAGATAAGGTAGTTGCAACCGGCGCACATTCATTAAAAATTGAGGGGCGGATGAAGAGTCCTCTGTATGTGGCTTGCGTGAGTGCTTATTATCGCAAAAAATTGGATGGAACGTTGTCCCAGCATGCAGAACGTCAGATGATTCAAGACCTGCAGACTGTCTTTAGTCGTCCATGGACGACGCTTTATGCAACGGGCCGTAATGTATCGAAAGAAACGATTATAGACCCTTTTGCGATTGGTCACCGAGGCACATGGATCGGGGAATCGGACGCTGTTTTGCAAGATGGCAATGGAATCCGTTGGCTACGTTTCAAGACAACCCGTGCATTAGAAAAACATGATGGCATACAAGTTGAGCTACCGGGGGGGGGCAGGCCCTTTGGGTTTGCCGTTCATCAGTTGCGGATTACGGGAAATGTTCGACTTGTCATTACCGCGCCAGCGGGGGCATCTGTCGAGATTGCTTTGCCTGCGGAGGAGAATCCTTATATTCCGCGTGGCACCTCTATTTTCTGTTCGGCCTCGCAAGCGGTCCGGCGTGCGTATGAGATTCATTCGGTTCGCGAATCCGAACTAACGATTGGGACGCCCGTTGATTTTGATATTGTATTGCATGCGGGAGGCATTAAAGTTTCGGCGAAGACTCCACAAGGGATGACAGGATCGAAAGCCGATATTTTTATTCCATTGGCATTGGAAAAAGCGCAGCAACCCGAACGCACAGAAGGTGCGATACGCAAAGCGTTTGAACGACTGGGTGAATCGGCATGGTCCTTTGGGAAGCTGATAATTAGTGATCCGGAAGGATATTATGTGCCCGCATCGAAGCTGAACGAGGCCCGACGCATGGCGCTGGCTGTGTTAGAGCAGACCTGGACGCGTGTGCGGTCTGAGCGACTGGAACGCATGGCACAAGAGATTGAGCAGACGGGAAAAAGACCGCCGCAAGAACAGCACGACACACGGACAGCCGGGGATGTCGCTCTTTCGGGTAAGGTCAAAACGCTCAAGGTGCGCTGCTCGAGTAGAAATGAATTTGACGCGCAGCAGATGCAACAGATAGTCGAACGCTTTGATACGCTTGTGATTGTGCTCGAACATGCCGCAACGAACGTACTGAAGACCTGGATCGAGGAATGGAAAGAGGGTTGTCCGGGATTGAAGATCAGATTAGCGATGCCGCTTGTTTCGCACGAGAAGGAGCGACAGGGATTAAAAGAGGCTGTTCTGGATTTGATACGCGAAGGTTGGACAGCGTGGGAATGCGCGGATTTGGCGGGGTGGTACTTCCTTAAACAGAGCGGGATTACGGACATATCGGCGGACTGGAGTTTATATGCGTTCAACCGCGTTGCGGTTGCGGAACTCGCTAAGCTTGGCATCACATCCTTTGTGGTGTCCCCAGAGTGTGATATGAAGAACACCTGTGCACTGGTGGAGGCTCTGATTCCGGCGGAAGGGTTAATTTATCAGTATAGTCCGCTCTTTATATCCGAAACTGCACCTTGCGTCGAGGGTGTATCAGAGGAGACCGATCTCACCTTCACAGACCGAAGGGGCAACGGTTTTATAAGCCATCTGTATGATCGCAGATGGGTGACAACAGCCGCCCTTCCGTGGAACCGATTGGGCGAGGAGTCCGAGTTGCCTTTTGCGCGCAAGCGCGTCGATTTGTCAGGGGCTCCCAGAGGCGGTCGCGACTGGCTTGTCGGTAACTGGGTGTCAGGGTTCCGCCTTCACGATGCCTAAGGCTGACAGGTCGGGGTTCAGGTTCAGTTTTGGCCACGGATAACACAAAAAATGAGAACGCGTATTGGACGTTCGAGTGTTCGACTGGACAACTATAGGGCTTCGAAAAGCGAGTGAGCAGATTATCCGCCGCCTGCAGAAATACCGGCTATACGAGTTGTTCAAAAGGGTGAACCCTTCTTTTAACGTAGGATATTGCTTGAGCAAAGGAGGAAGGATTGAAGAAGAATTTAACTGCGTGGCTTTTATTGCTGGTTCTGCTGGGTTTTCCGACGTGGGTCTGTGGTATGCAAATCTTTGTGAAG
>SESF01022210.1_pt1 | contig 10378 bp, 10 predicted proteins | sample 3171521 | NCBI WGS metagenome assembly SESF01 (sample SAMN10866945, study PRJNA518727) | freshwater metagenome | biome: subpolar coniferous forest; feature: holomictic lake; material: water; isolation source: holomictic Lake 227, 6 m and 8 m depth | place: Canada: near Kenora, Ontario | collected...
CTCCTCCTGCGGAGGAGAGGGAGAAGCGCCCGCGCATCGTTCGGGAGGTGACTAAAAGGGCGCAGCCTGACGCCACCACAGAATCGGGTGGTGGTGCCAGGATGCGCCCGAGGTTGCGAATTCCAGAAATAAAGCATTGGCAATTGGACTGCGGCGTGTTACATACGACATCCGCTTTTATTCGGAGCGGAATAAACGTTAGCGAATTGGAACTGGAATTTGATTTATGTCACAGCATCGGAGTCTGCGCGCGGCGTCCACTTTGGGCGGCAAGCGAAATGTGCTTAAGCGCTTCGAGCGCCTTGAAGTGCTCAAGAAACGGGGCCAGTGGAAAGAAGGGGAGCGCATCACTGGGCTGCGCAAGACCAAGAAGGACGCCTAAACCAATGTGGAGTGCGGAGTGCGGAATGCGGCTTGACTCAAGCCGTATGCCGTTTTTGCTGCCGGTTTTCCCCGGCGGCCTTTTCGCACCTCGCATTCCGCAGTCCGGAATCAGATGGTTCGTCTGCAAAAGTACCTGGCGGATGCCGGCGTCGCCTCGCGGCGCGCCGGTGAGCAGATCATTCTTGCCCGACGGGTGACGGTTAATGGCCAAACCGTCGCGGAACTGGGTACCCGGGTTGATCCCGTCCACGACAAGGTCTCGGTGGATGGCAAGCCTGTTCGGGCCAAGCGCAAAATATATGTGGCGCTCCATAAGCCACCCGGGCTGGTTTGCTCGCGCAAGGACGAATTCGATCGGGCGACGATTTACAGCCTGTTACCGAAGGAATGGGAACACCTGCATTCGGTCGGGCGGCTGGACTACCAGAGCGAAGGACTAATCTTCCTGACCAATGATGGCGAATTCAGCCTCCACCTGACGCACCCGCGCTACGGGGTCTGCAAGAAGTACATCGCCACGGTCGAAGGCCGGGTGGCGGCGGAAACGCTAGGGCAGTTCACGCGCGGCCTGCAGTACCAGGGCGATCAGTTGAAGGCGGAAAAGGCGTGGCTGATCTCCGCGAGTAATGCGCAGAGCGTCGTGGAATTGGAATTAACCCAAGGCAAATACCGGGAGGTGCGGCGGCTGTTCGAGTCGCAGAGCATCTCGGTGAAGCGCTTGCAGCGGGTCCAGATCGGTAAGATCAAGCTGGGCGAGCTGCGTTTGGGCAAATGGCGGACATTGACAGAACCGGAGATTAAATCTCTAATGAGCTGAGATATGAAATACAACTGCTGGTTAATTTTCGGGGCGATGCTTTCGACAAGCTTGTTGGCGCAACAAGTGACTAATTCACCCCCGTCTGCGCCGATCGCGACTCCCGCGGCGGCACCGGCGGCAAAACTAGCGCCCGCAGCTGCGACAAAGAGCGCACCCGCTGCTAAAACGGGCAAGAAAAAGGCTGCGAAGAAGAAAGCCGAGAAAGCTCCGGTGAAGAAGGCCGTCGCCAAGCAGAAAACGGCGGCGCCGGTGCTGAGAACCGTGCCGTTGGTGCCGGGGCCGGCAGTGGTGGACGCCAATCACGTCAACGTGCGCGGCCAGGCCAGACTCAAGAGCGAGGTCGTGACGCGGATGACGAAAGGCCAGGCGGTGACGGTGATCGAAGAGATTGTGCGGAACAATTCGGGACCGGATGAGCCGTCCGCCTGGGCCAAGATCGTGCTGCCGTCCAACGCGCACGCTTGGGTCAACACCGCGTACCTCGACACCAGCAACCAGACGGTCAAGGTGAAGAAACTAAACCTGCGGGGCGGCCCGGGTGAAAATTATAGTGTCATTGGCCGCTTGCAGAGCGGAGACGCGGTAAAGACGGTCACCACTAAGGGTGATTGGACGGAGATCGAGACGTCAGCCAAAGCGTACGCGTTCGTGGCGGCGCAGTACCTGAAACAGGAAGCGCCTGCGGTGCTCGCGACGGCACCTATGCCGACCACTCTGACGCCAACGCCGACGCCAACGCCAACGCCCACCGAGCCGGCGCCGACGCCGACCGATGTGGCAGCCGTCCCGCTGGTGGCAGCGCCGCCGACTGAAACTCCAGTCGTTTCCCCGGCGACGGAGACGCCCGCGGTGGCCAACCCGGCACCGACGGTGGTGGATGCGCCGGTAGCCGACGAACCGCTGCCGCCGCGAATCGTGCAGCGCGAGGGCATCGTGCGCGGCAACACTAGCATTCAGGCGCCGTCGCAATTTGTGCTCATCAGCCCTGAGAACGGCAAGAACATTGATTATCTCTACACCGCCTCGAAAGAGCTGGATCTGCGGCGTTACAAGGGCCTGCGGATTATTGTGACCGGTGAAGAGGGCCTGGACGAACGCTGGGAAAACACGCCGGTGCTAACGATCCAGAGGATTCAGGTTGTGGAGTAATGTCTGCTGTGAACCTTATCGATGGGCGTAGCATCGCCCGGCAACTGCAGGCGGAGCTGACCCAACGCATCGTCGCGTTGAAAGCCTCCGGGGTGCAGCCGGGGCTGGCCTTCGTTCGCGTGGGTGAGGACCCGGCGTCGAAGGTCTATGTTGGCCGGAAGGAAAAGACCTGCGCCGAGCTGGGTATTTTCTCCGAGACGTATGTCTTGCCCGAGGCGACGAGTGAGGCGGAGCTGCTGGGGTTGCTGGCCAGGCTGAATGGGGATGCGCGACTGCATGGGATTCTGGTGCAGGCTCCTCTGCCGCCCCACGTTCGGGCGACGATTGTGTACGCCAGCGTCCTCCCGGAGAAAGACGTAGATGGTTTTCACCCAGTCAACGTGGGCAAGTTGATGTTGGGCGACCCGACCGGGTTCCTTCCGTGTACCCCGGCCGGGATCCGCGAGTTGCTGGTGCGGTCTGGAATCAGGATCGGCGGCACGGAAGTGGTTGTGTTGGGGCGCGGCAACATTGTGGGCAAACCGATGGCCGCGATGCTGTGCCAGAAGGAGAAACACGCCAATGCCACGGTGACGATTTGCCATTCCGGAACGCGTGATATCCGGACGCATTGCCTGCGGGCGGATATCCTGATCGCAGCCATGGGCGTGGCGGAGTTTGTTAAAGCCGATATGGTCAAGCCCGGCGCGGCGGTAGTGGATGTGGGGGTAAACCGGGTGGTGGATCCGGCGGCTAAAGGAGGTTCACGGCTGGTGGGCGATGTGGATTTTGCGGGCGTGCAACCGATTGCCGGCAGGATCACGCCCAACCCGGGAGGGGTGGGCCCCATGACGATTGCCATGCTGATGCAGAACACCGTGCGCGCGGCCGAGCGGGCCGTGCGCTGAATCCAATACCCGATACAACTCCGAAAGACCAACCTCTGATGCAAGCGACCCGTATTTTGCCTGATTTACAATCTTCGCTGTTGTGCGAGGAGGTCCGCCAGGAAGCGAACGGGAACTTTTTCCTGGTGGGGGTGATTAACATTGTTCGCGTGCCGCAACTGCCGGTGGTGGCATTCAAGCTGAGTTTGTTTAATCGCTGGACGGCGGGTGTGGGAACGTTCGTGGAAACCTCGCGGTTCATTGCTCCCGACCAGACCACGGTCTTGCGCAAGGGCGAAGTGAAATTCCGTTTGCAAGACGCCACGCTGCACTCAACCAACATCACTTTATTCAGCCAGGTAGAGTTCAAAACCGCCGGCACTTACTATGTGGAAGTGCTGGTGGACGACGTGATGAAACTCCGCTATCCGGTGCCGGTGCTCCTTGCCCCACCGCCCAATCAGTCGCCGACTCCGCCGGCGCCCCCTGGCCCGCAAACGCCAGCGGCGTGAACGCTATCAGCGGGGGGCCGCGCGATGATCGTGATCGCTGCGATGGTGCCGCCATGAGTGCCCCAGACGACCCAGTGCAGATCGCCTGGCAGCCGTTGACCATGCGGGGGGTGGCGGCTTTTGCGCGGGCTTCGCTGGGGCGATTGCTGGTGGTTCAATTGATTGTCGCCATGCTGGCGGCGGGCACGGTGGTCTGGTTTCTGCAGACGTGCTGGTTCCCCATAATTAGCGAGGCCATCCGCGCCCTGCCGCTGCAAGGAGAGATTCGTTCCGGCAGTTTGGATTGGATCGGTTCTTCGCCCACGCGGCTGGCGGAGGGCCGGTTTCTGTCATTCGTCGTGGACTTGGACCACGCTGGTGATGCCCGCTCGCCGGCTCACGTGCAGGTGGAGTTTGGCCAGGCGGATTTCAAGGTCTATTCGCTGCTGGGATTCGTCCGCGGCACTTATCCACCAAACCGAACGGTGCCGTTCAACCGGACGGAACTCGGGCCGTGGTGGGGTGCCTGGGCGCCGATGATTCTGGCCCTGGCGACAGGGTTCGTGGTGGTGGGGCTGATGGTGATCTGGGCGTGTTTGGCGACGGTGTATTGTCTGCCTGTGTGGCTGATCAGCTTGTTTGTGAGTCGTGACTGCAGCCTGGGCGGGAGCTGGCGTTTGGCCGGCGCGGCATTAATGCCCGGGGCACTCTTGATCTGCGTGGCGATGGTTCTGTACGGCTGGGGCGTTTTGGATCTCGTGCGGCTGGCTGTGGTCGGAGCCGTGCATTTGGTGATGGGTTGGGTTTATTTGCTTATCTGCCCCCGTTGCTTGCCGCGACATTCGACGGTGGCAGTTAGCTCCAATCCGTTCCAGTGATTGCGTGTTGCCAGGGGTTCGTTTAATGTCAGGGCATGACGTTTCCAGTGGGTCTTTTTCGGATCGCACCGCTCCTGCTCGCCGGCTTGGTGCTGAGCGGCTGCCTGCCTCCCGCCCCGGGCGATGAAGAGAAGGAACCCTATTACATGGCCGGCAAGAGCCACGTCAATACGATGGACTTCAAAGGCGCCGTCGAGTCCTTTGAAAAGGCCATCGAGGTCAATCCGAAATCAGCTCCGGCCCACTTTGAGCTGGGCTGGTTGTATGATCAAAAGGAGTCCGACTCGGCGTCCGCGATATACCACTACGAGCGCTACTTGAAGCTGCTGCCGAATTCGGGCCGGGATGAATTGATTAAAACGCGCATCTTGGCGTGCAAACAGCAGTTGGCCCAAACCGTCTCTTTGGGCGCGTGGACGGAAAAGCAACAACACGATCTGGAACAGCTTGTGGAAGAGAATAAACACCTGCATGAGGAGGTCGAGAAATTGCGCGCCAACCCTGTGCGGCAGCAAAATTCGACCAACCAAACCGCCGCAGGCTCGGCGACAACGCCTGTAGTACCGCCTTCGGTTTCGCGCCAACCGGTGGTGACTGGCGTTCCGTTGTCAAATCCGCCCAACCCGGGCCGACCGGCGGTCACGCCAGCAGCAATCCCACGGACGCATATCGTCAAAGCAGGTGAAAACCTCAATGCGATCGCCCGCAAATACGGGGTGAAATTGGACGCGCTGTTGGCCGCTAATCCCAGACTGAACCCGCGGCGGTTGTCCGTCGGTCAGGTGCTGACCATCCCGAGGTCGTAGCCAAAAAGAAGTTTTTGGGTGAACGGGGTTTGAACGAATTCGACTGCTCAGGGTCAATTGTCTGAGTCTTTCAGTGTGGGAAGGACTGGCCGACTGAGCGATTGCCGGGGTTTCAACGTGCGGTGCGGGTGGGTGATTGCGCAGGAGATTGCGGGTCGGTGTTGGCCGAAAGCAGAAGGTAGAGTGCGGCAGGAAGCAGGCGGAGAAAGACGGATGCTGGCTGCGGTTCTGCGGGCAAAAAAAAGTGAAGAATTATTTGACACGGATCGGGATTTTACGGTAAAACAGCGTAGGTTTTACGGTTACGGCCTTGTTCGCCTGTAGGTGTAAAACAATCAAACTCATTATAACTATGAAAAAAATCGTTGCCTCTGTCGGTCTGGTTGCATTCGGTGCCTCTGGTCTTCAAGCGGAATTGCTTCCGGCCTTAACAACAGAATCCGGCAAGCCTTGGACTACCGCGGCCACGCTTCGAGGGTTCTATGATGATAACGTGAGTACAATTGGGAATAATGACCCTCTCGGTCCCGGGCAGCATCGGGACAGCTTTGGGTTCGAGGTCAGTCCCTCGCTGGAGTTCAGCTTTCCGCTGGAACAAACCACCCTCAATTTCGGTTACGCGTTTTCGATGAAGTATTACGAGAACAAGCCCGTCCAGAGCTCTGGCAACGAAACTTATGCGCACGACTTCCACGCCGCCATGACCCACGCCTTCAGCGAGCGATATAGTGTCAAGGTGAAGGACTCCTTCGTGGTTGGCCAGGAACCTGATTTTCTGCGGGCGGGCAATTCCTATACCACATTCCAACGGGTTTCGGGAAACAACCTCCGCAATGCCGGCTCGATTGCTTTTTCCGCTCAGCTTACCCCGGAATTCGGGCTTGACTTGGGCTACGCCAACACCATGGTTTCATATTCGGATAATGGGAACCCGGCGCCCGGCGGCACCTTTACCGGCTACAGCTATTCCGGATTGCTGGACATGCTGGACCACTCGATAAACCTCGATGGGCGCTACCTCCTCCAACCGCAGACGACGGGAGTCGTTGGTTTTCAGTTCCGGGAAACAGATTACACCGGAAACCAACCGATCGGGGAATATCAAAACGGCGGCTACGTGATGAGCGGTGACCGAAATGCCCGTTCGTACTATGGGTATGTCGGAATGGACCACAGCTTCCGACCGGACTTGACAGGTTCCATGCGGGCAGGCGGTCGCTTTACCCAGTACTATAACGACCCGGTAAACCAGGACCAAGGCAGTCCTTATTTTATGAACAGCCTGCAGTACACATATCTGCCGGAGAGTTACCTCCAAATCGGGGGCAGTTATGATTATAGCCCAAGTGCTGTGGGACCGTCACCAAACGATAGCAATCAGATCACTACCAGTGCGCAGGCTGGCACCATATTTGCGTCGGTTCATCATCGCATAACGCCGAAGCTCTTCGGCAGCATCCTGGGGCAGTTTCAGAACACCACCTATTACGGCGGGTTCTACAATAGCAAGACCGCCAAGTTTTACCTCGTCGGCCTGAATCTGCAATACCGCTTTACTCCCAACTTTGCTGCGGAGATGGGATACAATTACGACGACCTCAATTCCGAGGTGCAGAGCAATTACGACCGCAACCGGGTTTACGTCGGAATTACAGGCAGCTATTAATTCCAATCTAGAATGTAGTGACCGGGGGCTGGGCTGTAATGACTAGCCCCCGTTTTTTTGATTTATGGACCCACTGAAAGTAACGCCGCCCGAGGAGACAAAGCTGCATTTCCTCGATTATTGGCGCATTATCCGCATTCGGAAGACCATTATTCTAGCGGTCTTCTTGTTGGTCGTGATCACGGCAACGCTGGTAACCTTCATTTTGCCGGAGGCTTATGCCAGCACCGCCCGCATCAAGATTGAGCGCGACCAAACGGATATCAGTTGGCAGACCGAGCGTGGAATGGTGGGTTACGATCCTTATTTCATCCAAACTGAGTTTGAGTTGATTCTGTCTGAGGGGTTGCTCAGTAAGGTAGTCGGGAATCTCGATCTGAACACCGAATGGGGCAAGCGATATGGTAATGGGGAGCGCCTCAAGACTTCTGAAGCCATCACGCAGCTCAAGAGCAGAATCGATCTTCGCCCCGTGCGTAATACCAGCCTGATTGAAATTCGCGTTTATAGTGAAAAAGCGGATGAAGCTTCCAAAATCGCCAATGCCATCGCTGAAGCTTACAAGGCTCACCGGCTCGAACAGCGCCGGCAATTGACTGAGGGTGGCATCAGGGCGCTGGGGGAACGTTTTGATGAGCAGGCAAAGAAGGTCAAAGAGGCTCAAGAGAAAGTGGATGCACTTCGTGTCAAACTGAAAATCTCGGACATGATGGCGAGCGGGGATGGCCCATCCCCTTTGATGACGGGGGATACGCTGCGCAAGCTCGAAAGCCTGCGCATCGAAAGCAAAGCCGAATATGTTCGCCAGGTGACGCTTCTGGACCGCCTCAAGGGTTTGGGGCAGGAACTGGGCCCGGAAACACTGGCTCAGGCGATTCCGAGCGCATTTGCGGACGCCTTGCTTAATTCCTTGCTCGAACAGTTGACCGTGGTTGAACAACAGTTGGTGGCTCGGGAAAAGCAATACGGTCAATTGAATATAGAGGTCATCTCCACCAAAGCTCTGGCTGAGGATCTCCATGCGAAGATCAAAAAGCGGGTCAATGGCATCATGCTTGGCCTGGATGCCCGGGTGAGCTCAGTGAGTAACAGCCTGGTCAATTTGGAAATGGAAGTCGCATTCGCGACTACAAATGACATTGCGAGGGCCAACGACAGCCGTCCCTATTTCGAGGCCAAGCGGGCGCTGGAGGAACTCCAGCGTTTCCGCCAGATTCTCGACATGAAGATCGCCAGTGAGAAGATCGACGTGGAGCTTCCAAAAACCATGATGGTGGAAATTGTGGACCAGGCATCGCCTGGGTTACGCCCGGTGCGGCCCAACAAGCCGCTCAATATAGCACTGGGGATTATCATTGGCTTGGTTGTAGGCGTTGGCTTGGCGTTCTTCATCGAGTACCTCGACACGAGCGTTAAGACGATCGATGATGTGGAGCGTTCGCTGCAATGTCCCGTGTTGGGAGTCATTCCGCAAAATGTGGGAGTGTTGCTGGACGAGGGAGCGGAAAGTCCACACGCGGAAGCTTATCGCGTGTTGCGTACCAACCTCTTGTTCTCGCGCAAGGACGACAAACTTAACACCGTCGCCGTTGTCAGCGCGGGCGCCGGCGAGGGTAAATCCACCACTGTTTTCAATCTCGCTTCGGTTTTCGCCCAGAGTGGTCAGCGGACCTTGGTTGTGGATTCCGACTTGCGGCGCCCGACCTTGCACAAATTGCTGCACGTGACCAACACTCTCGGGCTCACCAACTACCTGCTGAAACAGAATACGCTGGAGGAAGTCATTCAAACCACCAGCTTGCCAACGCTGGATTTCCTGGCGAGCGGCAAACTGCCGAGTAGTTCGTTGGGCATTCTCAGCTCGGCGCAGATGAGGGATCTCATCAGCGAATTGAAGCAACGCTACGATTTTGTGTTCTTCGATTCCCCACCAATTATGGGCGTCAGCGACGCGTCGATCCTCGCGAGCGAAGTGTCGATGACTGTTCAAGTAATTCAGTACCGGCGCTATCCGCAGCCGATGAATATCCGTGCCAAGCAGTTGATCGAAAAAGTCGGCGGTAACCTGGTAGGCATCGTGTTGAATAACATCAACATGTCTCAGGACGAGAGCTACTACTACTACAGCGGGTATTACCACGATTACTACTACCGCAGTGAGGAGTCACAATCGCCTGCGCGGAAGGAAACCGCGACCGGAGATCAGGCCAAACTGGACATCAAGCAGAAGTATTGATAGGGATTCAGACTAAATGAGCATTAAGAAAGTTGGTAAAGGGTTGCGGTGTTGGGGTGTGGTCTGCGGGTTGGTTTTGATGGGGCTTTGCCTGGCTGGGTGTCGAACACAGTCTGCGGAACAACAATTCGGCGAGATGCCTCCCGGCGTCACTACTAACTCTGCCGCCAATTCCGCCTCGGCCACTGCCCCAGTTTCGGTTCCGGTCGTCAGTCCTGGGGGAGCCCCCGCAGTGACCAACAGCGGCGATCTTGAACCCGAAGTGTTTCGCGTGGGCGATTCGCTGACGATCACCTTCACGGATATGCCGGTTCAGTTTTCGCCGTTTGAAGAAAAGATTAAAGAGGATGGCACCATCACCCTGCTCCAAAACATGACTTTCACCGCGGTCGGCATGACCCCGCGCGACTTGGCGAAGGAAATCCGGAAGCGTTATGTGCCCGATTACTACAAGTATATGACGGTTACGGTGAAGCAGCCGGATAACACGCGCTGGTATTACGTGGAAGGCGAAGTCAAAGGAGCCAGCCGTCAAATTTACAACAGCAGGATTACGCTCCTAAAAGCGATTACCTCGGCCGGTGGTTTCACCGACTTCGCCAACAAGAAGAAGGTCACACTGACGCGAGTGGATGGCCGCACGATAACCGTCAATTGCGTCAAGGCGCGGAGAAATCCTAAGTTGGATCCGGAAATCTATCCGGGCGACCGGATCTATGTCCCGCGCAGTATCTGGTAATGTTCCAGCTTAAAGTTCTGTCCGGGAAGAAGGCGGGCACCGTTTGGGTGGCCCGCCGTTTCCCTGTACGCATCGGACGGGCGGCGGCGGCCGATCTGCAACTGGAGGAAAGCGGGGTGTGGGACCAGCATCTGAAACTCGACCTGAGCCCCGAGGAGGGTATCGTCCTCAGTGCCCAACCCAATGCCCTGGCTACTGTTAACGGTCAGCCCGCTCACCGGATCGTTTTGCGCAACGGTGATGCCATCGACGTTGGGTCCTTGAGGATGCAATTCTGGCTCAGCGAAGCACGCCAGGCCGGATTGAGCTTCCGCGAAGGGCTCACCTGGGCTGGCATCGCGGT
>SESF01003898.1_pt1 | contig 10373 bp, 10 predicted proteins | sample 3171521 | NCBI WGS metagenome assembly SESF01 (sample SAMN10866945, study PRJNA518727) | freshwater metagenome | biome: subpolar coniferous forest; feature: holomictic lake; material: water; isolation source: holomictic Lake 227, 6 m and 8 m depth | place: Canada: near Kenora, Ontario | collected...
CCGCGGACCTCAAGACCACCGTGCTGCCCGATACCCCGCCGGACTGGAACGACTCCATGGTCCACCCGATCCGCGAGCTCAGCCGCGCCATCCTCGAGCACCGCGCCCCCAGCAGCTCCCCCGCCGACAACCTCCGCATCCACGGTATCCTGGACGCCCTGATCCTCTCGGCGCGCACCCAGCAGGCCGTCCGGATCGCGGACTGAGCCCGCCGCCCCGCCCGGGGCCGCCGGCCGGATTCTACACTTAGGACGGGGCCGGGGTTGTCGCGGCCCCGCGTCCGGCCGCACGCTGGCACACCCCCATGCCTCCCACCCCCGCCCCGGCACTGAAGCTCGGACTCATCGGCCTCGACACGTCGCACGTCATCATCTTCAGCGACACGTTCAACAACCCCCTGGCGAAGCAGCCGCTCCCGGGGGCGCGGATCGTCGCCGCCTGGCCCGGCGGCTCCCCGGACCTGGCCTCCAGCATCAGCCGGGTGCCCGGCTACACCGCCGAGCTGCGCGACAAGTTCGGGGTGCAGATCCTCGACTCGATCGAGGCGGTGGTCGCGGCGAGCGACGCCATCCTGCTCACGTCCCTCGACGGCCGCGTGCACCGCGAGCAGTTCGCCCGGATCGCCGCCGTCGCCCAGGGCCGCCCGGTGTGGGTGGACAAGCCGTTCGCCGTCACCTCCGCCGACGCCCGCGCGATCTTCGCCACCGCCCAGCAGCACCAGGTCCGGCTGTTCTCCTCCTCCTCCCTGCGCTTCACCGGCGCCCTCACCCGGGTCGTCACCCCGGCCAATCGCGCCACGGTCAAGGGCGCCGACTTCCACGGACCCGTCGCGCTCGAGCCGACCAACCCGGGGTTCTTCTGGTACGGCATCCATGCGGCCGAGATGCTCTACACCGCCCTCGGGCGCGGCTGCCGCAGCGTGCGGTGCGTCACCACCCCGGACTTCGACCTCGTCACCGGCGTGTGGGCCGACGGCCGGATCGGCACGCTCCGCGGCAACCGCACCGGCAACTGGGAATACCACGGCCTCGTCCACTTCGCGCAAACCAGCGTCCATGTGAACGTGCCGGCCGAGACGCGGGGCTTCTTCACCTGCCTCGCCGAGGCGGTGCTCGCTTTTTTCCAGGGCGGCCCGGCGCCGGTCGAGCCGGAGGAGACGATCGAGCTCATCCGCTTCATCGAGGCCGCCAACGAGAGCCGGGACCACGGCGGCCGCGAGGTCCTGCTCTAGCCCGGGGCTTCAGGGCGCCGGCCGGGACGCGGCCTCCGCCGCCAGGCCCCGGGCGAGCAGCTCGCTGATGCGCGGGGTGTCGTAGACGCAGCCCGCCCAGCTGCCGCCGCTGGCGTTCTGCAGCGCCGCCCAGAGTCGCGTGTCGTCGGGCAGGCGCGGATCGGCCTGCAGTGCCGGATGGAGCGGGCGCGCGGCCAAGGCGGCCGCGTCGAGCCCCACCGCCTCCACCGTGCCGGTGAGCTCGCGGGTGTCGATCCGCACCCGCACCCGGTCGCCGTCGCGCAGCCGGCCGATCGGGCCGCCGGCCCACGCCTCCGGGCTGACATGCCCGATGCACGCGCCGGTCGAGACCCCCGAAAAGCGCCCGTCGGTCACCAGCGCGACCCGCTGCCCGTCGCGCAGGTACTTGAGCGCCGAGGTCACCTGGTACGTCTCCGGCATGCCGTTGCCCGGGCCGATCCCGATCAGCACCAGCACCTCGCCCGGCCGGATCCGGTCGGGCCCGGAGGACTTCACCGCGGCGATGGCCGCGGCTTCCGTCCCGAAGACGCGCGCCGGCCCCTCGTGGCAGTACACCCCGGCCGCGTCCAGCAGCCCCGGGGCGATCGCGGTGCTCTTCACCAGGCCGCCCTCGGGCGCGAGATTGCCGCGGACAAACGTGAGCGTGCGGGTGCAGCCGCGCGCCTGCGCCCGCGCCGGCGTCATGATCACGTCGTCCGGATCAATCCCATCCAGCTCGTGCAGCCGCGCCCGCAGCCGCCGCCGGCGCTCCGAGCGCTCCCACCACTCCAGATTTTCCCCGAGCGTGCGGCCGGTGACCGTGCGGGCCTCCAGCCGGAGCAGGTTGAGGTCGCGGAGCCGGAGCATCACCTCGGGCACGCCGCCCGCCAGAAACACCTGCACCGTCGCATAACCCGTCGGGCCGTTCGGCAGCACGTCCACCAGGCGCGGCACCGCGCGGTTGATCCGCGTCCAGTCCTCGAAGGTGGGGCGCTCCAGCCCGGCGGTGAACGCGATCGCCGGCAAGTGCAGGATCAGGTTGGTCGACCCCCCGATCGCGGCGTGCAGCACCATGGCGTTGTGCAGCGCGTCGGCGTTCAGCCAGTCCCCGGTGGTCACGCGGGCGCGTTCCAGCGCCAGCACCGCCAGGGCGGAGCGCCGGGCGAGGTCGCGCCAGATGGGCGCCCCGGACGGGCTGAGCGCGGAGTGCGGCAGGGACAGGCCGAGCGCCTCCCCGATCACCTGGCACGTGGCCGCCGTGCCCATGAACTGGCAGCCCCCGCCGGGCGAACCACAGGCCTTGCAGCCCATCTCCGCCGCGTGGGCCAGCGTGACCTGGCCCTGGGCAAAGCGCGCGGCGAGCGTCTGGACCTTCCCCGTGTCCTCGGCCTCCGCGGCCAGCAGCGTGACCCCGCCCGGCACCAGCACCGCCGGCAGCTGCCGCGCGCCGGCCAGCGCGAGCATCATCGCCGGCAGCCCCTTGTCGCAGGTCGCGATGCCGACCACCCCGCGGCAGGTCGGCAGCGAACGGATCAGGCGGCGGAAAATGATCGCGGCGTCGTTGCGGTAGGCGAGGCTGTCGAGCATGCCCGCGGTGCCGTTGGTGCGGCCGTCGCAGGGGTCGCTGCAGTAGGCCGCAAACGGGGTCGCGCCGTGGGCCGACAGGGTGCGCGCCGCCTCCTCCATCAGCAGGCCCACCTCCCAGTGCCCCGTGTGATAACCCAGCGCCACCGGCGTGCCGTCCGGCGCGCGGATCCCGCCCTGCGTGCTGAGGACCAGGTAGTCCTTCCCGAGCAGCCGGCGCGGGTCCCAGCCCATGCCGGCATTCTGGGTCAGGCCAAAGAGGTCCCCGCTGGCCATGCCGCCCAGCTGCGCGGGATCCAGCGGCAGCCGGCCCGCCGGGCCCGCCGCCGTCGTCTGCACCTCGTAGATCGAGGCATCGGCGGAATCGAGGAGCGGATCGGCGGACATGGCGGGAGGAGGTTCGGGACGCAGGGTGAAAAACGGCGGACGCTCAGGCCACGAGGTTGCGGAGCGTGCCCACCGCCGCCAGCGTGATGACCACCTCGTCCCCGCGTTGCAGCGTGAACGTGTCCGGCGGGACGATGCCCGTGCCCGTCATCAGGTAGCAGCCGTGCGGGAAGGAGTTGTCGCGAAACAGCCACGCGGCCAGCGACGGCAGCGGGCGCTTGATCTGCCCGAGGGTGGTTTCGCCCGTGAAGACCGGGACGCCCGCCCGGCGGATCTCGAGGGCGAGGACGGACTCGGGCCCGGGCAGCGTGTCGCTCACGACCAGGCAGGGACCCAGGGCCGCGCTTTGGTCGTAGACCTTGGCCTGCGGCAGGTAGAGGGGGTTCTCGCCCTCGATGTCGCGCGACGACATGTCGTTGCCGAGGGTGTAGCCGAAGATCCGCCCGCGGCAGTCGAGGGCGAGGGTCAGCTCGGGTTCGGGCACGTTCCAGCGCGAGTCCGAGCGGATCCGCACCGCGGCGCCGGGATCCGCCACGCGGTGGGGCGTCGACTTGAAAAACAATTCCGGGCGGTCGGCGGCATACACCAGATCGTAGAAGCTGCCGCCCCCGGACGCCTTCGACTCCTCCATGCGCGCGGTCCGGCTGCGATAATACGTCACCCCGGCCGCCCACACCTCCTGCGACTGCAGGGGGGCCCGCAGCCGCGCCGGCGGGCCGGGCTCCGGCGGCGCGGTCTGCACCGCCGCCGCCAATTGCCCCAGCGGGTCGGGCAGGGTGAAGATCCGGTCGAGGGACCACGCCGCCGGCAGGCGGAAGAATTTGCCGGCCGACTCGGCCACCAGCCCGTCGGCGTCGGCATGGAGTTTGATCATCATGGGGGAGTCGCGGATGGTTCGGGCGGGCTAGGCCATCTTGTCGTCCGGGTCGTTGGTCTTCGTGTACCGGTCGAGTTGGGCCGGGTCCTGCGGCCAGTCGGGGCGGAGGCGCACGTCCTGGTCGCCGGCCACCGAGCCCGGCGCCGCATGCCCGCCGGTGGCGGCGGCGGGCCGCATCTCCCACCAGCACTGGCCGGCGTGGTTGTGCTCGTGGTCCACCACGTACCCGGCCTCGCGCAGCATCGGCCCGGTCCAGCCCATGCAGTGGTCGCAATAGTCGTGGTAGTGCTTCAGCCCGTTGCGCAGCAGGAAGCCCCGCGAGGGGCAGGCATGGAAGTCGATGCGGAACACGTCCGCGCGGGGCGTGATCCTGAACCCGAGGTCGGGCGACTCCTCCAGCAGCGTGTGCCCCCAGTACTTCAGCATGCCGGGGATCCCCTCGCGGCGGATCAGGTCGCGCGCGTGCCGCTGGCTGTCATGGTTGATCGCCTCGTCCCAATATTCGCGCACCAGCGCCGGCCCCCCTTCCCGCTCGCACCAGCCGAACGTCCACTCGTAGTGCCCGCAGAAATCGTAGCAGCCGATCATGGGCGGACCTCCGTGATCTGCCCCAGGTCCTGCGGTGGCAGCCCCGCCGCCGGCTGCGCGTAGGTGTGGCAGCAGCGGCCGTCCCCGCCGCTGAGCCGCATCGTCAGGCCCGCCGCCTCCGCCCGGGCCGCGCCCAGCCAGTGGCAGTGCTGGCAAAACTCGGGCACGATCTCGCGCCCGCCCGCCCGCAGGTGCCGGAGCGCGGGACACACCCGCACCCGCACCTCGACCCGGTCCGGCCGTTCCTCCACGTCCACCTCCGCCCCGGGCTCGGCCGCGAAAAAGGCGCGCCAGTAGCGGGCCACGGCCGCGAGGCCGCCCTGCGCCCACTGCCGGTTCACCGGCGCAAAATACTCGCGGCCCATCGCCTCCAGGTAGCGCCGCCAGCCGTCCGGGCCCCGGCGCTGCAGAATGAAGCGGAAGGTCGCATTGGTCGCGTAGTAGAAGTCCGCCGACCCCTGGGGCTTCGTGTCGGTGTAGGGCAGCGCGGAGGGCACGGGCGGGTTCATGCGGGGGGGCGGGCGGGGTTCGGCCGGCCGTCAGGCGGCCGGCTCGGTGCGTCCCCGGGGCGCCTCCGGCGCAAAGGGCAGCGCCGTGTCTTCCTCCGGGCCCTGGGGGTGCCGCGCCCCGCCCGCGGGCGCAAACAGGTCGGCCCGGTAGCCGAGGCCGTCGGCGCCGGACACCGCCTCCGTGATCTGCCGGCGGCAGTGGTCGGTCAGGGGATAGTCCAGCAGGTTCGCATTCGTGGAAAAAATTCCCATCTGCACCAGCAGTTCCTTCAGGCCCGTCATCCAGCACTCGATCTTCGGGCCGCCATAGACGCGCAGCATCAGGTCGTTCATCCGCGCCTGCAGGCGCGCCGCCTCGGCCGCCTCGCCTGCCCGCACCGCCCGGATGATCCCGAGCGCGATCGCCGCATTGAAGATGCCCCCGCCCAGCAGCATGCCGTCATAGCCCGCCTGCAGGTAGCTCACGCAGTCAAACTCGTCGCCATCCAGCAGGATCAGCTCGGGACGGCGCCGGCGGGCCGCCAAAAAGGCGTCGCGGCGGGTCGCCTGCTGCGAGCTGTCCTTCACCATCACGATGTTCGGCTCGGTCAGGAGCTCCCCGAGCTGCGCCTCCGTCAGCCCGTACGCGCTGGCCTTGCCCCGGTCGTAGAACCCCACCGGCAGCGGGCTGCGCCGGGCGATCTCGCGGTAGTACCCCAGCAGCCGGTCCGGCGTGCCGTTGAGGAAAAAATAGGGCTGCGCCACCACGGCGAACTCGGCGCCCCAGGCCGCCGCCTGCTCGGCGTTGGCCAGCGTGCGCGCCGCGGAATTGTCGGTGACCTGCACCGCGAGCCGCAGCCGGCCCCGGTTCGCCGCCACCGCCGTGCGGATCAGCCCCTCGCGGTCCGCCTCCGTCAGCCAGGGCCCCTCGCCGCAGGTGCCGGCCAGCATCAGGCCGGTGACGCCCATCGTGACGTGGTGCTCCACCAGCCGGTGCACGGCGGCGGAGTCCAGTCGGCGCTCGGCCGTCAGGGGCGTGGGGGTGGCGGACCAAACGCCGCCGGTCAGTTTTGAGGTGATCATGAAAAAGGGGTGGCGGCCGCCGGTCCTACCGGCCGGCAAAACTGGGTAGCTCGGGCCCGGGCACGCCGGGATCGATCCGAAAGAGATAACCCGCCTCGGGCTCCGCCCGGCCGTCGTCCACCGCCGAGGTGATGTACAGCTGGTCGCGCTGCGCGCCGCCGAACGCGCACGACGTCACGTTCGCCGCCGGCACCGCCACCGTGCGCAGCCGACGGCCCGTCTCCGGCTCCCACCGCGTCACCCGCGCCGCGCCCCAGTGCGCGATCCAGAGCCCGCCTTCCGCATCCAGGCAGCAGCCGTCCGGCCAGCCCTCGCCCTCGCCCAGCGTGATCACCACCCGCGGCGGCCCGATCGTGCCGGCCTCCCCGTCGTAGGCAAACGCCTGCACCGTCCGCGTCGGCGAATCGATGTAGTACAGCGTCCGCGCATCCGCGGTCCACGCCAGGCCGTTGGAAATCGACACGCCCTCGCGCATCACGTGCGCCGACCGGTCGGCGTCAAAGCGGTAGAGCCGCGACTGCCCCGGCCGGCTGTCGAGCGCCAGGGTCCCGGCCCAGAAGCGGCCGCTCGGGTCCACCTTGCCGTCGTTGAAGCGAAACTCCCGCGGGTCGTGGCCCGGCGCCGCCGCCCACGGCGTGGTCGCGCCGGTCGCGGGGTCCACCCGATGCAGCCCGTCCCGCAGCGCCGCGATCAGCGCCCCGTCCCGCGTCGGCACCACCGCCCCGATCATCTGGGCGCAGGGCAGCTCGCGGGGGGGCGCCCCGGACAGGTCCGACTCGAAGAAGCGCTGCCCCAGGATGTCGATCCACCACAGCGTCCCGCGCCCGGGATGCCAGACGGGCCCCTCGCCGAGGCGCGCGCGCACCGGATGGCAGACCTCGACGCTGGAATAGCGGGCCATGCGGGGGGCGGTCAGCCGGCGACCGGCTCGCGGGCCACCGGATTGGTCAGCCGGCCGATCCCCTCGATCTCGATCGTCACCTCGTCGCCGGGCTGCAGCCAGCGCGGGGCCGGCTTGGCCGCCATGCCCACGCCGTGCGGCGTGCCGGTGAGGATCACCGTGCCGGGCACCAGCGTCGTGCTGCCGCTGAGGAACTCGATCAGCGCCGCCACGTCGAAGATCATGTCGGAGGTGGTCCAGTCCTGCACCGTCACGCCGTTGAGGTGGGTCGCGAGCTTGAGCTGGTTGGGACCGGCCACCTCGTCGAGCGTCACCAGCCGCGGCCCGAGCGGGCAGAAGGTGTCGAAGAACTTGCCGCGGCACCACTGGCCGCCCCCGCGCTTGATCTGCCAGTCGCGGGCCGACACGTCGTTGGCGCAGGTCAGGCCGAGGACATAGTCCAGGGCGCGGGCCCGGGACACGTTCTTGCACGCCCGGCCGATCACCACCGCCAGCTCGCACTCATAGTCCACCTCCGTGCTCGGCAGATGGGTCGGGATCAGGATGGGGTCGCCGGGGTGCTGGAGCGTGTTGAGCCCCTTGACGAAGAGCACGGGCTGCTCGGGGATCTTCATCCCCGACTCCTGAGCGTGGTGCCGGTAGTTGAGCCCGACGCCCAAAATCTGCGTGGGCGCCACCGGCGCGAGCAGCTTGGCCACATCCGCCGGCTCGGCCGTCACGCGGTAGTCCTGGAAGATGTCCCCCTCGATGCGTCGGGCCGGGCCCGCGGGCGACTCGGCGCCGTAGTGGATGCGGCCCGCAGGGTCGGCGTAGCGGATAAATTTCATGGGGTGGCGGCGGGCACGGCGATGCACTCGATCTCGTAATGCAGCGTCGGGGGCAGGCAGTTGGTGACCGTGGTCCGCGCCGGGTGCGGCGCCGGGAAATACTCGCGGTACAGCTCGTTGTAGCGGGCGACGTTGGCCGGATCGCGCACGTAGTTGCGGGTCTGCACCACGTGCTGCAGGTCGCTGCCGGCGGTCGCGAGCACCTGCTTCAGGTTCTCCAGCGAGCGGCGGAACTCGCCGTCGAAGGTGTCGGGGACGATCTTGCCGGTGGCGTCGACCGAGGCCTGGCCGGAGACGAAGATCAGGTCGCCCACCCGGACCGCCGGGCTGAAGGGCAGGTGCGAGACCGGGGTGTCGGGGTTGCGGGGATAGTGGAGTTGGGTGCTCATGTGAAAATCATGTCCGGGGCCGTGACCGGGTCGAGCGGGTAGACGGGGCGGCGCAGCCGTTGGTAGGGGAACGTGGCCAGATTGCTGGAACAGGGCCCCGGGGTGTCGACCAAATACGAGGCCGCGGCAATCGGATCGTAGGCCTGGCGGTGCGCGACCGCGGCCTTCACGCCGATCAGGGCGAAGGCCCGCGGCTCAATCCCCTGGCTCCGGAACTGCCCCAGGTCGAACGGCGGCGTCTTGCGGCTCGTCAACAGGATCGTCAGCCCGGCGTGCCGGACCACGGCGCACGGCCCCATCGCGATGTGCGTGCCGCTCATCGACGCCAGGTGGCTGTGCGCGTCCTCGAGATCAAATTCGCCGTCGCTGCGCGCCACCAGCTCGAGCTCCAGCTCGACCGGCCCCGGGTCCCGCGCCCAGCCGCGCCCGCCGATCGCCAGGCGCGCCGTGCCGCCCAGCGCCACCACCGCGAGCCGCTGCACCGCCGCCGGGTCGTTGAGCGCCACCAGGCCGCGCCGCACGCCGTGGCGGAGCATCGCCCGCAGCACGCCCGTGCCGTCGCCCGGCGCACCGCCGCCGATGTTGTCCGCCGGCTCCACCAGCAGCACCGGCCCAGCCGGCTCCGGCCCCAGCCGCGCCAGCACCTCGTCCACCGGGGGATAACTCACCGCGCCCTGCGCGCGCCGCTCCCAGGCGAGCGCCGCGCCCGCCGCCAGCACCCGCCGCGCACCGGCAAAATCCGGGTCGGTGACCACGCTCAGCGTGACGCCCGTCTCGGCCGTGTCGGCAAACGAAAATCCGGCCATCACGTTGTACGCCCAGAGGCCCGGCTCGCCGGCCTCCGCCTCCCGGGCCAGCCGCGTCAGCGCCTGCATCGGGTCGGACTGGGTGCCGGTGCCCGGCGGGGCCCACAGCACCGGCACGCGGCACCAGGCCATGCGCGGCACGCGGCCCGTGGTCAGGCACCGGTGGAGCAGGCCCGCCGCGCGCACCGCCGCCTGCTTGGCGTCGGTGTGCGGATTCTCGCGGTAGGCCACGAGGCCGTTCGCCAGCGCGCAGGTCCGCGCCGAAATATTCCCGTGCAGGTCGAGCACGCCGAAGATCGGCCGGTCCGCCGCCCCCGGCAGCGCCCGCACCCGGGCCAGCAGTTCCCCCTCCCCGTCCTCCCACCGCCGCGTCGCCAGCGCCCCGTGCAGCACGAGGAAGATCGCGTCCACCCCCGCCGCCAGCGCCGGGCGCGCGCGCGCCTCGAACTCGCGCCAGAACTGCTCGAACGCCTCGTCCTCCACCGGGCCGCTCGGCGTGGCGCGCGCGTCCACCGTCGGCACCACCTCCCAGCCGTGGCGGGCCGCCGCCTCCAGGAACCCCGCCACCGGCGACTCGTCGCCCGCCTTCGCCAGCAGCGCCGCGTCGCGCGTCACTGTGAAATCCGCCCAGCGGGTGGGCGCGGGCAAAAACGTGTGCGTCTCGTGGAACAGGCCGCCCAACAGGATTCGGGGCTTCATCGCCGGGAGGGGTCCGCCGCGGTCACCCGCGCGCGGCCGGCGGTGCCCACTGGGCCGCATGGCGCGGAAACGCCCGCGCCGCCCGCGCCAGCGCCTCGTCGATGTCCGCCTCGCCGTGCGCCAGGCTGATGGACCAGAGCCCGCGCTCGATCGCGCGCACCCCCGCCTCCAGCAGGCAGCGCCGCAGGTGCGCCCAGCGCGGCGCGTCGTGCCGCTGCACGTAGTCGCGGTAGTCCCGCACCGCGCCCTCGGCGGCCCCCGGCTTGAGCAGCACCGTGTGGAAAATCAGCCCCGGCCCCTGCGGCCGCAGCGGCACGCCGTGCGCGCGCCCCAGCTCCGCCAGCCCGGCCATCAGCCGCTGGCCCAGCCGCTGGATCCCGGCCGGGTGCGCCGTGCCCAGCCTGGCCACCTCGTCGAGGCACCACCGGCTCGCCGCCAGGCACAGCGGGTTGCCGTTCAGCGTGCCGGCGTGGATCACCTCGCCCGAGAGGATCTTCGCCATCGCCGCCCGCG
>SESF01017300.1_pt1 | contig 10364 bp, 7 predicted proteins | sample 3171521 | NCBI WGS metagenome assembly SESF01 (sample SAMN10866945, study PRJNA518727) | freshwater metagenome | biome: subpolar coniferous forest; feature: holomictic lake; material: water; isolation source: holomictic Lake 227, 6 m and 8 m depth | place: Canada: near Kenora, Ontario | collected...
TTATCCTACAAATTGTCCGACATGCATGAATTGCAATTGAATTACAGTCATCGCATTCGCCGGCCTGAAGACGAAGAATTAAATCCCTTTCCCGAATTTCAGGATTTACATAATGTCCGGGCTGGTAATCCATATTTAATGCCTGAGGATACCCATTCATTTGAACTTGGTTATCAATTTAAAAAAGACATTACTACTTTTATATCAACCATTTATTATCGCAATTCCTTTAATCTGATTACAAGTCGAATTCAAGATTTGGGAAACAATTTTTTCAAAACCACCCTTCAAAATCTAGATCGCAGTCAGTCAGCTGGATTGGAACTAATTCTGGCTTCGGGAATTGGAAAATTTATAACTTTCAACTTGGCCACCAATGCCTTTTACAATACGATTGATGCCACCTTACTTGGTTACAGTACTCCAAAATCAATACTGGCCTGGTCGGCAAATGCTAATGTAAGTTTGAATCTGACTAAGTCAACAATTTGGCAATTTACTTCGAATTACACCGCTGAAACACTCACACCACAGGGTAAACGCTTGCCTTCATTTGTATTAAACAGTGGACTTAAACAAGATTTGTTCAAAAAGAAAGCAGCTATTATTCTCACTGTTTCGGATATATTCAACAGTATGCGGGGTCAATATGAAATCAGCACTGCTCAATTAATCCGTACTGAAATACGCCGACGCAGTTCGCAAACCGTTTATCTTGGATTTACATATAATTTCGGAAGTTCTGACAAAAAACAGAAGGACAGTATGAAATATGATAATTCACTTTAATAAAATTATGAATTGACTGATCAAAAATAAGGATGAGTTTTCATCCTTATTTTTTTGCCATCAATACTTTAGCATACAATTTTACGGGTTAAATATTTAGTCGACATAGGAATTTGAACAATAAAACACTTTAGTCGTTCTATTTAGTAAAATAATAATTCAAAACATCTCATTAAAATTCAAAGGTATGAAAAAAATTAGTCTTTCACTGGCACTTATCTTACTTACATTATCTGCCATGGCTCAAACATGGGTTACTGACCCTGCACATTCCCATTTAGGATTTACGATTAAGCATTTGATGATTTCAACAGTTTCAGGAAATTTCAAACAGTTTGAAATTAAAGCTGTTACAACAAAAGCAGATTACAGCGATGCTAAAATAGAAGTTAGTGCACAGATAGCAAGTATCAACACCGATCAGGAACAACGTGACACACATTTAAAAAGTGCAGATTTTTTTGATGCAAAAGAATTCCCAACACTGAATTTCAAAAGTACTTCGCTAAAAAAAAGTACTGGAAATTTGTATAAATTACTTGGTAACCTCACTATGCACGGAGTTACAAAAACAGTTGAACTTGACCTTATTTTCGAAGGAAAAGTTCAAAACCCAATGAATAAAAAGGATATAGCCGTGTTTACGATTAATGGACTTCTAAAAAGATCTGATTATGGTATCGGTAGTAAGTTCCCTGCAGCTATGGTTGGTGACGAAGTTACGCTTATTGCTACTGCCGAATTAAGTCCCGCACAATAAATTGCCTAAAACTTGATTTTTCTCTTTATAAAACACAGCTAAACTTTAATTTTAGTTGATTTTCAACTTATCCGAAGTTTTTAACTTTGGATAAGTTTAGTTTATACACGAGTCAGTTGACTGAATTGGCTGGCAAACACAAAATAGCATTTCCAAATAACAAACTAACTTAGAACAATAATATTACTAACAATAATTCGATGGTGTCAAGCATTGAAATTAGTTTACAGTTGTTTTTTCATGGTACAAAAGCTAACTTTCAGCCGGGTGATTTGATTAAACCGGGCTTTAATTCAAACTATGGTAAACGGAAGGAAGCAGCCTATGTGTATTTTACTGGCACACTGGATGCTGCTGTATGGGGAGCAGAGCTTGCACTAGGCGAAGAACCCGGTAGAATATACATGGTTGATCCAACAGGTACATTTGAAGATGACCCCAATTTAACGGACAAGAAATTCCCGGGCAATCCAACTAAGTCATACCGTACCCGAGATCCGCTTCGTGTCAAGGGGGAGCTTAGCAATTGGAAAGGTCATACTCCTGAAGTTCTCAAAACTATGAAAGACCATATTGAGCAAATGAAAAATCTTGGTATTGAGGCAATAGAGGACTAAAATAAACTCACAAGAAGTGCGATATTCAAAATGGAAACAAGAATTCCCATAGAATAAAGTAAAATTTTTGAGAATAAAGTATTTTTGTATTTTCCCATTATTTTTTGGGAGGAGGTCAGGTACACCTGTAGAAAAATAGTAAATGGCAACTGCAGGCTCAAAATCATCTGCGATATGATCAGTCCTTGAAATGGATTGTTTATCAGCAAAATTATAGCATATCCAACTAGTAACGAAATAGCCACTCCCATTCGGGAGTGATTATCTTTGATGTCGTAAGGTTCATTATACATTCCGGCAAAAATACTTCCTGCAGCCATGCCCGAAGTGGTGGTGGAGGCAATGCCCGAAAATAATAACGCCACGGCAAAAACAATAGCCGCATTGCTCCCCAAGAGTGGAGTGAGCAAATGATTTGCCTGTTGCAGTTCATTAACCGCTGTTTTTGTTTTGAAAAAAGTGGCAGCAGCCAGTAAAATCATGGCACTGTTTATTGCCCAACCAATCAGCATAGATACGAGCGTATCTAAAAATTCGTAACGTAACTGTTTCTTAATCACAACTTCATCCTGCAAATTCCATTGGCGACTCTGAATAATTTCGGAATGAAGAAACAGGTTGTGCGGCATAACTACTGCGCCCAATACACTCATAATTATCAACATAGAACCTTTTGGAAACGAAGGGGTTACCCAACCGGTTATAGCACTATTCCAGTCAATATTTACCAGCGAAAGCTCATACAAAAATGAAAGTCCGATAACTGAAACAAAAGCAATAATCCATTTCTCCATAATTTTGTAGGAGTTAGTGTACAGCATTATCATTACAAAAATAGTGACTAGCAGCGCACCTGCACGGACCGGTATATGAAAAAGCATTTCCAAAGCAATAGCGCCTCCCAAAATTTCGGCCAGCGAGGTAGAAATGGATGCCAACATGGCTGATGTAAGTAGAAATTTCGAGAAACGGGGTTTGAGATGAAGAGTAGTAGCTTCGGAAAGACACAGACCACTGGCAATTCCAAGATGTGCTACGTTGTGCTGTAACACAATAAGCATGATCGTAGACAAAGTAACCATCCACAAAAGTGAGTAACCATATTCAGCACCTGCAGCTAGGTTTGAAGCCCAATTACCCGGATCGATAAAGCCAACGGTTACCAAAAGACCGGGTCCAATGAACTTAAATATTTCTAAACCACCATAGTTGGGTTTATAATTCTTACTATCTATGTTTTTGAAAAGTTCAAACATTTGTGTTCTTCAATTTATTTCTTGTAAAACGCTATTGTTTCTTTAATTCCCTGTTCATACGAGGTTGGCACAAAATTAAAAGCATCATTGAATTTGGAAGAATCGAAATAATAATCGTTTTCAATCTGGTAAGCCATTTCATTGGTTTCATAAATGGTTTTATCAAACAGCCCTGCCAGTTGAATCATCCATTTTTTGAGAACAGAGTATTTAGGTTCAACCGCAAATTCATCAGCCGCAATTTCTATAAACTTTTTACTGGTAATTCCAGGATTATTAGTTGGCAAATGCCAGATTTGCTGATAATTGTTATCATCTTTCCAGAGTAAGTCAAGGCCTTTGGCACAATCGAGCGTATAAGAATACGAATGGAAGGTCTTGTCAGTTATCAGACACTGAGGACTTTTTCCGTTCAACAATTTATCAATCACCATAAAATAAGGTACACTATTTTGGGTGATATAAGGTCCATACAAATCTGCAGCACGGGCAATTAATGCCTGAATGTTATTGTGTTTTATCTCGTCCTCAAGCATAGTTGCTGTTTTGGCGCGAATTTCACCCTTGGCACTGCAGGGCTTGTAAGGCGTGTATTCGGTCATTTTCCCTTCCACTTTGCCATACATATATACATTGTCGAAGAAAATAAGCTTGGCATTACTTGCTTTGCAGGAATCGATGGCATTCTGCATTATTTTAGGCCACAATTCAGCCCATACTTTGCGGTCGTAAGCCAAACCTGCACAAAGATAAACAATATCTGATCCTTTTATGCTATCCAGTGTTTGCTGATATGAACTAATATCTGCTTTGAATGACTCGGCACCTGAAATGGAATAAGCACTTCTCGAAACTAATCTAACTGATTCATTCGATTTTAAAAGTTGGTACGTGAGGGCATTCCCAATGGAACCGCCTGCTCCTAAAATGGTATGTTTCATTGTTTATAATTTTTTTTATCGAACAAATATAAAACACTTTTTTCACTTACAGGTTCATTAATCGGGTACAAATGGCAATAAATAACATTTTTGATAGATAAATAATACTAAAATTAAAATATCTTTGCGACTTAATAATTATAAAATGCTTAAAAAACGATCAATAAATAATACTTTTCTTATCAATCCGAATAAAAATATCTAAAATACGTACGAAAATTATAGTAATGCGTAAATCAAGCACCTAATTTTGTAATAACAAACTAAATCATGAAAAAACTAACTGATATTCTCTTCTCGATGGTCACTTCGGTGATTCTTTTGCTTATTTTCGGTGTAGCTATCGGCTATGCAACCTTTGCTGAAAACAATTCCGGAACGCCTTATGCCCATGAACTGGTTTATAACGCCAAATGGTTCGAATTACTTCTATCATTGCTAATTGTGAATCTCATTGGCAGTGTGATACGATTTAAAATGACGAACATGAAGAAATTCAGCGTGTTGCTATTTCACTTGTCATTTATTGTTATCCTTATCGGTGCCGGAATTACCCGTTATTTTGGTTCGGAAGGCATTATGCATTTGCGTCAGGGTGAAACAAGCAACGAAATCTCTTCTGAAAAAAGTTCGGTGAAGATAATGGCTGAATATAATGGCCATAAAGAAGAAAGTACCACCGATTTCAGGTTTTCCGAAACCGAATCGAATGATTTTTCGAAAACAATTAAGGTTGGCGACAAAACTATTAGTGTTCAGAATGTACTATTGATGCCAAATGCCATTGAAACAATCGAGGAAGACCCCAAAGGCGAGCCCGCTTTCGATTTGTTCGTTATGAATCAAAATAGTCAGGGCATGGAACTGACACTTATGGCCGGCGAAAGTTATGAATATGGTGGAGAGTGTTTTTCATTCGGTGATACTACCGGAAAAGCAGATATAAATTTCAGTATCGATGGCGATAATCTGTTTATGAAAAGTAATGCTCCTTTAGCACGTATGGGAATGATGGAGACCGGAGAAAGCACTATTGCACCCGGAACACTTCTACCTGCACAGGAAAAAACAATTTTCAAAACCAATCAGGTGGTTTTTGTGTTGAAAAAGTACTATCAACACGCCAAAAAGAGTCTGACTCAATATAATCCGGAGTCGAACAAAATGGGTGTGATGATGAAAGGAAAAACTGCCATTGTTTTCAATGTGAACGAAGGAAATACCTCCAAGCACATCAATGTAATGACTTCCGAGACAGACGCATCTGAACCGGGTACTTGTCTGATAAACGATGTGAAAGTGAGTATAAGTTATGGAAATTTGCCACAGAAACTTCCATTCAGCATTACTCTAAGCGAATTCCAACTCGACCGTTATCCTGGTTCAAACAGTCCTTCGTCTTACGCCAGTGAAATTACAGTGAATGACCCCGAAATGAAAATGATAAAACCTTTCCGTATTTATATGAATAATATTCTGAATTATCGTGGCTATCGTTTCTTCCAGTCATCATACGATCAGGACGAGAAAGGAACTATTCTATCGGTAAACCACGATTATTGGGGAACCTTGGTTACTTATGTAGGCTATTTCTTTATGTTGATTGGTATGATTCTGACCTTATTTAATAAAAATAGCCGTTTTCATACAGTAATCCGCTTGAGCAAAAACATTCAGGATACACGAAAAGTAGCTAAATCGCTATTGCTTGTTGTATTGCTGTTAAGTTCTGCGTCGATGTTTGCGCTAGATAATAATAACACTAAGAAAGAACATTTTACTGCGCTGAGCAGCCTGCTTATTCAGGACGAAGCTCAGGGACGTATTGAACCAATCAGCACTTATGCTTCTGATGTTTTTCGTAAAATCAGCAAGAAAACAAGCTATAAGGGTGAATCAGCACTCGAAGTCTTTACCAGCATGTCGGTTAATCCGTCGCATTGGCAAAATGAACCGATTATTAAGGTGGCACATGAAGGATTGGCTAAAGAACTTGGATCAGTAAATGATTATGTATCATTCAGCCAATTGGTTGACCTGAAGCATGGTGGTACCTATAAATTAGCCGAAAAAGTAAATACAATTTATCAAAAAGATCCATCCCAACGAAATCAGTATGAAAAGGAACTGATTAATGTGGATGAACGATTAAACATTCTGAACAGTATTTTCAATGGAAACTTGCTTACTATTTTCCCTGTTGCAGGACATGATAGCGAAAAATGGACAGCTGTAATCAATTTTAGTTCCAAAGCAAGTCCCGAACTAACTATGGATAATTTAAGCGCTGGAGCAGTTTGTCCTCAGAGTGGTAAAACCGGCAAGACCGATAAGCCTGCTGAAAGCAATAATATGAGCCAACCCATGCCAGGCAGTTCGGGCGATAAATGTCCGGTGACCGGTAAAACAGGGAAAGCCGGAAAGATTGATGAATCCATGGGTAGTTCTATGAGTACTGATTCAACAGTTCCATCCCCTATTGATAATATGAATAGTGCACCTGCCGGAATGATGGGCAGTATGGCTACCGCAATGACTTCGGCCGGAGTTAATGAGCCTGAGAAAATGCTTAGTGCGTATCTTTCAACAGTTCAGGAAGGCTACGAAACTGACAACTGGAGCAACGCTAACAGTGCCTTGCTTTGTCTGAAAAATTATCAGCTACTCAATGGCGGCATGCAACTCCCAAGCAAAACAAAAGTGAAAATGGAAGTGATGTACAATAATCTGAGTATTTTCCTTACACTGGCTATTTTGTATGCACTAATTGGCATTATCCTAATAGTGTTACATCTTTTCAATATCTTGAAATTCAATGCAAAAATTGATAAATTGCTTGATAAAAGTATATATCCGCTTGGATTAATGTTTGTCATATATACAGCTGGACTTGCATTGCGCTGGTATATTTCTGGTCATGCGCCCTGGAGTAACGGCTACGAAGCTATGATTTTTGTAGGTTGGGGAACTGCATTGTCGGGATTAGTTTTTGCTCAGCGATCTCCTATTACATTGGCTATTACATCATTGTTGGCTGCAATTGCCTTATCAGTTGCTGGAATGAGTTGGATGAATCCTGAAATTACTAATTTAGTTCCGGTACTAAAATCATATTGGTTGGTTATCCATGTCGCAGTTATCACTTCAAGTTATGGATTTTTTGCCATGGCTGCCTTACTGGCCATGTTCAATTTGTGTCTGATGATTTTACGTAATAAAAAGAACGCATTGAAACTGAATGAAAACATACAGGAATTCAGTTATATAATAGAGCTGGCACTGACTATCGGATTGTTTATGCTCACTGTAGGTACATTTTTGGGCGGTGTTTGGGCAAATGAATCCTGGGGTCGGTACTGGGGTTGGGATTCTAAGGAAACCTGGGCATTGGTAAGCGTTTTGTTATATTCAGCTATTCTACATTTGCGTAAAATTCCAAAAACAAATAATCTTCTGATTTTTAATACAGTTTCAGTTCTTGGTTTCAGCAGTGTTATCATGACTTTCCTCGGTGTAAACTATTATCTGTCGGGAATGCATTCATATGGTCAGGGATCACCTCCTGCAATTCCTGTTATTGCTTATATTATTATTTTTTCCATACTGTCATTAATACTTTTAGCATTTTATTCCGAGAAAAAATACAGAAATAGGAATTAGGAATACTACAAATTTGCCTCTTTACAATTTAGAATATTTCTATATTAGGATGATTTTCACTGTTTATTGTTTGTAATACTTACAAATTTATTAACTTTGATATGTGAACTATAAATTCTTTCAAGTTTTAGGACTAAAATCAGACCTGAAACAATTTTATAAATTACTGAAAAACAAGATGATAAAAGGATTTTCACACAAAGTATCATTAGTATTATATGTTATAATAATTTTAGTTACTTTTTTCACACTGGTTTATTTCGGGTTCTCGTTTTATAAATTACCTGTTGAAGGAACATTGAGGCTCGAACACCCACTTTACAACTTACTAAAACCTACGGGTTTTATTGGTCATGGGCTGGGAATAATTGGTACTTTATTTATAGTTTTTGGGTTGTTTGGATATATGGTCCGAAAACGAATGAAGATTTTCGCACGGGTTGGATTACTTAAACACTGGCTCGAATGGCATATTTTCATTTGTACGCTCGGATTTATTATGGTTTTGTTTCACACCACTTTTAAATTTGGGGGGGTAGTCTCAATTGGGTTATGGAGTCTTGTAATTGTATTTTTAAGTGGAGTTATTGGTCGATTTATATACATTCAAATTCCACGTTCCATTGAGGGTCGTGAATTAAGTGTTCTAGAAATTCAGGATTTGAAATCCGAACTTGACGATAAACTTTATGAAAAATATGGTATTCGGTTTTCAGAAGTGAAAACAAGTAGATTTTCCGAAATTAGAATGAAACTTATTGAAGCAAAAGTGCCTCATAAAGAGTTTCGTAAAGTAAGATATCTAATCCGAAAAGAGAATATTCTTGAGAAACGGATTCAAAGATTGGATATGATGCATAAACTGTTCAATCATTGGCATGTTTTGCATTTACCATTTGCAATTATTATGCTGATAATCATGGTTATCCATGTTGCCTTAGCTTTATATCTTGGTTATTCATGGATTCTGTTTAAATAATGGAACTACAAATCGAACAAATAGCAATTTACGGTTTCACCGCATTGATCATTGTATTAGTTTTAGTTATCTATATTTGGAGGCAGCGTCGTGAATCCAAAATTGTAGATGTCAAAATCTCACAAGCTAAAGAAGATGGTTTGCATGAACCGGTTTCGTTATATCCGGTAATTGATCCAAACAGATGCATCGGAAGTGGTGCATGTGTAGATGCTTGCCCAGAAAAAGACATTTTGGGTCTTAAAAATGGAAGTTCGACTATAATCAATGCATCACATTGTATAGGTCATGGAGCTTGTTTCCGTGCTTGTCCTTTAGAGGCAATATCTTTGTGGATTGGAACTGAAAAAAGAGGTGTGGATATTCCTCACTTAAGTGTAAATTTCGAAAGCAATGTAAAAGGCATTTTCATCGCTGGTGAATTGGGTGGGATGGGGCTTATAAAAAACGCTGTTACTCAGGGATTTGAAGCTGTTGAATACATTGCAAAGTCATTTGTAAAAGACCCAAAGGCGACTTACGATTTGATTGTTGTGGGTTCAGGTCCTGCTGGAATTTCGGCAACATTAGCCGCTAAGAAATTTAATTTAAGTGTTCTCACCTTGGAACAGGGAACATTGGGAGGTACAATTTCAACCTTTCCCCGAAGCAAAGTGATTATGACCTCACCAATGGATTTACCATTGTATGGGAAAGTGAAACTGAGAGAGACATCGAAGAGTGAATTGCTTGATTTATGGAACTCTGTCATATCGAAACATAATATAGAAATTAGAGAAAATTCAAAAGTTGAAGAAATAAAGAATGTTGATAATATATTTTACATAACCACAAGTTTAGGTGAAACATATACTTCCAAAAAAGTTTTGCTCGCAATTGGACGCCGTGGAACACCTAAGAAATTAAATGTTCCCGGAGAAGAATCAGAAAAAGTGGCGTATCGCTTACTCGAACCGGAAGTTATTAGTGACAAGAAGATATTAGTTGTTGGTGGTGGTGATTCTGCCGTTGAATCTGCCCTTCTTTTGGCAGGTAGAAATAAGGTAATTCTTTCGTATAGAAAAAGTGTTTTCAACCGCATAAAAAAGAAAAATGCGGATAAAATAAATGCAGCAATGCAAAGTGGGTTGATTGATGTTCAATTCAATACCAATTTGGTCTCTATAAATGAAGGATTTATTAGCTATAATGCCAATGAATCGGACGAGATATTGAAATGGGAGAACGATATGGTATATATTTTTGCCGGTGGAGAACTTCCTTCACAATTTTTGAAAAATATAGGAATTGAAGTTTCAACAAAACGCGGTGAAGCTATATTAAAACATAATTGATCAAATTTTTAATCGCTGTTTTTCTTTT
>SESF01027396.1_pt1 | contig 10364 bp, 9 predicted proteins | sample 3171521 | NCBI WGS metagenome assembly SESF01 (sample SAMN10866945, study PRJNA518727) | freshwater metagenome | biome: subpolar coniferous forest; feature: holomictic lake; material: water; isolation source: holomictic Lake 227, 6 m and 8 m depth | place: Canada: near Kenora, Ontario | collected...
GACCGCCAGCCGTATCCTCAAGTCCGTCATTGAGCCACTCGGCGACGACGCGGAGAGCTTCGTCCTTGTCCCTCTTCCCGGTGCTCCGGGCATTGAGGAAGATTCCAGACTTCGGATCTATCAGCTTTGCATGGAAGACCCCGGACCGCAGATACAGATAGTATCGACGACTCATGTCAGCTCCCCGAACGGCTTTCTACAGCTGTTTCTACAGTGAGAGGTGACAGAGACGCCGGTTCTTTCGGTGGTGTCTTCTAATTTCAATCCTAATAACGGATTGCCAAATGAGCCGCCCGGGGATCGAACCCAGCACCCACGCCTTAAAAGGGCGTTGCTCTACCTACTGAGCTAGCGGCCCGCGAGCGCCTACACTGGCGGCCCGCTTGGGCTTACAGTAGCGGGGGGCGGGTATGGCTGTCAATTCGGGTCAGTAGCTGAAGTCCAGGGTTGTCATGAGGTTGAAGGAGGGGCGGGCCCCTGGCTCGAGTCCGAGTTCGGAACCCCAGACGCTCAGGTCGAGTCTCATGACAGAGAGGTCCAATGAGACCCCAGCCGTCGGATAGCCCTCGGAGAGGCCGGCACGCACCGAGACGATGTCAAGGAAGCGCGATTCCACACCGATCCCCAGGTTCAAGACAGGGTTTCGGGGGAAGGTTTCCATGAGGTCGAGGATGCGCCGGTAATCAACGGCAACGATGAAGGAATCAACCAGCCCCCAGAAGCCTCCCTCGGGCATGGACCACGAGAAGCCAGCATCGAGCTGGCGGGCAACCTCCCCGGGGATGCTGCTCACCAGTGAGGTCTCGGGATTGTCCATGAAACCCTTGACGCTCGAGTATCGGCTTTGCAGTACGGGGCTGTAGAGGTCCCGACTGGCCAGGCCAAAGGCGAGGCCGATGGAGGTGGAGAACCTGAGACCGAAGTCGATCCCTATGCCGGTCTCAAGCGAGAAGGGCTGATCCATATAGGACGTCACGATCTTCATGAGTGAGAGCGCATCCTGGGTCGAGACAAGGCCTCCACGGGCGTAACCCTTCGCAAGAAGGCCAGCCTCCAAACGGCTCCACTTCCCTATATCGATGCCAAAGGCGTAACCACCAAGGAGGAGGACATCCTCCTGCGCTGCAATCTTGACGCTTGTCAGGCTTGAGGCATCGACGATGGCGTGGGTCCTGTTGAAGAGCCCGAACCCAAGACCCTTGCCCACATAGCCGAAAGAAAGGGGGCCGGAAATGTCCGCAGCTGAATAGAGCATGTAGTCGTTGCTTGCGAGCACTTTGACAAAATTGTCGATCAGGGAACCGCCACCGAGAAGGGCCAGGCCGATGTCGAAAAGAGGGCCGCTGGCCCTGGCGCCAACCTGTGCAGCCAGGAAGCGGGGCGGCACGCTCGCCAGGCCTGCCGGATTGGCAAACATCAGGCTCCAGTCATCGGCGAGGGCGACATGGGAGCCTCCCATGGCTCCGAATCGCGCCACTGGTATCGTAAAAGGATCGATGTCGAGGGCCATGATTCCATTCGCCAGTCCGAGCCCCAGGGCAAGTCCGGGAATTATGCGCCGCTTTATGCTCATGTCATGGTCCTCTACTCAGAATTTCAGCATTCCCTGCAACATGCCGAGGAGCTGGTTATTTGGGTCGATGGCCGCAATTCCACTGGCTAGATTGGCTATGTCCTGCTTTGCGGCCGCCGAAGGAGGATTGACTACAGTGCCCGCTGGCAGGGTTCCTGAAATCACCTGGCTGAGGTCAATGCCCGGATTCTGAGTGCTGATATCGCTGAGGGCAACGGCTGTCGCCGCCATTACAAGAGTCTGAGACCCGACTCCCGAATCCTTGAGATTCTGCACGCCCTCCGGCGTTGATGCCGACTGGGCTAGCGCCTCAAATATTCCCGATGCGCCGGAACTGCCAAGGCTAGCCATGGCCTCTGAAACACTGCTGCCTATCGTACTGAGTTGCTCGGCACTCGGCTTGGTACCGGCCATGACCGAGGTAATATCAAGGCTGGTCAGCGCCTTGGTCATCGTAGTGTCGAGCCCTGAGGCCATGACGGCGACCGCTGCTGCATCCTTGAGCACCGTCATGTTGGTCGGGTCACTTTTGATGAGCTTGTCAAAGGCGCCGATTGACGCAGCTGCCAATGCCTTGTCTGGATTCGACTGCAGGGCCGAAACCAGGTCGGAAGCACTCGTCGCCGTGAGGGTAGTGATCTTGGCTTGCGGACGCCTGAGGAAGGTCACGAGGGAGGAAGTAAAGAACTGCTGACAACCGATCAGGGTCGACATCGAAGCGAGTATCAGCAAGCGGGCCACTATCTTCACGATCCACCTCCGAAAAAAGGCCCCGCCCGTAGGCGGAGCCGGACCCCGCCCATAGGCGGGCCTTGCCCAAATATCGGCAGAATGCCGCTTTGGTATGACTCTTGTCAGAAATGAAGTCGAACGTTGGCTGCCAATCCCGAGCGGGCCTGATCGCCGGGGTGGGCGCCCATTTCCTCGGTAAAGACCCCGACATCAGCCTGGAGGATAAGGAGGTCGACGCCGGCGCCTGCTGACATGTAACCCTGGCTCAGGCCGCCTCGCAGGTAGATGAAGCTGAGGAGCTTGACCTCGGCACCGGCATGGAGGAGGTTCCATATGTTGGCAGTGGGCTCCAGAAGATCGAGGGCGTGGCGTACTTCTACATACGCGACCGGATCGATAAGCCAGGTAAGGAAGGCTGGCATCAGCGAGAAGGACAGGCCTGCAGTAATGTCAGGCACGAAGCTGGCCGTGACGAACGAGAGGCCGGCAGGATTATTGATCGCAGTCCCGAGATCTGCGAGGGTGGTTGAGTAATAATTAAACGAAGATCCAATATCCCGTACCGAAAGGCCCAGGGCGAGCGGCCCTGCGGTCATGATCGCACCAAGGTCGGCGACCAGCCCGAGGCCGTAGTTCGCCTCATTGCCCGTGACTGCAGCGACAGGGTCCCCGCCGCCCACGCTGCCCAGGAGCGACATAACCGACATTGCGGAATCAACACGGACAAAGGGCCTGATGTCACCGCCGAGCTTGAGGTTGAAGTCCTTGGGACCGAGGGTGACAGCCATGCCGCCTATGAAATTGACCTGCCCTGCGCCAGCAAGCGAGGTGCCCAGGAGGGTGGCGCCACGGGCGTAGGCATCGGCCATCGCAGTCGCCCCTATGCCCCAGCCGCCACCGGTGAAGCCGAGGCCCCCCGAAGCGCCGGCACCCAGTCCGTTTCCGGTAATCAGGCCGCCGACGGACTGGATAAGAGCCGAAGTCCCACCCGACCCTCCGGACCCTGCACCAGTGAGATCGTTGATCACGCTTGAGAGCGCGTCTACATTGTCCACTGAAGGCTTGACGTAGCCCCAGGCGCTGACATTTGCAAGCGTAAGCATGAAGCGTCCCGTGGCAAAGCCGGCAGGATTGCCATAAAAGGACTGATATCCAGAACCCAGGGAGGTGAATGCACCGCCCATGGCCATGCTGCGGGCATCCTTGACCTCAAGGCTGCTCAGGACCGTCTGGGCGCCAAGAAGGGAAGTCACAATTAGAGACGCTATCAGGGAAAGGTATATCCTCTTCATCTTGACCTCCTTATGAATTGCCAGGCGACATGAGCTTTATCAGATCAGGCGAAACCGAAGACATAAGGTTGGTAACCGTCGGACTCAGCACAGCTGTCGTGCTGTTGTAGAGGCTAGTCCCACCTATTGCCGACGTATCGCCGTTGATGGCTGCCCAAAGGATTGCTGCCTTGATATCGACAGATGGATGCGGATTGACCCACCCTGCCGCTGGCTCGATCGAGGCGACGCCAATGGAGATCAGGGCGTAGGAGGCTGTATCTGCGGTGGAGCCGCCGGAGACAGGAAGGACGGGAAGGGATTCACCGCTGTCTGTTATGGCCTGAAAGCTAGCCGCCGCGTTGGAAAAGGAAGTGATGATCTGAATGAAGGCCTCGCTCGGCTCGGACTTCGGATCGAGCATGTCCGGCTGGGCATTGGCAGGTATGATTGCGTTCACGACCTGTGCGATCAAAGCCGCCGTTTTTTCAGCATCCGTCTGAGGCTGGGCGTCTCGGCTCGTCGGGGTAGTGAAAATGGCTATTGCATTGGGCAGACTGTCAATGACCTTCCTTGCATCGGAGGTCTTGATCTGGATGGTCGCGGCCAGAACCAGGTCAGAAGCAGTCACGGCATGGCTCTTCAGGGCCGCAATGAGGTCGGCCACTTTCGGCTGAATGCCTGCGACATAGTTCGGGACATTACTAAACAGGGTATCTAATGCTGTCGCGATCTGATCCTGAGTCAGCTGCTCATAGAACGTAGGCGAACTCAAGGCTCCTGCCTTGATGTCCGCTGATGTCGAAAGGTTCGCTGCGGCCGCGTCGTACTGGCCAAGCCCGGCAGCCTTGAAAGTGTTCGTGAAAAATTCCTCCGAACACGAAATAAATCCCATTCCCATTGCTGCTACGAGCAGGGTTAAGGTCATCTTCCTCATCGTTTGCACCTCCTATGGTAAAGCCGACAAACGGAACGCCTATAACAATATCGCAAAGCTACCGCTATTCAAGGTTGAAGGAAAGCGAATCACTCCCCTGCCAGGAAAGCAGCCTCGAGATCAAGCCCTGCAAGATCCGCTGCCAGTCGTGCCGGAGTATCCTCCGTAGCCTGCAGGTCATTCCGCAGGATGCCTCCCGCACGCGGCCCGATTCGCGGCGTGAAGGACTTTCCCCTGCTGCCAGGGGGAACACCGAGCCTGCACCGGATCGAATGACCTCCCACAATGTCTGCGGGAAGACCGCGTAATGCGACCTTCAGATAATTCTCCGTGGTCGCGTGCGGGAGTCCCGCCACGGTGCGCGGGCCTGCAGTCTCCACCACCGCCTCGACGACGCGGCCTTCCTGCCGGCCGATGTATGCGGTCCGGCCAACACGTGCGAGTTCGCCTAACCTTCTTGCCCGCTCGCCTGCGACGCGTTCAGGAACCTTGGGAAGCAGTTTCAAGGCTGCGGTGCCAGGTCGCGCGGAGAAGGGAAACACGTGGATCCAGGAGAAGGCGCACTCCTGTGCGAGCTCAAGGCTTTCGGCGAACTCCGGGTCTCCCTCGCCAGGGAAGCCCGTGATCATGTCGGCAGCGATGAAGGGGTCGTCCCTGACCCTGCGGAGCTCCCCACAGGCACGGAGGACTGCCTCGCGGCGATACCCGCGCGCCATGGAACGGAGGATGGAATCCGAACCCGACTGGACCGGAAGATGGATGTGGGGTCTGACCCTCGGATCGGCGAAGGCGTCAAGAAAGTCAGCATTGATACCTTCTGGCTCATAACTCGAGAGGCGGAGAGCAATGGAGGAAGTACCCTCAAGGAGGGCACGGAGGAGGCCAGGAAAGCGGATGTCGCCATCACGGTACTGGAAGAGGTTGACGCCGGTGAGCACAGCCTCCGCCTTGCCAGCCTCCTCGAGACGACGGAGGCGCGACAGGACCTCTGCGACCGGTAGGCTCCGCGCGGGTCCACGCGCAAGGCAGACCCGGCAGTACGAACAGCGGTTGTCACAGCCATCCTCGATCTTGAGCGAGGGCCGCGAATGGAAGGAGAACTCCTCGGGGAGGAAGGCGAAGTCATCCTGGCTGCGGCCGGAACCGGCGGCAGCCCCAGACCCGGCTTCCGCTTGCAGGACCTGGCGCTTCCAGGCGAGGACCGCGTCGAGGAGGTCGCCATGGCCCTGAGGCTCCGCCGAAAGGAAGGCGGCCAGCGTCAAAAGGGCAGCTTTCATATCTCCAGGCACGATCACTGCGCGCTCGTGGAGGCCCGCGAGCGCCTCGGCCTCGAGCTGGGCGTAGCAGCCGGTGACGAGGACGACGGCGCCTGGCCCCGCTGCGAGGGCCTGCCGTACGAGACGCCTGGCCTTCTGCTCCGCCTTGCCCGTGACCGTGCACGTGTTCACAATTACGAGGATCGGGCCGCCGTCAGGGAAGACCGCAGTTCCCCGCTGGCCGCTTTCCGTCCGACCGCCTTGTACCCGGGCGCCTGCAGCGCGGAAGCTGTCGGCAAGTGACTCGGTTTCGAGCTGGTTGAGCTTGCAGCCGAGGGTGTGGAAGGCGACGCGGAGTTCCACGTCCACTAGCCCCGGAGGCGCACGAGGATACGCGACTTGCCCACGATGGCGTCCTCGAGGCGCGGATCGATCCGGAGCGCGGCCTCGTAGCTGGCGAGGGCCTGCCTGAGATCACCTGTGCGTTCCTGGGCCCAGGCGAGGCGGGACCTCCAGCGTGCGTTGGACGGCTCGTACTGGAGGGCTGCGGTAAAAGCGATGTCCGCATGTCCGTAATGGCCAAGCCGGATGTAGATCTCCCCGGAATGGAAATACGCGGAGCCTGCCCAGGGTCCCTCGGAAAAGGCGTCAAGGTAGAGCTGGAACCACTTGAGTGCAGGCTCGTTGACACCCTGGGCATAGAGTCCCTCGCCGATCAGCTCGGCGAGCCTTGCGTCACGCTTGGTCTGGTAATAGCGGCTGGCGTAGGTGACAGCGTCAGCCGACCGGCCCATCAGCACGAGACTCTGGCAGAGGAGGACCTGGGCCTCGACATCGTTGGGATTCGACTGGATGGTATCGAGGGCAAAGGCGCGGGCATCGTCAAAGCGACCTGCACCGAGGAGGGATAGGCCTTTTTCGCGGAAACCCTGGGCCTGCGCCAGCAGAGGAAGAAAGAGGAGCACAAAAAAAGGAAGGCCTCGAGCCCTGGAGCGGAAACGCAGGAAGGAGCCAGGGCGCTCCGGGAGGACGCTCAGACGACCTGGCTGCCGTCGTCGTCGGACAGCGCCATCCTGCAGGTACCATTGAGACGGCAGCCTGTTTCCATCGTAACCTTGGGCGCGGCGATGTCCCCGGCTACGACGCTGGTGGAAAAAAGGTCGATCCGCTCGCGCGCGACGATATTACCCTGGACGCTGCCCTTTACCGAAACGACGATGGCCTGGATGTCAGCCTCGATCCTCGCGCCCTCATCTATATACAGCTCGCTTTCGGAAGTCAGCGAACCCTTTATGCGCCCCTTGATCATGAGGGGCTTCTTCATCGAAATCGTGCCCTCGAACTCGACATCGGAAGCGATGACGGTATCGATCTGCTCCTCGTCGATGGCGCTGATCTGAACTTCGGTCATGCAAGCAGTCTATTGGCTCGCGGCAGGGCTGTGCAAGCGGGAGAAAATAGCTGCCAGTGACTCGGGGGAGAGGGCCTCCGCCCGTATCGAGGGGTCGATGCCAAATTCAGCGAGGAGGGCCGAAACCAGGTCACCGGAATGCCCTGCGGCACCGAGGTTGTTCCGGAGGGTCTTCCTGCGGGAAGCGAAGGCGCTCCGGACAAAGCGGGAAAAGGCCCGGCGCTCCTGGGGGAGGACGGGATCGGGCCGGCTCTCCATGACGACGACCGAGCTCGTGACGCGGGGAGCGGGCCAGAATGAACCACCAGCAAGGTCGAAGGCGAGGCGAACGCGGCAGACGGAGGCGCAGAGCACCGTAAACGACGAGTAGTCTTCGGTACCCGGCTTCGAGACCATGCGACGGGCGGCCTCCTTTTGCACCGTGAAGACCATGCGGCGGGCAAGGACTCCGCCCTCGAGGAGGGCCGCGATGATGGCAGCCGCAGCGCTATACGGAAGATTGCCGAAGATCACGGCGGGAAGGCCAGCAGCATCGAGCTCAGACTTCCAGGTGTCCAGGAAGTCCCCCTCGACCAAGCTGAAGTTTTCTTCCTGGCCGAAAACCCGGCAGAGCAGGCGCGCGAAGCCATGGTCTATCTCAAAGGCGGTCACCCCGAGTCCCGCATCGAGGGCCATCGCCGTCATCGCCCCGATGCCGGGGCCTATCTCCCAGATACGCTCCCCTGCGGCCGCACCTAGTTCCGCAAGGATCTTCGCGCGGGCGCCGGGATTGACCAGGAAGTTCTGCCCGAAGCGCTTGGACATCGCCAGGCCCTCGAAATCGAGGAGGCGGGAAAGGGAAGCTGGTGCGTCATAGTCCGGCCTTTCGCCGGGAAGGAGGGCTGGCATGGGGGCGGAAGGCGCGGCTTTCGACATGGGACAGACCATATATCAAGGCAGCGAAAATGACCACAACGATGGCTAGAGCCAGACGCGGACCGATATCAGCGAGCGCGAGCGAGGGCAGACCCGCGAAAAACCGCATCGAGAGCGAGAGGCAGTCGAGGAGGAAACCCTCGACCGGAGCAGTGACAAAGACGGCGACTGGGACGAGGGCGACCACGAGGGTGCCGACCAGCCCGAAAATCATCAGGAACTCGACCAGGGGGCCAGTCAGGACCGTTGCAAGGATGCCGACTGGCTGGAAGACGCCGAAATTGAGGGCTATCCAGGGAGCGGTGGCAGCCTGTGCCGCAAGGGCAGCCGCCAGGGCACGCGCGAGCGGAGGCGGACAGAAGGGCGCAAGCGCGTGCTCGAAGCGCGGGGACAGGACGGCAAGGCCCGCTACCGCCAGGTAGGAGAGGGCAAAGCCCGCCTCCCGGAGGCTCTCTGGCGCTATGATGGCATGAACCACGAAGCAAAGCCCCAGGAGGGCTCGCCCCTCCTGGGGGCGGTCACCGAGGGTCGCCAAGGCGCCGAGGGCAAAGGATACAAGGGCGCGGAGCAGGGAGGGCCCTGGTCCCACGACAGCGGTGTAGGCAGCCACGAGGATGAGGGCTGGCACGAGGGCCCGCCGCCTGCCGATGAGGGGCCCGAGCAGGGTTACCAGGCCTGCGGCGATGAGGGCGAGATGCTGGCCCGAGAGGGCGAGCACGTGGGCGCAGCCCGCGTTCTTGAAGGCTGCGGCGTCTACCGGAGAGAGCCCATCCGTCCAGCCCGACAGGAGGGCCAGGAGGAGGCCCCGCCGGTCTGCAAGCCTCTGTTCATGCGGGTCGGCAGGCACCGCGGCAGGCACCGCGGCAGGCACCGCGGCCGGGGCCGCCGCCTGGGTGGCCGGCCGCCGCGTTCCGGGGAGGGCCGCGAAGGAGGACGGGGGCGCAGCCGCAGGGGGGCCCGCGGGGGCGGCCGGAGGCTCGAGAACCCGCCCGATCGCTGCGAGGAAGGCCTCGCGGACAGCCGAACGAAACTCCGCAAGCTCGCTTCCCCTGTCCAGGATTGCCAGGTCCCGGCTGTCAGCCACGAGGAGGCCCGGGCTCGCTACCCTTCCCCCGACCTGGACACGGCTCCCCGAAGCCAGGGGCTTCCCCCCTCGTACAAGGACCCGGAGCGCCCCGTAGCCATGAGAAGGCAGGGTGGATTCACCGTAGCCGCTCATTCCGGCTCCCGCGAGGCGCAGCCGCCCCACTTCGAGGTCGAGGATCCTGAAGTTGTTTCTCGCCGGCCGCGAATCGGAAACAAGCCGACCCTCGACGCCCACGATGCAGAGCGCCCGCAGCCCCGCGGACCGTGCCTCGCCGGCAGTAGCCGCACTGATACCTGGAGCCGGCATGGCTCCGACCGGTGGCTGCCCTGCCTCCCAGGCGGCAAGGACCAAGCCGAAGACTGCGCCAATGGCGAAGGCTCCGAGCTGCGTGAAACGGAAGCCCTTGCAAGCGGCAAGCCGGAGTGCAATGACCGCTATGATGAGAAGGACCGAGGAAGCCCAGAGGATCCGCCAGCCGAGAAAGAGAGGATAAAAGCCTGCCGCCGTGCCGAGGGCGAACCACCAAGGGGGAACGAAGCGGACGGGGAGCCTGTCGAATAATGCCTTCACCTTGCCTCCGATGGGGGTCGGAGCTTTTCAAGGTTCCAGGATCACTGGTTCCGCGAGCCTACCACTTGAGCTTCTGCAATGCCGCCCGAGCGGCGTTCTTCACCGACTCAGGATAGCGGAGGTAGCCCACGTAGAGCAGGTAGTCAAAGGCCACCTTGTCGCCGAGGTTGCCGAGGGCGTCGATGACTCCGAGGAGCAGAGCCTCGTCGAAGGGTTTACTGGCCTCGGTCTGGGCATTGATCAGCTGGAGTTGCAGGGCCAGAGCCTGGGCAGCATCGGTGGAACCCATGACTCCAAGGCAGGACACGGCGTCCAGCAATTCGGAAGCCGCGCCCTTGCCGTCGTTATACTCTGCCAGGAGAATGCGGAAATTCCTGATTGCCAGGGGGGCTGCCTTCTGCCACCTGAGCTCGCGGATCATGCTGGTCGCCTTGGCCCTAAGTGCGTGGATCGAGACAAGGTCAGCGCTCGCCTCCCCCGCCCAGGCGAGTCCCGCCGAGAGCGCGGCTTCTGAAAGGCGGCCCCGGTCGTCCGCACCGAGGGCGCTCCCGGCCAGTCCAATGTCGAGGGCGGCTGCCTTTTCGACCGGCGTTCCCTTGGCCAGGGCATCCT
>SESF01002462.1_pt1 | contig 10362 bp, 10 predicted proteins | sample 3171521 | NCBI WGS metagenome assembly SESF01 (sample SAMN10866945, study PRJNA518727) | freshwater metagenome | biome: subpolar coniferous forest; feature: holomictic lake; material: water; isolation source: holomictic Lake 227, 6 m and 8 m depth | place: Canada: near Kenora, Ontario | collected...
AGTTAAGTTTTAGCCCAATCCATTTTCAGCCCTTGCGATCTGAGTAAGCAGCTATTTATTTTGATGCCTCAATCCTACCAAATGCTACCTAAATTACTCATCGGCCTTGCCTTTTTCGCTTTTTCATCCACATTACCGGCCCAAGGCACCCAACTAAATCCAGGAGATATTGCCATTATTGCTTTTCAATCTGTCAATAACGACCAATTTGCGTTTCTGTCACTTGTTGATTTGGCTCCCAACACCCAAATTCAATTTTCTGAGAAGGGATGGAATGGTTCGATCCCCAGTCCTGCGTTTGTCACCACAACCGAGGGAGTGCATTCATGGACGGCTCCTGTAAATGGACTTCCTCAGGGAACCGTTGTGATTATTAGCTTCAATAGCCTTGGCACCGGGCCTATTGCCAATTTTGGCACCGTAGTTTCTACTGCTGCGGCAAAGCTTTCTACGGCAGGAGATGAAATTATTGCCTATCAAGGAACCGCATCATCCCCAAATTTCATTTACGCATTTGGCTCAAGACCATGGATTAGTTCAGGAATACCGACCTCAAATCAATCCTGGCTTCCCTCTCCCCTAATTAATGGGGTGACTGCCAGAGATTTTACTACGCAGATCGATAACCAATATTTTAAATTACCCAATTACTCCGGTTCGCGCGATTCGGTACTTGCGGCAATTGGAAATGTTCAAAACTGGACAAGAAGTAATACGCGTTTTTCTACCCTTCCGAATTGGGATTTTACCATTTTATCACATTTCTATCTTAATGCTTTAGGAGATCCAACTAAATTAGAAAGCTGGGGCTCTTTGACCGATGGTACTGGCAGCAATCCTAGTTCGTTCACTAAAACGGGATCAGTATTTCATCTAGGAAAGCTTAGAAATAATGTTGCTTTATCAGAAGACTGGACGATCGGAAATCTGCTCATTGAAAAAAATAATTCACTCTCAATAAATGGATTTCATTTAACGCTGAATAATCTGGTTGATTCAAGTCAGGGTATATTGAAAGGCTCTGCAAATTCCCGATTAACGATCAGAGGTAAATCTGGGCCCCTGCGCTTTGATACCAATGCGGCGCAACTCAATAATCTTAATATAGCATCTCATGCTAATATAAGTTTGTATCAACCATTACAAATCGTTCCGAATAACAATAAAGGCTCGCTTTTTATTGGTGATAGCGCCTTGTTTAATACGAATGGATTTTTAATGTTTTGCGCCTCAGAAAAAGGAGAATCAATGTTGCAGCCATTAGGCATCGGAGCTTCCCTCTTAGGAAAAATAACCATACAAAAATTCATTCCCGCTGGTAAAAGGAATTATCGCTTTATGAGTCACCCTTTTACGAACCCTATCGCACTAAATATTTTAACAACTGCAATTGATATTACAGGATTGGCGGGCTCCTTGAATGGCTTTACAAGCACTGCTTCCAACAACCCTTCCGCATTTTGGTATCAGGCAAATAAAGAGGATACTATTCAGAATATTTCGGGATGGACCGCATTTACGAATACGGATGGGCGCGACTCAAATGCATGGAAACAGTTGCAGGGTATCAGAATAAATATACGGGGAAAAAAATCTGAGGGACTTGATGGCCTTCCTTATACACCCTCTGCAGTTGTTTTACAATTGAAAGATAGCCTCAACACAGGCAATCAAATTGTATCACTTTCAAAAGGGTTGCATAATGCAGGATTTAATTTAATCGGAAATCCCTTTGCCGCAGATATTGATATGAGTAAGCTGCTCATTGGAGATAATATTGTTCCCAATTATTATTTATGGGACCCCTATTTGGGAACCAAGGGTGGGTATGGCTGTTATCCTTTTTCTAACAGCATTGTTTTGCCAAGCTTTACTGCATTTTTTGCACAAACAAGCGACTCCTCAACTGGCAACCAAATACAATTTCCTGAAACCTGCAAAACAGTTACTAATAACGCTTTAAGAGTATTTGGAGCAAACGAAAAACCAAAGAATCAATTAGAATTATTAGTAGAAGCAGATAGTCTTATCTGGGATCATCAATTGTTTATTTTCAAAACAGATGCAACAGATAGTATTGACAGATTTGACGCGAAGAAAATGATGAATCTTGAATTTAATTTATATAGTTGGAGCAAAGAAAAAGAAAAGCTATGCATTGATACAAGATCTAGTGTTCATCCAACCACAATTCCGCTAGGACTCAACACAACATTGAATAAAAGCTTCCACTTAATAGTCAGTAAGTTTCCCGATTTACCAGATTATGATTTGTATTTTATAGATAAAGTTGAAAAAAATAAAAAATTATTACAGGATGGATTCCACTATTCATTTAATGCAGATAGTTCGCAACAATTGATTAATAATGAAAGGTTTGAAATTCAATTATTGGCTAAAAATAATATACCTCTTATACTACCTGTTTTAAATCCGCAGCTGGACTGTTTTGTTTTTCCGAATCCTACCAATAACTTATTGTATTTACGAATAACTACAGGCAAACAATTACCCGTTTTTATTAGTTTGAGAAATTCATTGGGACAGGTTTTGCTAAACGAAAAACTGGAGGCGCAGCAATACATTTTGCATTCAATTTCAATGAAAAAATGGGCAGCGGGAAACTATGTATTAATTATTTCTAATGGCATTGAAACTATTAGTAAAAAAATCATCAATTACTAAAATCTTAGCAATGAAAATGAATAGGCTTTTCAAATTAATGTTTGCATGTATCACTATCGCCATCCCTATCTGCTTAATTGCCCAGCCTCCTGGTTTTGACCAAGACACTAATGATGTTCCTATTGATGGTGGATTAAGTCTCCTGCTGGCTGCTGGAATTGGCTATGGAATTAAAAGAAAATTTAAACAGGAAGATGACGCGCAAAAAAAGAAGCCTGCCACTAAAGAATAGCGCAGGCTTCGTAATTCGATTATTGAAAATTAAATAGCTAACATCCAGCCATTTTCATCTGCAATTGCACCTGTTTTAATATCATCCATATCTTTCTTGATAGCTGGAGCTATTGTCCATTTATCTGTATCGAATTGCATGATAGTGTCTTTATATTTCATTTCCTTGATTGGTGCAATAGTAGCAGCAGTTCCAGTACCGAAAACTTCCTGTACATTACCTGCTTTATATTCAGCTACTAGTTCATCAATACTAATTCTACGCTCCTCTACTTTAAAGCCTCTGTTTTTCAAAAGGGTTAAAACGCTATCTCGTGTAACACCTTTTAAAATAGTTCCTTCTTCTAATGACGGTGTTACGGCAACACCATTAATAATAAACACAACATTCATCATGCCCACTTCCTGCAACCATTTGTGCTCAAACGCATCAGTCCACAATACCTGATCATAGCCCATTGCATTGGCTTTCTTGGCTGCAATTAAACTGCCACCATAATTACCCGCATTTTTTGAAAATCCAACACCACCAGGAGCAGCACGGGTATAATTTTCTTCCACCAAAATTTTCATCGGGGCCGCAAAGTATGGACCGGAGGGACTAAGTATGATCAAAAACTTATAGGTCGCAGATGGTCGTACACCTAAAAATGCATCAGTTGAAAACATAAAAGGCCTGATATACAAAGAGTGATCCTTTCTATTCGGGATCCATTCTTTATCAATTTCAATCAGCTTTCGCATGCCATCAATAAAAATTTCTTCTGGCACAGTTGGCATACACATTCTTTCTGCAGAAGTATTAAAACGAATTAGATTGTCGTAAGGCCTAAAAATAAAAGCATCACCAGACGCTGTTTTATAAGCTTTAATTCCCTCAAAAATGGACTGCCCATAATGTAGCACCGATAATGCTGGTTCGAAAGATAAAGCCTGATATGGGCGAATAGTAAGATTGGTCCATTCCCCATTGATATAATCAGCTTCTAACATATGATCGGTAAAATACCTTCCAAAAGGCAAATTTTCGAGACTCAATTCCAATAGTTTACTCACTGCAATTTTCTCAATCTTTATATCCGCTGCTGCTACCATAGTTTTATATTTGTTGCAAATAAACGAAAAAAATAAAAGCTAACAATCGTTAACTTTACAAACTGCAGATGTCAACTGAAAAAATACAGCTTCCCGATTTTGTTATTGCCAATTTATACACAGATTTATTGGTAGTAGGAAACGATGTTATTTCGAAAAGAAATATATCTAAACCAACAACTGATCTTGCAGCAAAACCTACAACAAAGCAACCAGCCGGAAATGAGAAAGAATGGTATCTAGGGAATAACGGCAAAAAAATAACTATAATTATAAAAGAGGCCGATGTTGCATTTATTAATGACCAGCATTTGCAATTTCTTTCGAATATTTTAAGCGCTTGCAAATTAAACCTAGGTGACATAGCATTAGTAAATCATCTAAACAATGCGCTTGTGTATGCTGATCTGAAACAAAAACTTCAGCCGAAATTTATTATTGCTTTTGATTTACAAACAAAAGAAATCCAACTTCCATTTACGATACCCAACTACCAAGTACAGTTACACGACAACTGTAAATTTCTTTTTGCTTCATCTTTGAAAACTATGGAAGGTGATTCACAAGAAGCAAAGCTGGAGAAGTCTAAGTTATGGGCTAGCTTAAAGAATATGTTTCAATTATAGCTTCGATAAAACTATTCCTGCGAGATCAAATTTATTAAACCGAATAACAAACTTATAGTATGGAAATAATTGAGCTTGTATTTGCTACCAATAATCAGAATAAGGTAAATGAGATCCGATCAATTTTACAAACGCCCTTTCATGTAATTACTTTAAAAGACGCAGGAATTGATATTGATATTCCTGAGCCGCATGCAACTTTAGAAGCAAATGCTTCTGAGAAATCATCTACGATACATCGCATTACTAATATGAATTGCTTTAGTGAGGATACTGGATTAGAAGTTTTTTCTCTGAATGGTGAGCCGGGAGTAAAAAGTGCTCGCTATGCCGGTGAGGGCAGAAATTTTCAAGACAATATTAATTTACTAATTGAAAAATTAAAAGGTAAACCTGATAGAACCGCTCAATTCAGAACCGTAGTTTCTTTGATCTGGAATAACCAGGAATTCCTTTTTACAGGAATTTGCAAGGGTCGCATCATAGAAATACAAAAAGGTTCCGAAGGATTCGGGTATGATCCCGTTTTTGTTCCCGATGGCTCAGATAAATCATTTGCAGAAATGACTATGGATGAAAAAAATAAATTCAGTCACAGGAAAAAAGCAGTAGTACAACTCATAGAATTTCTAAAACAAAAGGTATTATGAACAGAATAAAATTGGCGATGCCAGAACATTATTCCTTCTCAACCGATTTACAGATTAGGATCACAGATCTAAATTATGGCGGACATGTTGGCAATGACAGTTTTCTAGCCCTGATCCAAGAAGCGCGTCAGCAATTCTTGCTACAATACGGTTACAAAGAATTAGACTTTGAAGGATTCGGATTGATCATGGCTGATTCTGCAATTGAATATCGATCTGAATTAAACTATGGCGACATTGTAAGGATTTCTGTGCAAGCAGAAGGTTTTGATAAATTAGGCTTTGATATCTTTTATTTATTAGAGATCATTAATAAAGAAGCAATAATAGTTGCAGGAAAAGCAAAAACAGGGATGATTTGTTTTGATTATACACTCAAAAAGAAAACGAGTATCCCAGCTATCGCGATTGCAAAATTAACACAGCCACAATAGTTCTATCATTCACATCAACATTATGAAGCGACCCATTCTTTTTTTGATCTTGATTGCCTCACTCCTTTTAAATATTGGAAACATAACAGCACAATCAATTCCAAGCTATAAGAATGCAAAGCTTCCCATCCCTCAAAGAGTGAACGACCTCTTATCGAGAATGACCCCTGAAGAAAAGTTCTGGCAGTTGTTCATGATCCCTGGCGAAATAAAAAAAGGAGATGAGCCCTTATATAAAAATGGACTATTTGGTTTCCAAGTAAGTGCAGCCTCTTCTGAGGTTGGCGCATCAGAGCAGATCTTACGCTATGGTGTAAGTGAAGACGCACAAAGTCTAGCAAAAAAAATCAATAGCATTCAAAAATATTTTATTGAACAAACCAAGCTGGGGATCCCAATTATTGCATTTGATGAGGCTTTACACGGCTTAGTTCGAAACGGGGCAACTGTATTTCCCCAATCCATTGCACTGGCTGCAACTTGGGATACCACTCTAATGCAGGAAGTTGCAAGTGCCATTGCATTTGAAACAAAGACAAGAGGGATTCGTCAAATTCTTTCACCTGTTATTAATTTGGCAACTGATACTCGTTGGGGCCGAACCGAAGAAACCTATGGTGAAGATCCATTCCTCAGTGCTGCAATGGGTGTTGCCTATGTCGGCGCTTTTGAAAGAAATAATATCATCACTACTCCCAAACATTTTATTGCCAATGTAGGTGATGGCGGGCGCGACAGTTATCCTATTCACTCTAACGAAAGGAAACTATACGAAAACGATTTTGTTCCTTTTATTGATGTGATTAAAAAAGCGGGAGCAAGAAGTATCATGACTGCTTATAATTCTGTTGATGGAAGTCCATCTTCAGCCAACAACTGGCTACTCAATACCACACTAAAAGAGAAATGGGGATTCAAAGGATTTGTGATTTCTGATGCAAGTGCTGTTGGTGGTGCCAATGTGTTACATAACACTTCAAACAGTTACGAAGAGTCGGGGAAACAAAGCATTGTAAACGGATTAGATGTGATCTTCCAAACAGCGCATGAACACGGTAAACTTTTTATACAACCTTTTTTAGATGGGAGTATTCCCAAAGCAACTATTGATGCGGCAGTAGCGCGAGTACTGACTGCTAAATTTGAGTTGGGACTATTCGAAGCCCCCTACGTTTCAGAAGATCTTGTAGATTCGAGTAGTTATTTGAAACATCAATTGATTGCAAAAAAAGCAGCCATTGAATCAATTGTTTTATTAAAGAATGAACAATCTGTATTACCCATTCATAAATCTGTAAAAACTATTGCTTTAATTGGCACAGATGCTGTTGAAGCCAGGCTAGGTGGTTATTCCGGACCGGGCATCGGCAAACAAACTATTCTTAAAGGGATTCAAAAATTAGCTTTTAAAAATAATATACAGGTGTATTATGCGGCAGGTTCAACACGTTTAAATCAGGATATTCAATCCGTACCATCCTCTCATTTATCATTTATACAAAACGGGCAAAGAGTTATTGGTTTAGCCGCATCGTATTTCAATAATATAGAAGCAAAAGGCGTTCCAATTTTTAGTAGGATTGATAAGCAGGTTGATTTTAATTGGACGCTCTACGCCCCTAGTCCAGAACTTCAACCCGATTTTTATAGTGTTAAATGGACCGGTGAATTTACAGCACCAAGCACAGGGAAAATTACCATCGGTTTAAAGGGTAATGATGGATATCGACTCTTTATCAACAATAAATTATTGATCGATCGATGGAATAAAGAAAGCTTCCATACAGACCTAGTTGATTATGAATTTGAAAAAAATAAATCCTACCCGATCCGTATAGAATTCAAAGAGCCAAATGGAAATGCTCATATTCAACTCATTTGGAAATTACCAAATCAGCATGAAAAGAAATTAAATGAAGCTGTTGCGCTTGCTAAAATTTCTGACCTGATTTTATTTACAGCAGGCATTGAAGAAGGAGAATTCAGAGACCGTTCTTCATTGTCCTTACCAGGTAATCAAGAACAAGTATTGAAAGAATTGATAGCTACTGGAAAACCTGTGGTAGTATTACTTGTAGGAGGTAGCGCTATCACAATGAATAACTGGTTGCCTAAAGTAAAAGCGGTAATTGATTGTTGGTATCCAGGAACAAGGGGTGGTGATGCTATTGCAGAAGTTTTATTTGGCGAAGCAAATCCAGCAGGAAGATTACCGATCAGTTTTGTAAATTCAGAGGGACAACTTCCACTAGTTTATAATCATCTGCCAACTGGCCGCGGAGATGATTATAATGATCAAAGCGGACTTCCCTTATTCCCCTTTGGATATGGATTAAGCTACACGCATTTTGATTATAGTAATCTGCAAATAGATAAAAAACAGATGCATGCATCAGACACCGCTATGATCCGATTTCAATTAACTAATTCGGGTAATCAAGATGGAGAAGAAGTAGTGCAATTATATATCCGCGATGAATTGGCATCCCTAGCAAGACCTGTTATGGAATTAAAAGGTTTCCAAAGAGTGTTTCTTAAAAAAGGAGAAAAGAAAACCATTGAATTTGCCATTACCAAAGAACTACTTGAAATGTATGACTTTACCATGAAGAAGATCCTGGAGCCAGGCAAATTCAGAATAATGATTGGTGCCTCTTCAAGAGACTTCCGACTAAAAGAAACCCTTAGAATCGAATAAATTTAAACACCAAACTGTGCTAGATGATGGTCCAAGTGTTTATAAAACATATTGTTCCATTCAGTTTTATTGAGCGCACCGAATGATAAAGATTTTCTTCCCTCAAAATATGCTTCACCCAATTCCAGCGTTTTTTTGATGTAATTAATTAACCGTTCTTTTTCTTTCTCAAAATCTTTTTCATCTTTCATTATAAATGCTGGGGCAGTTTGAATACTTTTTTTATAAGGCGTCTCTCCTACAACAGATTTTTTGACAAATAATTTCAGCATCAACTTCACAAACGAATTGGGCTCTGGATGGATATTCTCATAGGCCATTTCATAGGTAACATTGCAATGAGCCAGCATTTGGGCTACCGACATTTTTCCCCACAATCCTTTGGTATCAGGTGTTAGCAGGTTAATACGATTGATGATTTCATTGGAATCATTCTGATTGAATACATTTTTCATGAAAATAAAATTAAGGTTATGGGGCCAATATTTATTTCAGTATCGTTTTTAAATCTACATAAAATATAAACAAATCTTGTGGTGTCATCAATTTTCCCTTCAGTAATAGGCTTTTTGAATAATAGAGTTTCCCGTTAAAAATCAGGAAGGGCGCCCTGAAATCTCTTTCGCGAATATGCAGTTGTTGATGATTAATCTTAATGGAATAATGTGTTTCTGTAAGGGTACTTGTTTTAACAAATAACTCATCGGCGGTATAGGCACTGTCTAAAATTGTAAATAATTTATTGGAGGTAGTATCTGCATTATAATAGAAATCGATTACTTGTTGTGGCAATTGAAACATCTTGGATTCCTGCCATTCTACCAACTTCAATTCATTCTTGCTTTTGCATGCAGAAAATAGCATTAAGACAATTGAAATACTTAATAGCGTTAATAAAAATGATTTGACTGTGTGTTTCATCCAATTAATATTATACGTTAACGGCTAACTTTTCTCGTTCCAAATTCTCCAACTCTCCTCTGCTTGCAAGATGAGCATTTCAAATCCATTCTGAATACTAGCGCCCTGTTGCCTTCCAAGGCTTAAAAATTTAGTCTCAGTTGGGTTATAGATCAAATCAAACAAATGATGCTGGGCTGTTAGATACTGATAGGGAATTGCTGGACAATCATCCAAATTTGGATACATACCTAATGGACTAGTATTGATAATGAGTTGATGTGTTTCGATGATCTCTTTACTAAGATCCGGGTAGCTGATAGCATTCGAAGAAGCTGTTCTAGAAACAAAAAGACAGGGGATTTGTAACTGCTGAAAAACATATTCCACTGCTGCAGAAGCCCCACCAGTTCCCAATATCAAGGCCTTTTGATGATGGGGTTTCAGAAAGGGTTCTAAGGATTTTTGAAATCCAACCACGTCTGTATTATATCCTTTTAATTTTCCGGATACGATTTTAACACAATTACAAGCGCCCATTTTTTTAACTGGGTCTGAAACTTCTTGCAAAAAATCGAGTACCGCTTTTTTATAAGGGATGGTAATATTAAAACCTTGCAATTCTTTTCTAGAGCTGAGGATCTGTTTTAATTCCTGAATATTGGGAATCGAAAAATTCTCATACGCAGCATCTGTAATGCCAAGCTGCTGAAATTTTTCAGTAAAATATTTCTGCGAAAATGAATGCGTTAGCGGATAACCTAATAAGCCGAATAAACGCATGGCTAGATTATTTATCTAAGTATAAAGAAAAAGTATCTCCTCTTAATCCAATACGCATTGCTTCCAAAGCAATCATTTCATTAGGTGCGATATTACCTAGGTTCACATTGCAACCAATCAATTCCAAGAAATACAATTGCTGTGCTTTTTGAGGTGCTTCCCAAATGATTTTTTCAGCAGGGATCTGAGTCAATATCTCTTGAACCAATCCTTCACGCACTTCACCACTTCCACGATAAATCCCTACATTTCCCGCTTCA
>SESF01022582.1_pt1 | contig 10361 bp, 7 predicted proteins | sample 3171521 | NCBI WGS metagenome assembly SESF01 (sample SAMN10866945, study PRJNA518727) | freshwater metagenome | biome: subpolar coniferous forest; feature: holomictic lake; material: water; isolation source: holomictic Lake 227, 6 m and 8 m depth | place: Canada: near Kenora, Ontario | collected...
GCTGGACATCGGTCATTTTCAGTGTTCTGTTCATTGGCGGAATAAACCTGCTGATGCTTGGTATCATTGGTGAATACCTTGGAAAGCTTTTCATTGAAAACAAACGGCGGCCAAATTACCTCATATCGGATACGAATCTGATAGAGAAAGATTAGAACTTCAGTGTAGTCCAGAATTTGGTCCAGCTCATCGGCGAGTCCCACCAAATGCCTGAATCGTAGCGTAATCCAAACTGAATATTATAAAAAACGAACAAAAGGATAACAAGTCCAAAAGCAATTCTTGCCGATTGCGACATTCCCTTAATCTTACTTATTACAAAAGCCATCGGAATAGAAAGAAGTGGCAGATAGTCAATCATGGCCCGCTGTCCCACCGCTGCTGCAAAAGTAGGAACCCACCAGCTTGCATTAATATAAACACTAACCGTCAGGATTAAAAGTACAGACAGGCTATTCATCTGCTTTCTCCACAAAAGAATAAACAAACCTACTAATCCGAACCAGACAATTGGTGTATAGGTAAGCCAGCCATTGTATTTTCCAAAAAGTACAGTTCCGAATTTTGGGGCATTCCAAAATGGAAATCCATATTCCTGGTACGAATACACCAGAAATTTACCGGTCACGAAATGCCAGTATGCCATTTGCGGAATAAAAACAATAATTCCGATCACAAGTAACCCGATAATTGCCCAATAATTTTTCACCCAGAAAAATAACTTATCCTTGAAAGTTGCCCAATTGCTCACTCCATACAGGAAAATATACAATCCGGAAATCATATTGGTTGGACGGATCAATACCGCCATGGCAAAAGGAACTCCAAGAAATATCAGGTTCTTCAACGAGCTTTCTTTCGAAAACTGATTGCAGTAATACAGGTAAATGGCAATCATCGAAAAGGAATAAATGTGCGACATTCCTGCCCCAAGAAGAACCGAATAAAAGAAAACATTGGTGGCTAAAAAGAAAAGCGAGGTGGTGATCAGGCTGACTCTACGCTCAAAGAATTCGCGGAGAAATTTATAAATGAAGACCAGACCTATATAGGTATATACGATGCCTCCAACCAATATCAATTCATAATAGATGTCGGATTTACCGTCAGCCGGAAGCCCGAATAACAGGCTGATGAAATGAGCTATCAGGAAAAACGGCGACCATAAAATGGCTAAGCCACAGGTGAACATACTCAGTGTTTTGCCTTCGCCGAATGGAACAGTCCATGGCATCCGGTCAAAAAGCGACCAATCCTTGATGAAAAAGTGAAACAGGTACTGGTAATAACCTTCCATGTCGGAACCGACAATAATTTTATCAATCGGAATGGAATGGAAAACCATTCGGTAAATGTAATTGATTATCAGTCCAGTAAACAGAAAAATAAAGCCATATCGAATCAGATTTAAAGTTTCTATGCGGTCCGTTTTATTCATTATATTTTTTTTTGAATCTCAATATCTATTTTGATATTCTAAGATACAATTTCTTTTTCCCTTTTTTCCTTTTTCTGACGACTCTTTCCTATTCGTTCAGTTTATTTAACTTTGCCAACCATGATGACACTTAATCCAAGCCATTTGTTGGTTATTTTATCGATAATTCGGAACGCCGGAACAAAGAAATTATACAGTTTCATTTGGCCTTCAGGAATTATTTTCTTTCGAAACAACGAACCACTCACCCACCACCCAGCCATTCCTATCAGGTTAAAATACTGAAAGTGAACGATCGGAAGATTGTTTACCTCAAAAACCGGACGAAGTGATTTTGCCGTGTAACGCCTGAAATGCCCAAGTGCAGTATCGAAATGGTTGAAAAGAGCTTGAAATGCCGGAACCAAAATTACAAGGTGACCACCTTTTTTCAAAAGTTTTTTGCAGTTTGTAATGGCTTTTTGGTCATCCTCAATGTGTTCAACCACATTCAATGCAAATACAGAATCAAAACTTCCGAAAAGGTGAGCATATTTCGAATCAAAATCCGGATCAACAATGTCCATCGCGATAACTCCTTTCAAATTTCCACGATCCAAAAACCGTTTCCTGATGATCTCGCAGTATTCCAACTGTAATTCTGAAACCATGATTTCGTCGCCTTCGTTCAGAAAACACTCCGAAATATTTCCTATTCCACCGCCTATTTCCAGAATACGGCCTTTGCAGAATGGTCTTATCGAATCATACATCCACCGGTTGAACTTGTCGGCATTGGAAATACTGGAGAGGGTTGAGTACCCTAAAAAGTCAGCAACTTTGGTATTGTTATTCGTTATTTTGCCCATAAATTATACTTCAAAATGACATAAAATGCACGGAGTCCGTCTTTCCAGCTTATCTTTTTTCCTTCGGCATAGGTACGTCCGTAATAAGAAACACCTACTTCATAAATCCTGACGTTCGGAATCCTGGCAATTTTGGCCGTAATTTCCGGTTCGAAGCCAAACCGGTTTTCCTTCAATGGAATTGATTTAATAATTTCTGATTTGAATAATTTGTAACAGGTTTCCATGTCGGTAAGGTTCAGATTACAAAACATATTCGACGTGAAAGTGAGCATTTTGTTCCCGATGGAATGCCAGAAAAACAAGATACGATGGGGGTTTCCGCCTGAAAACCGGGAACCAAAAACCACGTCGGCAAAACCTTCCAGAATTGGTTTCAGCAAATCGTTGTATTCGCGTGGATCATATTCCAAATCGGCATCCTGAACGATCAGGTAATCGCCTGTAGCTTCAATAATTCCACGGTGAATGGCAGCTCCTTTTCCTTTATTCACCGCCTGGTGAAAAAGCCGGATATTGACATCAGGATTTGCAGCTATGAATAATTCAACAGCAGCAACTGTCTGATCTTTAGAAAAATCATTCACAATGATGATTTCCTTCTCCAGATTCCCAATCAATTTCACTTCAGAGATTTTGCCAAGGATGGAAGAAATGGTTCTTTCTTCGTTATAGGCAGGAATGATGATTGAAAGCACAGTTTGACTCATTCGTTTCTTTTAATGTGATATCAAATTGCAGTTTAATTCAAAAAATAAACCTCAATTCTTATTACTTGAGGTTTACTTTTTGATGCAATTTTCAGGCTTTAAAAATAGTTGTTTTTTTTCGATAAACTTAAATTCTACAATTTCTTGAATTAATGTTTCTGCTGATGAAATTTCATCGAGTAAAAATCTTTTGAGAAATCATTGAAATAGTGCGATCACAAAGACTTTATCTTATTCATGGCACTAACATTTCACGCTGAAGGTATTCAGCGATTTGGGTTTCAGTCTGACCGTAAAGGTCTGGCCGTTTGCCGTAAACGAAGCTGTTTTTTCGGCTGCTTCTGCATTATAATAAAAAATGACCAGTTGATCGCCCTTGACGAAAGCCAGACAGTTCGGATCGCTGCTTACGGGAATGTACCGTGAACCGGGTTCCACAAAATAGCTCAGGTGTTTCATCAGGTAAAATTCCGGATTGTAGCTAACCTTACCGGAAGCTTTGTCAATGCTGATCATGGAGTTTTGTTTCCAGCCCCACTGGCTTTTACCGGTTTGGTCAAGCACCATATTCCAGTACATATAGGCATTTGCTCCGTTTTTGAAATAATGTTTCATCAGGTCAAACGTATGTTCAGCCGCAGCCCAGTCGTTTGATCCGTTGCCGCATTCGGTTTCCGACTGAATCAGCTTCATTGCCGGATATTTCCGGTGAACTTCAGGAATTGCTCCCTTACCGGCCCACTGAAAGCCGACACCTTTGATGTATTTACAAGCTTCCTTATTTTGAAGTATCGTATCAACCCGCTCGATTTGCGGACGTTCGATGGTACCCAGCCAGATTTGCGTTTGAATGCCATCCGCTTCGAATTTTGGCCCGAGGTAACCGCCGATAAAAGTGGCCATATCTTCTGGTCGCCAAATGCACGATGGAAAGCTCTGGCACGAATTCAGTTCGTTCTGAACGTGAACCGCCGAGATCGGAATGCCTTCCTTCTGGTATTCCTGAATAAACTTTTCGAAATACAAAGCATAGGCAGTAAGCACTTTCGGCTCCATCCTGAACTGGGTTTTCATTTCTGCGCCTTGCCGATCAGCCGGAAGGTCGTTAAATTTCGGATTGGAGGCACAGGCGTAATGATGATTGGTTTTCATCCAGGATGGCGGACACCAGGGAGAAGCCCAGACTTTCATTCCAGGATTATATGTTTGAGCTGCTTTGATGTAAGGTATCAGGCGCTGTTTATCGCGATTCAGACTGAAGTCTTTCATTTCATAATCTTCCGGAGTTTCGTTGTGACTATACCAATCAATTGCATAATCATTGGCACCAATTGGCATCCGGAAAATGGTAAACCGGCATCCGGCAATGGTATCGAAAAGGTTCTTCAATACATCCTTCCGGTTCTGTTCGGTTAAGGTTTGTAATGCATCCCAGCCCAACTCGTTGAAACAACCGCCAAAACCATCAATCACTTGTTTGGCGCTATCGGTTGAAAGAATGATCGTGTTTTTATTTCCGGACTCCTTACTGACAACAATTTCCGGATTTGTGGTCCAGGCCTGATCGCTTGTAGTACTCACCCACTTCACCTTTGGTCCTGTTTTGCAGCCAATAACGGCAATCAGCAAGACGGTAATGATCCAAAATCTTTTCATAGTTATTTTTGTTTATTTTAGTTACCCTGAAAAACCAGTTTCAATACTTCTGTTTTTGCCGAAGTGCTGATTTTGCACAGGTAAATTCCGTTTCCTGATTTTGAAAGTCCTTTTTGGCGCGGATTCCATTGAATTTGATGTTTTCCCTGCATTTCTTTCGAATCAACCAAAACTGAAATTTTTCTTCCGGTAAGGTCATAAATGCTCACATTCACAAATGCCGGTTCAGGAAGTTCATATTCAATGCTTGTTTCGTCAGAAAAAGGATTCGGATAAGCATTTGCCTGAAACAGCCTGGTCGCAGAGTTTTCAGTTATTCCCGTCAAAGGAGTTCCATTGATCCGGATATCATCGAACCAGAATTTCTTTCCGGTAAGGGCCATGTTTTCTGAAACAATCTGAAAATGCTCAACTGCTTTCCAATCAAATGAATTGGTGGAATTAAACCAGCTGCCATCCCAGGATCCAACATCCTGAAAATTTTTCAGTGGAACCTGGACATGATGCCATTGGCCATCAAAGGGAGCAACTGCCGAATTGAGCGTAAAATCTCTTCGCCAGGGATGATCTTTCGGATCGCTTGTTTTGGTATCCAACAATCGTAAAACAACATTGGAACCGGGAAAATCGGCTTTAACCCAAAAATCGACCATATAATTTGCAGCCACCAGTCTGGACAAATCTTTTGTGAATTTAAATTTAAAATCCATTGCGTTGTATTGCGGAAGATCGGTCAGATAAATACAATAATTCCCCTGATAGGCTCCAGAAGAGAAAACATCTGCGATACCTCCGGGAATGCCCATCTGCATATTTTCACCCGGAAAATCGGTATAAACATCAAATGGTACCGAATCGGCTTTAAAAACATATTGCTTAAAAGGTGGTGGCGTAAAGCCCATAGCTTCTGCCATTGGACGGTTTATATCATATTCAAAAACTTCATTGGAACCTTTGTTGAAGAGTCCAAAGCCGCCCTGGTAATCCCACATGGTCCATGGAACAGATTTCTCCGTCAAATAGCCGGCAACCGTTTTATACCATTCCACTCGATCCAAAACCGGGCTATTCATATTATAAACGCCCATTTCGCCACAAAATATTTTTACCCCATTGGTGGTAGCAAACCGGATAGCACCATCAATGGTGCTTTTCAACCGGGCTGCAGTTCCGTCATTCCGATAGCCTGAACTTAAACTGCTTTCAATCCATGTTCCTTTTAACGACATGGGACACATTGGGATCCGGGCAGCATCGTATGGAAAAGGCACTCCAACTAAATCAATCATTGAAGGTGAAGTCCATGAAGCTCCCTGATGAGTAAATAACATTGGATCGTAAAAGTGAAATGAATAGATCAGGTTGGTGTCCTTTAATTTCTTCAGTGTAGTCATTCCGTAAATCCCACCCCAATCGGCACCTGTAACCAGAATGGTATGTTTGGTATCATAAACCCTGATCGAATCAACCACTTTAGACTGAATTGCAGCCCAGTCAGCTTCAGGCAAGGTATTGGGCTCATTCAGAATTTCATAGAATATAGAGGTCGACCGGTTTTTGTAATGCTTAGCCATTTGTGGCCAGATTTTTAGAAGAGGAATTTCCACATCTTTAGACTTAGCGACCTCTATGGTATGATTATCAATGATCAGATTGATTTGCAGCTCTTCTGTCCAGTCGATTACCTGATCGAGGTAATTGAAAAACAGGGTGTCAACTTTATAATTTGGTGCGCCGTTGGTCATGTAGTGAAGCGTAATCGGCAAACGGATCACATCGCATCCAAGGCTTTTTATCTCCTGAAGATCCTTTTTTGTGAATTTGGTAAACGGAACAGAACGGGCACTGGAAGCTCCAAACCAGCCGGTAAGGTTCACACCTTTGGTAAAAGCATTTTGTGCTGAAACGGAGAAAAAGCTGAAGAAAGGAAAAAGAATGATGGCTATTTTTAGATATGATCTCATTTGATTATATGTTAATTTTCAGGCACAAAATAGCGAAAAATTGGTGATATAAATAGAGTGATTTTGCTACCTTTCGTGAAATTCGAAAGCGCCAATATCGGTCCCTTTGCCTGAAGGTAACGGATGATCCAAAAAATCAGTTTTGTATTTTCCATTGAGATTCACTCCTGCATCAATCGCTGAACTTTTTCGGTTCAGCGAATAATCACGTTCATTCTTCCTCTTTTCTGCAAATTGAGGATTCACATTGAATTTTTCAGTCGGATGAAGCATCGTTCCAATATTAGGTTTACTTCCATCAGCCGACCAGTATAGATTGTTGGTATGAAAATGTTCGCCTTTTCCGGTATAAACCTGTGTCAGGGAATCAACTGTGATCAGATTATTTCGGATTGTGACTCCGCCATAGTCGCATAAAAATACGGCAGGAACGATGGCGTTTTTGATCTGCTTCCGGCGAAAAATCGTATTATTCTCGATGAACGTATCGTAGGTTGGAGCCCACAGCATCACAAAATCCTGGTAATCGTCGCTCACGTTGTAGGCAATGCGAAGATCGTGCGTTTCAGTTTTGGCAATATCGGAAAACCAGCTGACTTCCAGGAAGCCCATGCTCGAACAGGAATAATTGTGGTGAATGTAGATATCAGTCTTCGGATTCCGGCCATCGTCAAGTTCCATCGCCCCTCCATCGGCACCAAACTCACCACCTACAAAATAGTAATCTTTGATGATGTTGTATGAGACTTCCTGATGGCTGTTTCCCATGTGAATGGCAATCGGACCCCAGCCGGGTGCAGACAGCGGCCGCATATTGGCACTGTGAAGATAATTTTTGGTGATCAGCGCATATTCTCCGGTCGATTGAATTCCCTTCGGACAATTGGAGAATTCGCAGTTCCTGATCGTACAATGATTTGCACCAAGCATGATGCGCACCGCACCAACGTCCCAAACATCGGTGTAAGAAGCATCCTTGTCGGGAGCAGCAGCGCAATCAAAAAAATACAAACCGTCGACCACCAAATAACTTCCGGTCAAACGAATGGCATTTCCGTTCAATATGGTTCGATCAGGATTGGTAAATTTTGGAGATTTTCCTTTACCGTATGAAGTTAACACAATTGGGTGGTCTGGCAACCCGGATGCTGTTATCTCCAATCCTCCAGTAAACGAAGAACCACGGGCAAAGTAAAGTGTATCTCCAGGCAGCAAAACGATTGTTTTCGACTGGTCCAATGTTTTCCAGGGAGCAACTGATGTTGTTCCGGAGTTGGAATCAAGGCCAGTTTTGGAATTGACAAAATAAGCTTTACCGGAAACGACCAGGTTGAAACTTAAAAAGAACAAGACTGAAAAGGATTGTATTATACAAGATTTTATTGTTCCTTTCATCGCAAGAATATTTTTAATGATTAAGATTTAATATCATTTTACCCAAATTGCAACTGTAAGTGATCAAAGGTTTTTTATTCTGACCTGCAACGGTAAACCAAAAATAGTCGGGACCTGTATCTTTGCTAATAATTCCTGGCTGATAACCACCCTGCCACTCTATTTTCCCCGGACGGTGCATCCAGGTTGTCCAGGTTCCGGCGTAAGTCCATGGTCCCCAGGGGTTCGGAGCATCAAAAACATCGAAGTCGGTCATAAAAAGATAACGCTTAATTTCCGGATGATAAATAGCGGATCCCTGGCCAAACGTAATCAATCCATCAACCGGCTTTGCCATGGATTGCTGCGATGACCATTTGGGTTGATCATGTTTCATATTTCCGGCGAAATATTCGTATTTCCCATAATCAGTAATATTTTCTTTTTTTACCCTTGTCAGGAAAACCCTTAATTCCATCCAGTGCCATTCGGTTCCAATTCCAAGGGCATACACGTAACCATCGGTATTCAGATTATAATTCCGGCCCATATTTATGAAAAACATACAGCGGAAAGGGGAATTATTTTTCCGTAGCCAGGGAGAAGCACCTTCGGGTTGTTTTTCATTTTCTTCAAAATAACCGATTCGTTTCCAATGGTTTCCATAATCAGTAGATTTGGAAAGATAGCCAATTCTGGCATCACCAAGCGGTGAATGGAATTGCCCGTAAAGGCACGAATCCAGGTAAATCAAACTGGAAGGTTTATCATTGATGGCCAAAGGAGGATTAAAATCTTCCCTGTACCGTGTCTGCGGATTTACATTCGGCAAATCTCCTGTCATTTTAACGATACCAACGTCTACTCCTGATTTTGGACCAGCATCATAAAGTGGACCCGGTCCATCGCCCCAGCCTGAATACAAATTATTATCATCAGCCCAGGTCGATAACCACAAATCGCCATTAGATTCGAACGGTTCAATGGGCATGCCTTCGACATGTATCGAATTGATTACCGGACTTTGACGGGCAGACTTCAAAATGAAAACCGGAGTAGCAGTAACCGGAACATTTTTGTATTGAACAGGCGTACTAAGCACAACCTGCGCTGTATCCATAACCCAATAGATACCTTTGGGAAGTTTCAGTATTTGCTGTGAACTGGTTTTCGACCATGCAACATACACCGGTTCGTTTGCGACACTATCAGTGAAACGATATGCAGCTATTTGATAATCAGTTTTAACCTTTCCATCGAATGTTGCATTAACCAAAAATTCCCTGATTGTCGGAAATTTATTCAATTTCCCAACTAATTCGTCAGGCATTGGCAAATGTTGAGAAAAGCCTGTTAAAGAACTGGTTATAATGAATAAGATTAAAAATCTATTTTTCATCGGATAAGTTTAGGTATTATTTTTTGTCTAAAATATCCTGAACTTCATCGTGCCAGAAAAAAGGCGCCAGGTATAATCCGCCACGTTTTAATCCGCAATGACTGATGTACCATTTACCGTTGTCATTCCTGATAATCTCAGCGGCGTGAGTTTCGAGGGTGATTACTTCATCGGTCAGATCCCAGCTAAAAAGATCTCTGCTTTTGAATACTTTGGTGGTGACATAACTTGCTCCCGGACCAATAAACAGGTAATACCAGTCACCACGCTTAATGACAACAGGCGATTCAGTATTTCCTCCCCAGGTACCTTTTTCAGGATCAATATAAACCACATAACGGTCTTTGGTCCAGTGAACCAGGTCGTAACTGATCCGGGCACCAACAATATGATTTCCACCTTCCGGCTTCATCGTTGCCGTGTAATACATGATCCACCGGTTGTTTATTTCATCGTGAAAAATGAATGGGTCACGGCCGTCAAAACCATCCACAAAAAGCGGGTTTCCGGTATATCTTGACCATTCGTAAAGATCCTTGCTCGTTGCCAGATTAATCTGGTACCTCCGGTGATCGGGGTCTCCGGCACAATAATACATGTAATAGGTGTCATCGTTTTTGATGATGTGAGGAGCCCACAAAACAACCTCATCCAAATCATACCGGGCAGCCATGGCATAAGGTTTTTTCACCCATTTCCCAGTCAGGCTGTCGGCAACTGCATGAGCCAGAAAATTTTCAGCCCAGGGTTTTGGGGCATCCCGTCCGGTAATGCCTATCATGTGCCATTTTCCTTCCGGCCCTTTTATGAAACAGTGGTCGTTCATATACCAAACGTCATCCTCACCCAGACTTTGGTCAAAAATTCGTTCAAATTTTCCGATAGTAATAATAGCCTTGGTTGCCTTCTCCTGTCCGAATACGACGGAGCAGAAGACAAGAAAAAAGGATAGAGAATAATAAAAACGCTTTA
>SESF01033605.1_pt1 | contig 10359 bp, 7 predicted proteins | sample 3171521 | NCBI WGS metagenome assembly SESF01 (sample SAMN10866945, study PRJNA518727) | freshwater metagenome | biome: subpolar coniferous forest; feature: holomictic lake; material: water; isolation source: holomictic Lake 227, 6 m and 8 m depth | place: Canada: near Kenora, Ontario | collected...
TGGAACGAAACTAAATCTTTTCTTGAAGCGAGTTGGTATAGATATTTATACTCTGGAATACTCTACGATTCATTATTTGATCCTTTAAAAGCAAAGAAAATAAATAGAACTAGCAAATTCTATTCTTCTATATTGGCGAGATTAGAGTATTTTGTTGAAAAGTTGCTATCTAACGATGAAACTCCTTTTATAACTGCTATTGGGACTAATGGAGCAACGACTTACATAGGGACAGACTGGTTAATAGATTATTACAAATCGATGAATGACTTCATTGAAGTTATCACTATCTTGAACCCTAATTATATTTACAGCGAGCGCATCAATACATTTACTTATTGCTGTAAAGAAATGAGATTAATTCGTGAAGAAGTCTACTTTGATAATAACGCAATGACTATGTCCAATGGAGGGATTGCCAAGGAAGAAGTATTCAATGACTTAGTGAACAAAATACGAGCCGAATGGAAAATCAATAAACTTCAAGCAACGTTTGATCAAAGAAAGTCAACGTCATTAAAACGGCATATCAGGTATTGCAAGTTTGTCGATTCTCTCTTTACTGTTAGCGATGAGCTGGTAGTGTTGCGAGTTAAGTTATATTATAAAAAGGAATTCGTCGATAGTGCCACCCCTGCTGAAATAACAAAACATTTGAACCACCTAATTTGTAATAATCGATGTAATTCAATATTTAATATACACATGGGGTATATTGCAAAGCTGGAACATGGCGTAGACGTAGGTATTAATTGGCATGTTTTATTTTTCTTAGATGAATCTAAAGATAGAACCTTCATCGATACTGACTTTTCCAAACAAATCGGGGAGTACTGGGTAAAAACCATCACAAAAGGTCGGGGAGCATACTGGAGTGCCAATACTAATCACAAACATTTAGATAAATTAGGTAAATTTGGTATTGGTGTTTTTCACAGAAATAACGAGCGATTACGATATTACCTGAATAATTTTGTTATTGGGTACTTTTGCAAAGTCGATCTGTATTTTAAGCCTAAGTTTGGACCCAATGTTAAATTGATTCGTAGAGGCCATTTTAAACCTACTCGCAGAAAACCAAGCAGCCTGCTAAAACTAAAAAAACCTCCAGTTGAATCCCCCCCGTAACTTTACTTCTACCTTGGGCATCCACTAATCGCAATGCGCTGCCATATTTGCAAAGATAGATTGCAAGCTTGGTTTGAAACACCATCTAGCCATAAAGCCACCGGCTTTTGCTGAGGCTATTTACGTTTTAAAAAAATATAGGGCTGCATATAATATAGAGTTGCCGCACTAACTTGGTACTTTATCCATTTGCGTGGTTTATTTGGATGTCTTCGACAAACCCATTGCCAAAGTTGTTTCCAGATGGCGCTATCAACTTAGTTGAACGTTTCCTTTTCCACCTGATATTTATAATAGTCCGCCCATCCCCAGGATGACGGGGTTAAGCAACCTAATCAAGCTTTCCTGTTTTCTTTGAAAATCCTGAGGATTGATCTTCATTCGAAGAATTTGGCCTGATCGGGAAAAGCTCTGTACCAGAGCGACATGGATGAAATGATTTTAGAGTTAATTTATCATAAACCCTAAGTCTGCTATCATGAAATAAGTTTACCAAATAATCTGTTTCCTATTTCGGCAAGTACGCCAAGTTCTTCCCTTTTAAGTGGAGTGTGGTCGCATGTCGGACAACAATCATAGTACTCTCCTGGCATCAAGGCGTCGCTTCTTGGAGCCACAATCTTCCTCCATCCACATGCAGGACATGAATAGACGAACGGTTTAGGTTTAATAGGCATGGTGTTTATTTCCGTAGAATGAGGTTTGAGGAATAGTAATTATCGGTCGCAGCACAATATCAAATTCCAGCGCAGGACTCTATTCCCTCTGGATAAATTTTTTATAGACTGCGCCAATCTAGTATTTTTGTTGATAGGAATTATAGGATATATTATGCGTTTTATGCCAAAATACCTCTTAAATTTAACAACACCGTTAGGAAGAAATTATGTTTACCCAGCAAAAAATCATTCTTGAAGCCTCGCCAATCCTTCGTGAACTGATTACCCGATACCAATGGAAAACAGAGCCCAGTAACTGGTTGGATAGTGTTGAAGAAAAATCCCGGCAATTTGTTGTGCCAGTGCCTCTGGTTGGGGCCTTCAGCGCTGGAAAATCCGCACTCATCAATGCGCTGATCGGCAGCCCAGTATTTTCCACTAACATCGACCCTGAAACAGCCATCCCAGCTGAAATTCAACATGGCGAAATAGAAAGCTTCAGCGGTATCCTGCCCGATGGCCGCAGGATACCGCTTGACCGGGAAGCAGTACGTGAAAACCAACTGGAAGCCTTGCAAAATGGTGGGCGAGTGGAAGTTGTATTGCCCATTCCTCTACTTGCTGACCTTTCCCATCTAAGATTGGTTGATATGCCTGGCTGGGATTCCGGCGTCGAAGCACATGGTGCAGCCATCGATAATTATGCCTCGCGTAGTCTGGCCTATGGTGTTGTCGTCAGTGCCGAGGAAGGCACCTTGCATGAAAGTATCCGGCGGGCACTCAAGGAACTAGCGACACGCGACATGCCAGTATTTGCGGTCGTCAGCAAAGCCGACAAAAAACCGCCGGAAGAAGTCGACGCCGTCATAGCACAGGTCAAGCAGGAAATAAGTCACACCATGGGTAAACCGCCTTTCATGGCGTTTAAAGTTTCTGCTCGAAAAAACGACATTGGCGAATTCATCGCCGCCTTGCGGTATCTGGAAACTCAGTCCGAAACCCTCTTTACCCAAAACGTAGTTGCTCCCTTTGCCAGACAACTGCAAAGCCTGGATATTCATCTCGATACGCTGCTGAACAGTGACGATTTGGATAGCGAAAAGATCCAGGCCGAATGCGAGCTATTGAAGGCCGTTATGCGGACATTCGAAACCCGACTCAACGACGAAACCGTTCAACTCGATGCCCGTGTACAACCAGTTTTAGGGCATATCATGCAACGCATGGAAACATCCCTGACTGAACAACTGGACAATCTAACCGACAAAGCTCTGAACGGCAGCGATCTGCAAGGCCCCATTGGTACGACCGCACGCCTGGTCGTGGAAGAAGGCATACGTGACGAATTCAACCCCGAAATCGAACGCTATCTAAACCGTGTCGTGGAAGGTTTGCCCAGTAATTTTAGCCCCGAAGTATCCTGCGCCTTCAACTTCAATAAAGGCGAAAATGATGACGCAAGTGGCTCATTGCTCGCTACCCCCATCGTTGCTCTGATCTTGCCCGTACTCAAATTTATTCCCAACCTACAAATTATCGGCCCAGTCATCGTGGGCATTGTCGCCTTACTGGAAAAATTCTTTACCTCCAATCCTCGCAAACAAATCGAAGAGGCACAGCAACGTGAACAAGCTCGCCAAACCCTGCTAACTGAGGTCATCCCTAATACAGTCAGACAAGTCAAAAATGTCTTGCAACCTTTGCTCCGAGGCCATGTTCAGGAAGCCAAACACAAAATTGCCGATAGCATCAGAACACAGCAAGCTTCTCATCAAGCTGCTCTTGACGAATTGCAGCACAAACTGGCCGCCGGACAGGCCGTATTTGACAAAGCTTGTGAACAATACAAAGCAGACCAGACATACCTTAAAACCCTTCTGGTAAAATTGGGGGATGCATGACTATCGAGCTGACTCCGGAGGGACTTGCCGCCCGTTACCGCTTGCTATGCCGCAGTACGCAGGTTGAAGCCGTCACGTACCCACAGACGGAACAGATAACAGTGCATTTACAGGCGCTGCATAAATTGCTTAAACACGACCTGCTGGCATTGGCCCGCCGAGGCAGCCCGAACGATTTCGCGGATATTTATTTCGAGCTACAGCAAGAACTTGAACGCTTCGAAGAATTCTGCTCCTTCCCTGCGTTATCGCAAAAAGTCGTGGTGGCCTTTGGCGGTAGCTTCAGCGCTGGCAAATCCAGCCTGATCAACGCCTTGCTCGGCAGGCGGTTGCTTGTCACCGAAGTAGACCCCACCACCTCGCTACTCACCTACCTACTGAAAGGCGAACAGGATGCCGTCCACGCCCACAACCTGTTCGGTCATCGCATCGAGTTGAGCAACGAAGAATTTCTCAGCCTAACTCATGACGAAGTTGAACGTTACGGCAGCAACATCAGCCGCCTGCTGCGCACGGCTTTTATTACTCTAGCTGACTTCCCCTGGCCCAATATTGCCCTCATCGATACGCCAGGCTACACCAAGCCTGAAGATCAAGTCCAGACGTCCCGCACGGACGAACACATCGCCCGCATTCAGCTCAATGCCGCGCAAGCCATTGTCTGGGTGATCGATGTCCGGCAAGGTTGTATTACAGAAAATGATCTGAAGTTTCTAGCCACACTACAGCCAAACATTCCTCGTCTGATTGTCGTTGGTCGCGCTGACCAGAAGCCGACCGAGGATGTGCTCAGCATCGTGAGCGGCATCAAAAAAACGTTAAGCGAACGCAATCTGCCCTTCGTCGATGTTATCCCGGTTTCTACCCGCAAGCAAAACGAATGGCCGGTCAAACCGATTCTTAAGCAGCTTGACGTTTGGAGTCAAATGAACCGCGATCTGCGCTTCGCCCATAATTTCAAGTCTCAGTTCACCCGCTATGCCCGTTTTATCGAAGAAGGACAACGACAAGTGCAATTCCACATAAATCGGCTTAATCGAATTCTGGTCATGACCGATAGCCCCGAAGCGCAAGCCGACGCGGAAGAATTGAAGAAAAATGCCGAAAATGCGCTGGCGTCTGCCAAGGAGCACGCAAAAGAACTCGGTGGTCTGCGTCACCAGTTTTTCAGCCGACTCAAGGCTATTGGCGATGCCGTCAGTATTCCACTGCCCGAGCCTTCTGAAATTGATTTACTCGATAGTGACTGTGTCGATTTGCAAAAACTGCTGATAGAACAACGCGAGCAACAAGGTCTTAGCGGCCCCGACGAACCGGAAGCACTGCGTGATTTGATGAAAGAATATAAGTCAAGTCGCCCAAGCCTGTTTGGAATTAAAAAAATTCCGACACTCAAGATGCATTCAGCTGCGGCTCTGGATGCACACACTAGAGAAACCTATGTGCAATTGATTGCCGCTTTAATATTAGCGGCGGGACCGGTTGGAAAAAACCAGAGTGAGCTTTTCAAAAAATTGCTAACTAGCCTGCAATTAGAAGACATCCGGGCAAGCCTTTATTCACGAGCAAGCAATCTTGATGTGCGCGAACTGCAGGAATGTCGTCGTATTCTAAGGGAATATTGGCTAGCCAAGAGTTGCTTGCTGGACGCGCTGATTCTCTGTCGGCAGAATCAGCCTTTTGACGATTCTACAGTTCGATTGTTTTCGGAAATGGCGCTTTTTTTGGGTATACAACTAATAGAACTTGCTGAATTGTCGTTATTGACCGGTTTTATTCTCGGTTTCTATAAAAAAGTATCTTACGATAACGGAGATATTCTTCTATATAGTGCCTGGTTTCGCTACATTGAAGGCGTGCATATAGATGCTCACCTCTGGAATGAATGGTCGAAAATCGGCCCAATTCAAGGTTCTTATGTGTGGGATAATGGCTCAGATCGCACAATAAATTTATTAGCTACGTCTTTCAGGTCTGATTTTAGTTTTTCGATCGAAAAAATACGGTTTATTCCTGATCTTCTTGCTGATACTCCAAAACGATTAGAAGATTTAGGTATGAAAAATAAAGATGTTACAGGTCCAGAACTATCTGAGGAAGAAATACTTAATAGAGCTAAAGAGTGGGAAGATATTTATTTATCTATGATAAATCCAGGCCCAGAACCATCTATTAAAGAAATACTTAATAGATCTAAAGAGTGGGAAGATACATATATAAGATCATCATTTAAAAATACTATACCATCTTTAAATGATAAGACTATACCTATAGATAAAGAGTTAAGGTTGACCTTAAGAAAAATCCTTAATGATCAACGTGATGAGTATCTTAAAAAAAAGTAAATCCATATACCCCATAGGAGCCATTAATGGCTCCTATGGGGTAGTTATTTAATTTTTTTTCAACCTTTTATAAGAAACTGAAGTTTCCCAGTTTTTAAACAAAGCCCATCAGGCTGTCTATGCGGGATAGAGATTTAATACAGGGTTTGCGAAATTTACAGCAACCCCCCACTTTAATTAGTTTTCCCTTATACGTCACGATCACAAAAACTGGGACACTTGAGATAAGAAATAAGCAGTGTTAAATATGGGATATAAGATGGTGTATATCAAAAGGCCGAAATGAGTGAAAAAAAGCGCACAATAATGACTGGCACACAAAAAGCAAAAGTGGCATTGGAGGTGGAAAAAGGAACTAAAACAGTAAACGAGATTGCCCAAGAGTATGGCGTACACCGAACGCAAATCGGTCTCTGGAAGAAGTTAGCTGGATTTATGGAAGTCAAGAATTAAAAATTTGAATATCGAGTTTAAGATATTTAGTGTCTAATTTTTGTGTGTTTTTGGATTCTCCTGTGCGTTAGAGGGCGGATTGATCCAATCGGCGTTGGGCAAACTGGGTGGCAGGGGACACTTTCCTTTGAATCGCTTTGGATTGGCGAGGAAAGCAGTCTCTAGGATTTTGGCTCGTTCTTGGTATAGCGTAGCGGCTTTACCGAAGTGGACTGTGGCCGGGGTCATGTAACCGATGCCCGAGTGGCAATGGGACTGGTTGTACAACGGGAAGAACCGTTGGCAATGGCTGCGGGCATCCTCAATGCTGCCCAAACGGTCTGGAAAATCAGGCCGATATTTCAGTGTTTTGAACGGGGCCTCGGAATAGGGGTTGTCATCCGAGATACAGGGTCGAGTCATTGCGAGAATGATGCTGAGCTTTCTCATATTGGCGGGTTCAGCGAATGAAGCGGAGCGACTGGGGCCGACGGAGACATTGGCTGCCGCGTAATTTTGCCGCTTACTTGGACTGGGATGCACAAAATATGCTTTCGCAAAAATAGTGGCACTATCAATTTTCAATAATGAAGTATATGACATCGTTTCATCTGTGCTTTAAGCTCTAATTCTCTCATCCTAGAATAATAAATTATGCAGAATACTACTACATTAGAAGAAAGATTTTCAGTTCTATGCAAGCGCCTCGAAGTCTGGCAATCGCGCTTTCCCGAGCAAATAGACGACATCCAATATCTTCGGCAAGGTTTTACCGCCAAGCTGGAGCGCCTGGCTTCGGAAGAATTGCGTTTGAGCATAGGTATTATGGGGCAGGTTAAGTCCGGCAAAAGCAGTTTTCTGAATGCGCTGCTATTCGATGGCAGGCCGGTGTTGCCGGAAGCCGCCACCCCCAAGACGGCCAATCTGACCCGAATTTCTTACGGTGAAAAGCCCAGGCTGACGATCGACTTTTATACGCCGGATGAATGGGCATCAATCAAGGCTGCTGCGGCCAAGGCAGGGGAACATGCCGAAGCACGGGTGGGACGCGATCTGGTGAAAATGGTTGCCGCCCAGGGCATCGACGTGGAAAGCGTACTGGCTCAGGGACAGGAGTGTATCCTGGTAGACCATGTCGACGGCTTGATGGATAAGCTGAACGATTACGTCGGGGAAAACGGCCGCTATACCGCGCTGGTGAAATCGACCGAAATTCAATTGCCGCTGGAAGAATTGATAGGCTTTGACGTGGTGGACACGCCGGGCATGAATGACCCTGTCCCTAGCCGAACCCAGAAAACCCGCGAATATATGGCACAGTGCGACGTGGTGTTTTTTCTTTCGCGTTGTAGTCAGTTTCTGGACCAGTCGGACATCGTCCTATTGGCAGAACAATTACCCGGCAATGGCGTCAAGCGCATGGTCTTGGTTGCCTGTCAGTTCGACGGTGCCATATCCGACGATGGTTATGACCGTAAATCGCTGACGGAAACCGAACACAATATTAAAACCCGCCTATCCCGCCGCGCTGAAATCGAGGTGGAAAAGTTGGCGAAATTCCGTGAACAACAAGGCCGTACTCAGATAGCTGAACTGTTGCGTAGTCTGAAATCACCGATTTTTGCCAGTACCTATGCTTATGGTTTAGCCAGCCTGGAAGAAGGATGCTGGGGCAATGGCATGAGGCACATGCTCGAACAATTGCTGGACTTGGCTGACAGCTCTTGGGATGGTTATCGCTTTACTCAGGATGATTGGCGACGCATTGGCAACTTTGATGCACTGATCACCGCTTACCATGCTGCACGTGCGGACAAACAGGCTTTGTTGCAAGCTCAGCGCGATGGCTTGATACCGGAAACACAAGCCGAATTGCAGGCTCGTTTACAAAAGCTGATCGACGCCGTGGAAAACCGCGCCGCGCAGTTGCGCGATGGCGACATTCAAACGATTGAAAACAATCTACGCGCTTGCGAAAGCAGCATCCATGGAATTGCCGCCCGTCTCTCCGAGGTCATCGACAAGACCCGCATTCAGGTGGACACGGTATTCCGCACCCTCAAGGCCGAAGTGGAAGCAGAAGCCAATCAATCGGCCCAATTGAAAACCCGCACAGGTACGAAGACAGAAAAGCAATCTGAGACATTCAGCACATCGACTTGGTATAAACCTTGGACTTGGGGTGATACAGATACGGTGTATTTCACGACATCGTCGAGTTACGAGTACATTGCCACTTCAGATGCCATCGAGAAGGTGGTCAATTTTGGTAACGAAAACACCGCCAATCTGCAGCGTGCTTTCAATAACATTGTCAATCTTGCGACCTTACGAGCCGATTTGAAGCGTGGATTGATTGACGAATTGAACACTCGTAGCGCGGATTTCGATCCATCCTACTTCCGGACCACATTGGAAGGCACCGTGAGTCGTTTGAAATTGCCGGTACTCAAACTTGAATTAGGCGACACCTCTCGCGCCATCAGCGATAGTTTTTCAGGCAAAGTGAGTAGTGAAAAAAAAATGGAAGCTTTGCGCGAAGCGGTACGTGAAACCATAAGCAAGGTTCTTCAACAGCTTATCTCCGCATTTAAGAATGGCGTGGATGAGTTGAACCACGAACTTGCCAATATCCGTGATAGCTTACATGGTGACTTGGTAAAAGACTTGCGCCGCGAGCAGGAGCAGCTACTAAAGGCATTTGCAGACAAAGAGCAAGAGCTTCAAACTTATATGCAAATTATTGAAGTGGTTACTAATTTTTGTCCTTTATATTGTTTATCCCATTATGAAACATCAAAATCCCGCCCCGAAAAGCCAGCGCCAAAAGCTGAACAGCCCGTTGCTATTGCTGCCGTAGTAACTAAAGCAATGCCTAAAAAATCAAGCCCAGCTCAGAAAACTCCGAAAAAGGCACCAGTCGAGGCTACTAAACCGGTTGTGGCAATGCCAGAAGTGACCATACCTGAGCAGGTCGGTTTAACCGCTGGCAGCATTTGGCATTACTTGGCTGAAAATGGCGCTACTTCTGTTGCAAAATTGGTTAAGGAGCTTTCGGAAGAAGAAAAAATCATCCAACGCAGCATTGGCTGGTTAGCTCAAGAAGGCAAAATAACGCTCGACGTGGTTAATCGGGTTGAGACTCTAGCGCTGAAAAAATAACCTTCTATTACGATGGTGAAATTGTCGGTAAATAGAAACAGCCGTATATTGTTTTTTACCTGAATATCAGCTTGAAGAGCTATTATATCAATAGCTAGCCAAGCAATAGTTTTTCCGGTCTATGGAAAATAAACACCGTTTATAAACCACCCAGTAACGACAAAATTTATTTACACCTTCCCTAGGTGGGGGTTATAAGTCTATAACTGCCTGAAAACCTTGCTTTCTAGGTCTTTTCCACAATTAAATTATAGTCATTGTAGGAACCGCCCTGTGTGTAGAAGTGTCCTCCTGGCGATAGTTTCTTGCCAACAAATGTCAAAGTAATTAAATCACCAATTTGTGCGCACTGGTTTTTCAATTTATTTTTAAGCCGCTTAGTAAGCCATACTGCGCTTACAATTCCGTATTTGTCCTTAACCAATATCTGACGGTTTTCGCCATATATACCGGACTCCATACGAGTGCCGACAATTTGGCCGATCAGTGACTCACCGTCTTTGGGTTGCCATATCTTTATCGGTGTCGTTATTTCTGTATTCATTTTCTTAGCCTTTTGGAATTAAGTTAGAGTTGAGTTAGTACATATAATTAGCTCTAAATTTAATTATGTTGGGTCAGGCTAACTGGCCGATAAATCATGACCTTAAATTCTTTTAATTTGCTTGACGTAACTTGTAATGCCAGTTCCGGCTCTTTAAGAGACAGGATCTGGTTTCCTGTGAGTGGAGG
>SESF01015406.1_pt1 | contig 10357 bp, 3 predicted proteins | sample 3171521 | NCBI WGS metagenome assembly SESF01 (sample SAMN10866945, study PRJNA518727) | freshwater metagenome | biome: subpolar coniferous forest; feature: holomictic lake; material: water; isolation source: holomictic Lake 227, 6 m and 8 m depth | place: Canada: near Kenora, Ontario | collected...
GCCACCACGTTCGTCGCTTCAGCCGGCACCGTTTGCCGATTAGTCGAGCCCCACGCGACGACGGTGCCGTCGAGGAGCAGAACCAGGCTGTGGGACCCGCCGGCAGAAATGGCCACGATGGGCTGGGGGAACGACACCAAATTCGAATCCCCATGGGAATTGAAGATCTGCTTTCCCCACACCATGCCGGTACCATCTGAGCGCAACGCCAAACTATTAGCCCCACCATCGGCTACGGCGACGACGGTGCCGCTTGGCTGCGGCACGTTGCTTTGACCGGAGGAATTGTCGCCCCACGGGACGATCGAATCGTCTGCCCGCAAAGCGAGGCTATGATCGCCTCCGGCGGCAATGGATACCACGTCCACGGTGCCAAACGGCACATTGAGCTGCTGCGCCGAATTATCCCCCCAAGCGATAATGGAACTTACCGAAACCTGCGCGACCAGCCCAGTTACCGAACCATTCGCGTTGCTCGCCACCAGGCTGTAGCTGCCGCTATCCTCGCTTTTCGCGCCGTCGAGGCAGAACACCTTGTTAGTGGCGCCACTGAGTCGTGGGCCGTCCTGCAAGTCAGCCCCATTGAGGCGCCATTGGAGGCTCATCGGTTCCAGGCCCGAAACGTCTGCGTTCAGGCAGAGGTGCGTTCCGAGCAGCACATTCTGAGGCAAGGGGTTGCCGGCGACCGCCGGAGCCGACCGCACGTCCAGACTGGAATCAAGGCTGTTGGTCAGGCCTGTGAGGTTCGTGGCCACCAGCGTGTAGGTGCCTGAGCCGGCCAACGGCACGTTGGTGAGCAGGAGGAAGCGGCTGGTGGCGCCTTCAATGGATGCGCCGTCGAGATACCACTGGAAAGCCAGCGGACTCGTCCCGCTGACGTCTGCGGCGAAGGTCGCCTTGCCGCCGACGTGCGATACCACGGCCTGGGGGCCGCCGCTGAATCGCGGGGGGCCCAGCTCCGCCATTACCAGGCTGTAGTCCTGCCCGGCCGCGATGCGGGCGATGTTGTCCAAGCCAGTGGGGACATTGGTCGCGCCGTAGGCTCCCGAGCCCCAGGCCAGGACTGTGCCATCCGCCAGCAGCACCAAACTGTGCGAATAACCCGCGGCGATCCCGACTACGTTTGTTGCCGCTGGGGGAACCGTGCATTGCCCGTAAGAGTTATCGCCCCAGGCGACCACCGACCCGTCGGCTCGCAATGCCAGGCTGTGCCACCAGCCTCCGGAGATGGCGACGACATTCGTGGCCGAAGCTGGCACAGTGTCTTGGAAGCCCCAGGCAACCACCGTGTAGTCTGAGAGCAACGCCAGGTTGTGGTAATAGCCCGCGGCGATAGCGATGACTCGTCGGGTGAGCGCCGGAACATTCGTCTGGTGGAACTCGTTGTTGCCCCAGGCCAACACCGTTCCATCTCCGCTCAGAGCCAGGCTGTGAGCGTAGCCGGCGGCAATGGCGACCACATTGGTGGCCGCCGAGGGCACGTTGGTTTGGCCATCCCAGTTGCCGCCCCAGGCAACCAGGGAGCCGTCATCCCGCAAGGCCAGGCTATGGCTGCCGCCGGCGGCAACGGCAATCACATTCGTTGCCTCGGGAGGGACGTTCGTCTGGCCGTTACGGTTCTTTCCCCAGGCGGCCACGGTTCCGTCTGCGTTCAGGGCGAGGGCGTGGAACGGCCCGGCTGCAATGGCCTGCGGGTTAGCCACCCCATGCGATACAGAACATTGGCCGCTAATGTTATCGCCCCAGGCCGCCAGGGCGGAGATCGCGATGGGATCGGCATGCACCGCAAGATTCACCGGCTGGTTGGTTGCCTGACCGAAGGGGTTGCTGGCCACCAGCACGTAATCTCCCGCATCGGCCGCCTGGCAGGCTGCCAACCAAAGGAATTGATTTGTGGCGCCGGCTACCAGGTTACCGTCGCGATACCACTGAAAGGTCAATGGATAAGGCCCTTGAACATTGGCGCTCAGGACGGCTGTGCCTCCAGCGTGCGCCACAGCCGACGTAAGTTGCGGGCCGAATTGCGGCGGACCGCGGCCGACCACAGCCACGTTATAGTCTTCCCCGGCAGCGATGCTCGCCACATTCTGCAGGGCAGGGGGTACATTCGTTACGCCGTTAGCACCGATGCCCCAGGCCACGATCGTACCGTCACCTCGCAGCGCCAGGTTGTGGTACCAGGCGGCCGAGATAGCAACCACGTTGGTCGCGGATGCTGGGACTGCGGACTCGCCATACGTGTTGTCGCCCCAGGCAATCACCGACCCGTCTGCCCGCAACGCGAGGCAGTGCTGCCAGCCCGCCGCAACCGCTAACACGTTGGTCGCCTCCGGCGGCACGGGAAGGTCCCAGCCCCACGTCGTGACGATGCCATCGGAGCGCAGTGCGACGTTGTGATAATAGCCGGCCGCGATGGCCACCACGTTCATGGCCTGGCAGGGCACGTCGGTTTGGCCGAACATGTCATTGCCCCAGGCCACCACGGTTCCGTCCGCCTTCAGGGCGAGACTGTGGGCCCAGCCGGCTGCAATGGCGACAGCGTTGGTGGCACCAGGTGGCACATTAGTTTGCCCGTCCCAATTCCGGCCCCAGGCCAGTAACGAGCCGTCTCCCTTGAGCGCCAAACTGTGGCTGCCGCCGGCGGCGATAGCGACGGCGTCCGTTGCGGCCGCCGGCACGCTCGCCTGGCCGTCCCAGTTCTTTCCCCAGGCGGCCACCGCACCGTCCGCATTGAGCGCGAGCGAGTGGAAGCCTCCAGCGGCAATACACACCGGATTCGTAACCGAGTCCGGAATGCTGCATTGACTGTCGGAGTTGCGCCCCCAGATATTAATGGATTGAACCGTAACCTTGGCCACCGCGCTCGTTGCAGCGCCGAGACTGTTGGTGACGACCACCTGCCAGGCCACACTGTCGTCTCCAAATACCGCCGGAATTTGAGGGCGCGGTGCGTTCAAAGCGGCAACGGGCACGCCGTTTGAGGTCCATTGGTAGCTGAGGGGTCCTTGCCCCACGGCACGCGCGAAAAGCGGGAGAGGGTCCCCGACCGAAGCCCGCGCGCGATAAGCTATGCCGCCCAGGATACGAGGAGTGCCGTCCCCTTTAACCGCCAGCCAGTACGAGAGTCCGGCAGCGATAGCGACGATATTCGTGGCGTACGGCGGCACATTGGTGATGGCGTCGTAGTAGTAGCCCGCGCTCCCCCACGCCGAGAGGGTGCCACTCGAGCTGAGGGCAAGGTTGTAATTGGTTCCGGCGGCGATCGCGACCAGATTTGTCGCCGATGCGGGGATCCTGGTCTGGTCCGTCGGATATTGAGAACTACCAAAGTTGGCACCCCAGGTGAATGCTCCGCCGTCCGGTTTGAGCCCCAGGTTTTGGATCGCCCCGGCGGAGATGGCCGCTATATTGGTTATAGTCCAGGGGGGGCGATTGGTGGCACTGGAGAAAGGCGCGACGGGGTTCCCGCCCCAAATCGTCAGCGAATCATCGCTGCCCAGCGCCATGCTGTGTTCCGCTCCGGCCGTGATTGCGAGGACGTTACTGAGTGAGGTGGGAACGTTGCACTGCCCGAAGGTGTTTTTCCCCCAAGCGACTAACTTGCCATCCGCTCGCAATACCAGATTGTGATAATAGCCCGCAGCGAGAACGATGACATTGGTAGCCTCCGCGGGAACATTGGTTTGCTGATAGGAGTTGTCGCCCCAGGCGACCACACTATTGTCGGCCAACAAGGCCAAGCCGTGCGCCATGCCTGCGGCGATGGCGACCGCGTTCGTAACACCCGGTGGAATATTCGTTCCGGCGCCGGAACCCCAGGAAAGAATGGTGCCGTCAGAGCACAAACCAAGGCTATGTGAGGCCCCAGCGGCAACCGCAACCACGTTGGTTGCCGAAGGCGGAACGTTGGTTCGTCCCTGGGAGCCGTTACCCCAGGCAATGACGTTCTGAGCGCGGCCCGCGGTGGCGCACAGCAGCAGGATCGCCAGGGTGGAGCTTGTCCAGCCTAAGAAAGCGGAGCGGTGGGTCTTCATGAGGATTCTGGTTCTTGAACCAAGTTCATCAAATCAAGGCAGTTGGATGCGGTTGCAGCCTGGCCCCGGCAAAGGGCCAATGCCAGTAGCGGGTTTGAAATTCGTTCCCGCCGTGCGGCTCGTGTCCCCCGTCTTCTTGAGCGCAGCCTGCAATCTGGAGCGGCTGTAGCACTCCACGCTGCCATCGACTAACGCAATATTGCCCTGCTGGTCGTGCTGGTTGGCCATGAACGCCGGCCCCTTATCACTCAGCCAATTTGTGCCCAGCCAAACCGCATAACTTGGGATGTAAGTTTGCGGAGCTGCACAAAATGCAGTCTGCGGCGGATTGGCATCTCCGCCCAGGTTGTGGTCGCCGGCCAGGAGCATCTGCGGCGAGGTCTGCTGCGCGTCAACCCCGATGAAGTAGCTGACGTTCAGGTCGTTGGTGTACGGAACCGTGCCGGGCGAGGGCACGCCCGCGAAACTGGTAGCCGCCTGGCGGCAGGCGTTCTCATATTCCGCCGGGCAGAACAGGATCTTCGGTGTGCGCAACTCATTGGACATGCATAGGAATATCTTCGAGGACCCTCTGCTCCCCGTCAGAGTAGGGGATAGAGTTCTGTAGCCGATATCCTCTGAATCCCCGCCTTGCGTTTGGGACAGCGACATCGGTGTGTTGCCGCTGTGGCTTATCATCCAGGTCTGGAACGCGAGTCCGACCTGCTTGAGGTTGTTGCTGCAAACCAAACGCCGTGCATGGGGCTTGGCGGATGCAAAGGCGGGCAGCAACGAGGCCGCCAGGATGGCGATGACTCCGATAACGACAAACAGCTCGATAAGCGTGAAAGCCTTCTCCCGTTTACGCATGTTTCTCATAAGTAGTCTATGGCTAAGGCCGGCGGTCTTCGGACGCCCGATAAAACCGGACTGGCTGGCCGGAGGCAGGGGCCTCCCGGTATTGAAGCGGTCCGACGGTCGGGGGATTGGTGAATATGGCGCTCCAATCCAGCAGATTCGAGGAAGCGTAGATGATCACTGGACCATTAGCCGTCAGCCCGGTCAACTGCAACGGCGGTGCCGCGCTGCGCGTTTGCGAAAGCAGCGGTTGGATGTCAATCCGCAACGGCCCTGCCGTCGCGCCCTCCAGGGCGCGGTAGAGCTTTCCGGCTGGGTTGTTGGTCTCCGGGTCAATGAACTCGACCGCCCCGATGGCCGGGGGATTCGTCAGGATCGGTTCCCAGGCCTGCATATCGCTGCTCGCCAGAATGATCACGGGGCCGACCCCGGACGCGCCGAGCACCCGCAGGTGGGTGCCGTCGTTGCTCACCAGGATGCCGCCAGGGGACGTGTCGAAGTAGAGTGGGTTGCGCAGCACCGTCAGCATGAGCGGTGGTCCGGTTACGGAACCAAGCCCATTGCTGACTACCACGCCGTAAAGGCCGGCATTGGTCCAGGTGGCGAACGGGATGGTGAGCGCTGCGTTGGTTGCTCCCGCCAGGTCGATGCCGTTAAGCTGCCATTGGTAACTAGCCACAACGCCCATAAGCGAACCGGCGTTGAGCACCACCGATTGGCCGACCGTGACCGTGCTGTTCAATGGCCGCAAGGCGGGGCGTTGCGTTCCGTTGCCTACCAGCGCCAGGCTGTGGCCGGCGCCGGCGCTAATGGCCAGTACGTTCGCCGCCGACGAAGGTGCCGAGGACTGACCGTAGTAGTCGGCGCCCCAGCCGACCACCGCACCGTTGGCGAGCAGGGCCAGGCTGTTGTCGCCGCCGGCGGCAATCGCCACCACATTAGTCACGAAATCGGGCACCGAGGTTTGGCCGAAGTAATTGCCGCCCCACGCTACGAGCACCCCGTCGGTTCGCAGCGCCAGCGCATGTCTTCCCCCGGCCGCAATGGCCACGACGTTGGTCGCGGTATCGGGAGGAGAGGGCAGGGCTCCCCAACCAACGAGAGTGCCGTCAGACCTCACGGCCAGGCTGAACGCGTCACCCGCTGCGATCGCCAGCACGTTGGTCGCCGAATCCGGAACGCTTCGTTGAAGGGACGCGTTGGAACCCCACGCGACGACGGTGCCATCTGGCAGCAGGGCCAGGCTGTGGGACCCGCCTGCAGCAATGGCTACGACGGGCCCGGCAAAGGACGGCACGTTCGTTTGGCCGTAGGAGTTATCTCCCCACGCAATGACGCTGCCATCTGACCGCAGCCCCAAAGCGTGGGACCCACCATCCGCGACAGCGACAATGTCGCCCGCTGGCTGTGGCACGATGCTCTGGCCGGTGGAGTTGTCGCCCCACGGGACGATCGAATCGTCTGCCCGCAAAGCAAGGCTATGGTCCCCTCCGGCGGATGTGGTCACCACTTCCGCTGTGCCCATCGGCACATTGAGTTGCTGCGCCGAATTATCCCCCCAGGCGAGAATGGAACTTACCGAAACCTGCGCGACCAGTCCGGTAACCGAGCCATTCGCGTTGCTCGCCACCAGGCTGTAGCTGCCGCTATCCTCGCTTTTCGCGCCGTTGAGGCAGAGCACCCGGTTAGTGGCGCCACTCAGGCGTGGCCCGTCCAGCAAGTCAGCCCCGTTGAGGCGCCATTGGAGGCTCATCGGTTCCAGGCCCGAAACCTCTGCGTTCAGACAGAGGTGCGTTCCGAGCAGCACATTCTGAGGAGATGGATTTCCGGCGACCGCCGGAGCCTGCTGGACGTCCAGGCTGGAATTGAGCCAGTTGGTCAGGCTCGTGATGTTTGTAGCCACCAACGTGTAGGTGCCTGAGTCGGAAGGCGGCACGTTGGTGAGTAGGAGGAAGCGGCTGGTGGCGCCTTCAATGGGTGCGCCGTCGTGATACCACTGGAAAGCCAGCGGACTCGTCCCGCTGACGTCTGCCACGAAGCTTGCCTTGCCGCCGGCGTGCGATACGACGGCTTGGGGGCTGCTGCTGAACCGCGGAAATCCCAGCTCCACCATGACCAGGCTGTAGTCTTGCCCGGCCGCGATGCGGGCCACGTTCCCCAAACCGGTGAGGACATTGGTCACCCCGTTCATTCCAGCTCCCCACACGATGACCGAGCCATTGGCCAGCAACGCCAGACTGTGATAATAGCCGGCAGCGATCCCGACTACGTTCGTGGCCGCTGGGGGAACCGTGCACTGCCCGTAAGAGTTATCACCCCACGCGACCACCGACCCGTCGGCCCGCAGAGCGAGGCTGTGCCACCAGCCTCCGGAGATGGCGACGACATTCGTGGCCGAAGCCGGCACGGTGTGTTGCAAGCCCCAGGCAACCACCGTGTGGTCTGAAAGCAACGCCAGGTTGTGGAAATATCCTGCGGCGATGGCGATGGCTCCAGCGGCAAGAGACGGAACCTCGGTCTGGTGGAACTCGTTGTTGCCCCAGGCCGCGACCGTTCCATCTCCACTCAGAGCCAGGCTGTGAGCAGAGCCGGCGGCGATGGCGACCACGTTGGTCGCCGATGAGGGCACGTTGGTTTGTCCATCCCAGTTGCCGCCCCAGGCAATGACGGAGCCATCATCCCGCAAGGCCAGGCTGTGGCTGCCGCCAGCGGCAATGGCAATAACACTGGTTGCCTCGGGAGGGACATTGGTCTGTCTGTCGCTGTTCTTTCCCCAGGCGGCGACCGTTCCGTCCGCGTTCAGGGCCAGTGCGTGAAACGCCCCGGCGGCGATGGCCCGCGGATTCGCTACGCCACGCGGAACAGCGCATTGGCCGCTGGTGTTATCGCCCCAGGCCCCCACGGCAGTAAAGGTGTCCGGGTCGGTATGGACCACCAGATTCAGCGATTGGCTGGTCGCCTGGCCGAAGGCATTCGTGGCCACGAGCACGTAATCCCCCGCATCCGTCGCCTGGCAAGCGGGCAGCCACAAGAACCAGTTGGTAGCGCCGGCCACCAGGTTCCCGTCATGATACCACTGAAATGTCGCCGGGTAGGGGCCCTGGACATTGGCGCTAAGGACTACTTCACGACCGGTATGCGTTTCCACCGGCGCGAGCTGAGGGCTGAATTGCGGCGGGCCGGGACGAACCACCGCCACGCCATAGTCGCCCCTGGCGGCAATGGTGGCGACGTTAGTCAGTGTGACTGGGATGTTCGTTGAGCCATAATAACCCAGCCCCCAGGTGATGAGGATTCCGTCTGCCCGCAACGCCAGGCTGTAATCATAGCCTGCGGCGATAGCGACGATGTTGGTGGCGGAAGCGGGAACATTGATTTGGCCGAAGGTGTTGTTCCCCCACGCAACCACCGTCCCATCCGCCTTCAACGCGACATTGTGCTCAAATCCAGCCGCGATAGCCACCACGTTGGTCGCCGAGGAAGGAACGCTGTCCAGGAGACCCCACGATACAACCGTGTGGTTCGCGAGCAATGCGAGTGTGTGATAACAACCGGAGGCAACGGTAGCGGCGGTAGAGAACAGCCCCGGAACATCAGTTTCATGTTCATAATTCCTCCCCCAGGCCACAATAACACCGTCGCTTCGCGTGGCCACCGAATGTCCCATGCCTGCCGCAATGCTGGTTATGTTTGTGGCTGCGGTCGGAACATTGGTTTGGCCGAAATCATTCCTGCCCCAAGCAAATAGTACACCATCCGCCCGCAACGCCAGGCTGTGATAATCGCCTGCCGCAATCGCCACTACGTTGGTTGCGTCGCTGGGCACATTCGTCTGCCCGCAGGAGTTATCACCCCAGGCGACCACACTGCCATCGCCTTGCAGCGCCAGGCTGTGCGCCGCCCCGGCCGCAACCGTCAGGACATTGGTTGCCGCAGGCGGAACATTGGTTTGTCCCTGGGACCCGTCACCCCAGACGATGACGTTTTGAGAGTGGGCGATATTTGCCGAGATCAGCAGAAGGCAAAGCGTCCAACTTGTTCGGACTTTGGTGGCTAAGTGAAACGCGCTCATAGGGTGATAAGAGTTGTCCTTGTTGAGGCACCGCCGGTTCATACCTGCATGGGGTAACATAGTTCGGGTTGTTCCTGGTGGTGATTACTTCGGCGCTGTGGTCCGCTCCCGAAGCCATTTGATGTCGGGGTTGTTGGCCTGGTAATAGCCATAGGGGAAGCTCGATGTATAAGTGACCTTCAACGCGAGCGTGCGCGGGTCGGTCCACTTCTTGATCTCGTAGTGGCCGTCGGCGAAAGCGATGCCGCAACCCCCGTCGTGCAGGGTGCTGGGTCCATCCTGCCATTTGGTGCTTGTCTGGCTGTTGCCGGACATAGCGACGGCGAAGGCCCCATCGTTGATGCTGTCCGGGCTCTCGTCCAGCATCACCCATAGGTTTACAGGCGATGGAGCGACCATGTCCGTAGTATTGGTGTAATGCCGCCAGTAATTCGGGGGGCTGTCCGCATCCTCCAGGTGGCCCCAACTTGCGATGCAGAAGGACTGGCTCATGGAGTAGCTCCGTACCCGCGGGTCGCCCCTGGTACCGAACGACTTGCTCATATCGGCGCCACATTTGTAAACGTCCGCGGCCTTCACATACGGCCCCAACATGCCGTTGAGCAGGTAAGTGATGTTAGTGTCGTCGGTGCCTCCACCGCCGCCGCCATTGTAATTCAGCGCGCCATGTACCCAATCAAAGCAGTTGGGTAGCTTGCCGCTGTTATCATCGGCATACATCTGCCAGCCGTGGATGAGCTGGCGCAGGTTGTTGCGGCACTGCAATGTCTGGTCAGTCACCACGGTACGGGCCAGCGCCGGGCACAGCAAAAGCCCCAGGAGCGCGAGGACCACGATCACCGTCAGCAAATCAACCTGGCTGAAGCCTGCCTCCGCTGGTGGATCCTGGTTTGAATGGGTGCTGGCGGGTTCAGAGACTGGAGGATGTGAATGCGTATTCATAATCCACCTAAGAAGTGTTGAAGAAACGCAGCATTATGGTTCATAATCCGATTCCTGGAGAAAGCTCTAAGCCCGCCTTCCCCATGTCACCGTTCTTACGCTTCCTGCTGAAACTCACAAGAAGAAAATGAAGAAAACGCACGAGGGGTGGGTTCCTGGTGGTCATTACTTCGGCGCTGTGGTCCGGTCCTTGATCCACTGGATGTCCGGGTTGTTGGGCTGGATAATACCATAGGGGAACGTCGTCGTATAAAACTTCATCGCAAGTGTGCGCGGGTCTGTCCACTTCTTGAGCTCGTAGTGGCCGTCGGCGAAAGCAAAGCCGCAACCGCCGTTGTGCAGGGTGGTGGGACCATCCTGCCATTTGTTGCTGGAGGGGTTGTTGTTTCCTCCATACATATTTCCTCCGCCCATACCGACAGCGAAGGCTCCATCATTCAGGCTGTCTGGATTCTCGCCGAGCAGCACCCAT
>SESF01023979.1_pt1 | contig 10353 bp, 11 predicted proteins | sample 3171521 | NCBI WGS metagenome assembly SESF01 (sample SAMN10866945, study PRJNA518727) | freshwater metagenome | biome: subpolar coniferous forest; feature: holomictic lake; material: water; isolation source: holomictic Lake 227, 6 m and 8 m depth | place: Canada: near Kenora, Ontario | collected...
CAATTACCGAAAGGCATTGGGTTTAGGGTCACGCAGACCCTAGACATCTCCGCATCCTTCCGAACTATCGCCGCCCGGAATCAGGAAATCGTGGCCGAATACCGGCGGCGGTTGCTTAAACATCCCCACTTGCGCGCACGGTCAAGTCGGGTGATTTCAGCAAGTTGAAAGGTTTTCAAGGGATGCCGTGCTATTTCAGTCATACGAGCGTTTTCGGGGCAGGTGACCGAACTTGGTTGGCTACGTGATTGCTACGTAATTTTTTGTCCCCGAGAGTCCTGAGTTGTCCTCTTTTGACCGGAGCAACAAAAAACATTGAGATTCTTTAGTCTTTGAAAAAGAGTAAGTTACAATGGACAGGAGTGGACAATGCTGGACTCTGGTGGACTTTGGAGGGATACAGGGAATGACGTAATTCGTAATCAGCAGGTCACGGGTTCGAGTCCTGTCGTTGGCTCAGTATCTTGTGTCGGCTCATCCCCTCCCATCACCATTTTTAGGCTAATTCTTCGGCGTGCGGATGACGATTTCCACGCGGCGGTTCGGGGCCTGCTCTTCGCGGGTGCCGGTTGCGGGGGTGATGAGCCGGGTGCTGCCGAAGCCTTTGGTTTGGATCCTGGAGGGGTCCAGCTTCATGGTCTTCACCAGCCAGGCCTTGACGGCATCTGCGCGGGCCCGGCTAAGCTTCAGGTTGTAATCGGGGGAGCCGAAGGCGTCGGTGTAGCCTTCGATGCTGAAGGTGGAGTGCGGGTTGCGGTCGATGAGGAGCCCGAGTTTGCGCAGCGTTTCGATAGCTTCGGGGCGAAGGGCGGCGCTGTCGTATTCAAAGAGCGCGCCGCCGGGCCTGTCGGCGATGTGAACGGGGTTGACGGGGCCTGTGAGGGGACCGGATTGCGCGAGGAGTTGGTCGATTTCGGTGGAATCCGGGGCTCCGGCGGAGTCCGGGAGAGCGTTTCCGGTGCCTGCCACGATTTTGGGCGCGTTTTTGGGCCCGATTTGTTCCTTGAGGGAGTCGAGTTCCCGTTCCACTTGGACGTTGCTTGCCGGTTGGGGGATGGCCCCGGCCGCCACGCTGGGTTTCTCGGCGGTGAAGGCGCGTGTCAGGTCGCCGGGCGGCGGCGCGGACGGGGTGAACCGGACGTCGGAGGGTAGGTTTTCAGCAGAGGGCTTTTCGTTTTGCAGAACGGTTTTGGGCGGCTCGGGCTTCTTGGGCTCGGAGGGCTCCGCCGGTTTGAGGAGGTCCTCGTTGATGGTCACTTTCTTTACGGTGAAGGCGCGGGGAACCAGCCGTTCGGCCGCGGGGTTGGTGAAGGTGAAGTGCGCGAGCTGTTTGGAGCGGAAGAACTCGAAAAGCGCACCGTGAAGCGCCAGGGAAAAGATCAGCGCGACAAGAAACCATTTGCGTATTGCGCGGACTTCGGTTGCGTTGGAAGGTGAAGAGGATTCCATGACGAGATGCAAAGAATACACCAAACTTGGAGAGGCTCAATAGAAACGCCGTGAAGGATTCGCATTTGTCCGCAGTAAAAAAACGCTGGATCGCCGCGTTGCGCGAGCACGCGCGGCATCTGGTCCAATTGCATGATACGCCGCACTCCATCGCCGGGGGGACGGCGCTGGGGGTGTTTTTCGGCTTTACGCCTTTTTTCGGCTTCAAGACGCTGCTGGGGATTCTGGCGGCGTGGGGGTTCCGGTGCAGCCGGGTGGCGGCGGCCATCGGGGTGGCGCTGCATGACGTGGTGATTCCGTTGATGCCGATGCTGCTGCGGGCGGAATACGGGGTCGGCTACTGGCTTCTCCATGGCTATCATTGGCCGCATAAGTTCCGGGTGGAGGATCTCCATGCCCACGAATGGCTTCATTGGAAGATGCTTCACCAGGTGATCTGGCCGACGTTTGTTGGGTCGGTGGTGATTGGCGGGCCGCTGGCTTTTGCGGTTTTTTTGGTCACTTTGCGGATTGTCCGGCGCGCCCAGGCCCGGCGCCGTGCTGCGGACGCCGCGGCGCTGGATCTGAACATGGACGACCTTGGGTAGCCCTCGGTGAGGTTTTCCGGCAGTTCCGGGTTGCATCCCGGGCCGGTTCGCGTTTCGATAGACCCCTTTCCGCTCCCTCCGTTTTATGAAACGTAAAAAGATCGTTGTCATGGGCTTTACCGCCGGGTGCCCCATCGCCGGGGTGATCTGGCAGCATGTGCATTATATCGTGGGCCTGCAACGTCTCGGGCATGAGGTCTATTACATCGAAGACTCCGCCCGCCTCCCGTACAACCCCGTTACGTGGGGTGTGGGTGAGGATTATTCCTATGCCGCCGAGGTGCTTGGAAAGCTGGCGGCGCAGTTCGGATTCGAGGGCCGCTGGGGCTATTGCGCCCGGTTTTTGCCGGACCACCCCTGCGCCGGGTTGCAGAAAAAGGAGATCGTCCAGCTTTACCGTGACGCGGACGCCATCCTGAACGTCTGCGGCTCCCAGGAGTTCAACGAAGACCTCCTCGGCAACGACCGGATGCTTTATGTGGAGAGCGATCCCGGCGTGGAGCAGATCAAGGTGGACAAGGAGATCCCGGATACCAAGGAATACCTGGACCGTCACCGGGCCCTCTTCACTTTTGGGGAGAACATCGGGCAGCCCGATTTCCCCGTGCCCCTTCACGGCCGCCGCTGGCTGCCAACGCGCCAGCCGGTCGTCACCGGCCTGTGGAGCCCGGCGGGAGCGCCTCCCGGCGGGGCCGTTTTCACCAGCATCGCCAATTGGAATACCAGCGGGAAAAAGGACATCGAGTGGCGCAAGGAGAACTACCTTTGGAGCAAGTCGCTGGAGTTCCTCAAATTCGTCGATGCGCCCCGCTGCTCCCACGAATCCTTTGAACTGGCCACCGACATCAAGGACGCGGCCACCCAGGCGCTTTTCCTGCGCAACGGCTGGCACTTGACGAGCCCCCACGCGATGAGCGTCGATTGGAACGATTACCTCCGCTATATCCAAAGCTCCAAGGGGGAGTTCACCGTCGCCAAGGACCAGTATGTGCGCCTGCACACCGGGTGGTTCAGCGACCGCTCGGCCTGCTACCTGGCCGCCGGGCGTCCCGTCATCACGCAAGAAACCGAGTTCACCAAGTTTTACGGCGGCAAGGAAGGGCTGTTTGCGTTCCGCGCGATGGAGGAAGTGGTCGAGGCGGTGCGCGCCATCAATGCCGACTACGCGCGCCACAGCCGGGCCGCGCTGGAGGTCGCCAAAGAGGTCTTCGAGGCCGAAAAAGTGCTCGCCGATTTGCTGCGGCGCGCTGGAGTTTAGAGCTATGACTGTCGATTTTTCCAAAATTCTGATCGCGCCATCGGTGCTGGCCGCCGATTTCACACGGGTTGGCGAACAGGTGCGCGCGGTCGAGGCGGCCGGGGCTGACTGGATTCACCTCGACGTGATGGACGGCCATTTCGTGGACAACATTTCTTTCGGCCCGGCTTTTTGCGCCGCCGTCGCGCGGGCTGTCGCCCTGCCCGCAGACGTTCACCTCATGATCGAGAGGCCCGGGCACTACCTGGAGCGCTTTCTGCCGGGCGCGCGCAATGTGACGCTCCACGTGGAGGCGAGCGAGGGGGATCTCGCGGGAACGCTCCGGCGCATCCGCGAAGCGGGCCGCACCGCCGGGATTTCCTTGCGGCCCGGCACGCCTTTCGAAGCGGTGGAGCCGTATCTGGACCAGATCGACCTTCTTTTGGTGATGACCGTGGAGCCCGGTTTCGGCGGGCAGTCGTTCCAGCCGGAGATGCTTTCCAAGATCGAGACGGCCGCCGCCGAGCGCGCGCGCCGGGGCCTGGCGTTTCATATTGAAGTGGACGGCGGCATCAACGCGCCCCAGGCGAAGCTTTGCGTGGCCGCCGGGGCGAATGTCCTCGTCGCGGGCACGTCCGTTTTTGGCAAGCCGGACTACGCGGAGGCGATCCGGGCGCTGCGTTAGGATTTTTCTTTCTACTGCGCGCTCGCTTCCGCTGTGCCCCCTTGCAGCAGGGCCAGGATTTCGCCAACCAGGAAGAGGGAGCCGGTGGCGAGCACGCGGCAGCCCGATTGCCGGGCTTCCTCCCGGGCGCGCATGAGCCCTTGTTCCGCCGAACTGGCGATCAGGCACGGCGTGGCGGGGGCGGCCTCGCGCACGGTCTGGGCGAGGTCCTGGACGGCGCAGGTGCGGATGCTGTGAACCGGCGTGACGATGAACTTGGCGGCCAGCGGCGCGAGTTCCCGGCAGATGGCGGCCACGTCTTTGTCGCGCAAAACGCCCAGCAACAGGACGGGGCGTTCCTGGCCGTATGTTTCGCGCCACGTTTGCACGAGCCGGGTGGCCGCGGCCTGGTTGTGGGCTCCGTCAAGAATGAGTCGAATCCCCCCCGGCTCCGCGATGCGCTGGAAGCGGCCCGGCCAGACGACGGCTTTCAGGCCATCGGCAATCGCGCTTTGCGGGATGGGCAGGCGCGCGGCTTCCAGGGCGGCCAGGGCGAGCGCGGCGTTGAGGCGCTGGTGGCTGCCCGGGAGGGCGACTTCGAACGGCGCGGGCTCGGCGGCCCAGGAAAGAGGGGCTCCCACGCACGCGGCGGCTTCTTCCAGGACGCGCGCGGCCTGCGGCAACTGCGGGGTGCTGACGGCGGGGACGCCCGGTTTGAAAATGCCCGCTTTTTCGGCGGCGATGGCTTCCAGCGAATCGCCCAGGTATTGCCGGTGATCCATGCTCAGCGAGGTGATCGCGGTGACGGCGGGGGTGAGGGCGTTGGTGGCGTCGAGCCGTCCGCCGAGCCCCGTTTCCAGCACGATCACTTCCGCCTGCCGCTCTTGGAACCAGGCGAGCGCGAGCGCGGTGGTGATCTCGAAGAACGTGGGGAGGGCCTCCCAGCCGGAGACGATTTCACGGATGCGGGTCAGCCCGGCGGCGATGTCCGCTTCCGGGATCGGCGCGCCGTTGAGGCGGATGCGTTCGCTGAAGGCGACCAAGTGGGGCGAGGTGAAGAGCCCGGTGCGTTTTCCGGCGGCCCGGCAGACGGCGTCCAGCATGGCGCACACCGAGCCCTTGCCGTTGGTTCCCGCGACATGAAAGATCACCGGGCCGGAACGCGGCGACGGGTTCACTCCCAGCGCGCACAGGAGGCGGGTGATGGCTTCGAGGCCCAGCTTGATGCCCACGGGCTGCGTGGCATAGAGCCACGTGATGGATTCCGGGTATGTCATCGCCTTTACGCCCTCGCCACGGTGGCGACCCGCACGGAGGCTGCCCCGGCCTCCCTCAACACGCGGGCGCAGGCGTCAACCGTCGACCCGGTGGTCAGAATGTCGTCGATTAAAAGGAGATGAAGATTCCGCACGGGGGAATTTTGCCGCATTCGGAAGGCATCGCGCAAGTTTTCCATGCGTTCTTTGCGGTCCAGGTGCGTTTGGGTGGGGGTGAAGCGGACGCGCCGGAGGCAGTCGGCCAGCGGGATGTGGCTTTGCCGGGAGAGCCCTTCGGCCAGGAGGCGCGATTGGTTGAAGCCCCGTTCCCGCTGCCGCGCGGGGTGGAGCGGCACGGGCACGATCCGTTCGCACGGGGGACTTTGAAGACGCGGATCGGCGAGGGTCTCCGCCAGCCAGCCGATGAGGACGCCCCGCAGGTAGGTTGCCTGTTTGTATTTCAAGCGGTGCACCAGTTCGCGCACCGGGCCGTCGCTCCGGTAGCGGGAGACGGCGCAGGTGAATGCGAAGCGCCGTTCACGGCAGGCCGGGCAGACAAACGGGCCGCTGATCTGCCCGGAGAATGGCGCGGAGCAGACGGAACAGAGCGCGCCCTTCAGTGCGGGCGCCTGGGCCAGGCAGGCCGCGCAGAGGTGTTCGCCCGCGGGGGTGGGGGCGCGGCAAATCGCGCAATGGGGCGGGTAGAGCAGGTCCAGGAACGCGCCGCCCGCGCGGCGGAGAAAGGGCAGAATCGGCGGGACCATCCAAAAAGTCTCACGCAAAGACGCAAAGGCGCAAAGGAAAAAACTGCTTCTTTGCGCCGCTCTTTTCCGGCAGCTTGGAGGCATGCTCTTTCTTGTCCCGACTCCCATTGGCAACCTGGGCGACATTACTTTGCGCGCTTTGGAAGTCCTCAAAAGCGCCGACGTGATCGCCGCCGAGGACACCCGCCACTCCGGCTTGCTCCTGCACCACTTCGGCATATCGAAACCGCTCGTTTCCTACCACGAGCACAACGAGGCCCGGCGGACGCAGGAGTTGATGGAGCGGCTCCGGCGCGGCGAGACGGTGGCCGTGGTTTCCGACGCAGGGATGCCGGGCATCTCGGACCCCGGCGCGCGGCTGCTGGGGGCGTGCATCGCCGAGGGGTTGCCCCACAGCGTCCTGCCGGGGGCGAGCGCCGTTATCACGGGGCTGATCGGGTCGGGGTTCCCCGCCGAGGCGTTTTATTACGGCGGCTTCCTGCCTCCCAAGAGCGGCGGGCGCGAGCGGGAGCTGGAGGCGGCGGCCAATCGCCAGGAGACGACTATTTTTTACGAGAGCCCCCATCGCCTTTGCAAAACGCTGGAGGCCGCCGTGCGCTTGCTGGGGGAGCGCCCCCTGTGCGTCGCCCGGGAGCTGACGAAGACGTTTGAGGAATACCGGCGCGGAACGGCCCTGGAGCTTCTCGCCCACTACACCGCCCACCCTCCCAAGGGGGAAATCACGCTGCTGGTGCGGGGCTTGAGCGCGCGCGAATGGCGTGACAAGCGTTCCGCTTGATCTTCTTCGCGCTCCCGCGCGAGGGGGGGATGGCACGCGAAGGTCGTTTTTCACGACCCTTTGCGTTCTTGGCGTCCTCTTTACGTTCCCTTTTACGGCGAGACGGCCAGCCGCTGGGGCTTGGGCTCGCGGTGGAGGAAAACGCCGTTGTCTTTGTAGGCTTTGAGCCGGAAGTGCGTGGCGGTGGAGACGACCCCTTTAATGGTGCTCAGCCGCTCCGCGATGAAGCGGCCGATGGCCTGCAGGTTCTTCCCCTGCACGATGATGAGGAGGTCGTAGCCGCCGCTCATCAGGTAGCAGCTTTGGACTTCCTCAAACTTGGCGAGCCGGCTGGCGAGCCGGTCGAAGCCACCGCCCCGTTCTGGGGTGATTTTGACTTCGATGACGGCTTCCACGACGCTGCTGCCGGTTTTTTCCGGGTCAAACAACGCTTGGTAGCCGACGATGGTGCCATCGCGTTCCAACGCTTCGAGCCGGGCTGCGACTTCCGGCTCGCTGACGTTGAGAATCTTGGCCAAGTCGCCGGTGGAGGCGCGGCCGTTGGTTTTGAGCAGTTCGAGGAGCGGTTCCATAGCGCTAGAGCTTGTGAAAAAATGAGGGATTGACGGATTGCGGCGGATTTTCGTCCTGGGCAAGGAGCAAGCGAAGCGCCTGTAGCCGCAGTGCTACAGGCCGAGCGCCGTGACGCCACCCAGGGCGAAAAGACGCGCAATACGGCTGTTTCATCATTTTTTTCACAAGCTCTTAGTCTCCGAAGGAGATGCCGACGGCGCGGGCCATCTGCACCATCTGGCTGTCGGGTTTGACGAGCCGGAGCCGGTGGACGGCCTCGGAGATGGAGACGTCGGTGACGACGAAGTTCTGGTAGCTGACCATGTGGCCGAATTTCTCCTGCTGGATCAGCTCAACGGCTTTGACGCCGAATTGCGTGCCGAGGATGCGGTCTTTGACGGTCGGAGCGCCGCCGCGCTGGATGTGACCCAGCACGCATGTCCGGGTTTCCTTGCCGGTGCGTTTGGCGATTTCGCGGGCAACCTGCTCGCCCATGCCGCCGAGTTTGTATTCGCCCGAGCCGGTGACGTGGAGCATCTGGCGGCCGTCCTTGGGACGCGCGCCTTCGGCCACGACGACCTGGGTGCTCTTCAAGCCCGCCGCTTCCCGGCGCATGATGGCTTCGGCCACTTTGTCCAGATCAAAGGGGATCTCGGGGATGAGGATGATGCTCGCGCCCCCGGCGATGCCGCCGTGGAGGGCGATCCAGCCCGCGTGGCGCCCCATCACTTCGGAGACCATTACGCGCTTGTGGCTCTCGGCGGTGGTGTGGAGCCGGTCGAGACAGTCGGAGACGCAGGCGACGGCGGAGTCGAAGCCGAAGGTGGTGGCCGTGGCTTCCAGGTCGTTGTCGATGGATTTGGGAACGCCGATGGTCTTGAACCCGGCTTCAAAGAGTTGCAGGGAGGTGGTCAGCGAACCGTCGCCGCCCACGCAGATGAGCCCTTCCACGCCGAGTTTGGCCAGGGTTTCGCGGGATTCCTCGATGACGGCGGCCGGGACGGCCATTTTATCGCCCGCGCCGACTTTGGCGACAAAGTGGCCTTTGTTGGTGGTGCCCAGGATGGTGCCGCCCAGGGCCATGATGCCGGTGGTGATTTTCCGGTCGAGGATCATATAGTCGCCGCCGTTGAGGAGGCCTTCGTAGCCGTCCTTGAAGCCGACGACTTCCCAGCCCAGTGAGCTTGCGGCGCGAACTGCGCCTCGCAATACCGCGTTGAGTCCGGGACAGTCGCCGCCGCTAGTGAGAATGCCAATGCGTTTCATGGTTATTTTTCAAGGGGACGGCCTGCTGCCGCCCATTCATCGTAGAGATTCCAGCCGTTGTTGAGGAGTTGTTTTGCTTCGTTGAACCGTCCAGTGGAACCGAGGACCACCACGATCAGCCTGCGGGGCGTGATGGTGAAGGAGCCATCGGGGTTTTGGACGGATTCTGGCGCGCGCGCCGCCGAGATGACGACGCATTCGCCTGCACGAGCGCTGTTTCCGGTCTTGACGCCGTCGATGGCGTTGATGCCGAGAAGTTCGTTGGTATTTACCAGATTATAGGAGATGGCCGCGCCGGATGCCGTCCGGCGGGTAATCTGCCGCTCCCTCTGGGAGACATAAAAGCGGAAGGCGGAGCGCTGGAGGGCGGCGCTGGTGAGCACCACCAGGTCGCGCGCGGTGGAGTGGGGGTTCTCGCCGAGTTCGAGCCCGTGGGGGTTGAGGAAGACGGTCCGTTTCATGGCCAGCTTGCGGGCGAGCGCGTTCATCTGGGCGACGAAGAGATCGACGGGCCGGGAGTCGCTCTGGAAGCTGCGCTGGAGGTCGCGCCCGATATGGTCGGCCAGGGTATAGGCGGCGATGTTGTCGCTCTGGATGAGCATGGCGTAGAGCAGGTCGCGGATGGAAACCTGGTCGCCGGCCTGAAAGCCGGCGGGGTTGGACGGAGCGAGGGACAGGGCTGCGGAGGGGACCACGGCGAGGCTCCCCTGGTCCCGCTTGCTGACGTCGAGCCAGTCCAGCACGACCATGGCGGTGGCGATCTTGGTCAGGCTCGCGATGGGGAGTTTTTTGTTCGCGTTGCGGGCGTCGAGGATGTGGCAACTCGTCGCGTCGGCGATGGCATAGGCGGCCGCTTGCTGGGCGCGGGCAAGCGGAGCGGCGAACCCCCAGAAACAGGCGAGAAGGAGAAATGCGGCGAGTCGTTTTTTCATTCCGAAGTTGAAACCATGGAACATGGACAACACGGAGAGAATTGGCAATGCCGGAGTTGGCAAATCCACAGACGGAGTTGGCCTAATCCAGGATCGTGGGCGAGCGGGGCGGCGGTTGTGTCTCGCTAAAGAGTGTCGCAGCGCCTCAAGGATCTTACTGCAAAAAGGTGCAAAAACCACAAAGTGAGGATGCATGAATCCCTTGCGCTTTTTATGCTCAGTCGTTGTTGGGCCGCGAGAGCCACCGGATATCCAGGGAGAAGATGAGAAAGATGGCTGCCAGAATGTTGGTGAGGGAAAGCAGGAGGATGATGCGCAGCCCCTCGCCGCTCAGGTTGGGGTAATGGAGGAGGATGTCGGGGAAAAAAACCAGTTGGGCCGCGACAAAACCCAGCAGAAAAAAGGCCAGAACAAACCGCGCCCAGCCTTGTTGGTTCCAGATAGCGGCCAGCAGGACGCCGTTCCAGATGGTCGCGATAAAGAGGGCGCCCTGGTAGAAAGGGGCAAATTTGCCAATATAGGGAACGATGTACGAGGCGGCATAGTTCATGCCGGTTAACACCACGAAGATCACCACGAGCCAGATTTTCCCTACAAAGCGGTTCCCCCGTTCCCGATGTTTGGGGGCGGATGTTTTGAAAAGAGAAAAGGCCATGAAATGTTATACCGTTGTCAAACGGGTTTCACTATCAGGGAGAGCGCAAGATTGGCAAGTCTATGTTCACTCAAAGGAGGGGGGCGGGCGCGATTAAAAGTGGTGCAAGCTGGGTGAGCCTTTGCAGCGCCAAAGGCGCGGGGCATACCAGCCCAACGGGCTGGTTCCTGTTTAGCCCCCGCCCAAAAAAGTGAAGAAAGAGCTGGTACGAAA
>SESF01009845.1_pt1 | contig 10351 bp, 3 predicted proteins | sample 3171521 | NCBI WGS metagenome assembly SESF01 (sample SAMN10866945, study PRJNA518727) | freshwater metagenome | biome: subpolar coniferous forest; feature: holomictic lake; material: water; isolation source: holomictic Lake 227, 6 m and 8 m depth | place: Canada: near Kenora, Ontario | collected...
CCAGGGTAGCTCGCGCCTCGCAACCCTGGGCTTTGGGGCAGAATCCCTTTGGGATTCAGCTCTGGAATCTGCAAAAGGTATTGATACTGCGATAGGCCGCATCCCCGCCTGGTTCAAGCGGGCGGTTCTGGACAAGATCACTTCTGGAACGACTGAGCAATGAGCGGCGTCGGCCAAATCGAAAAGAAGACCCAGCAGCGGGTGGTGAAGCTTTTCCACGCGGAACTGGGCTACGATTACCTGGGCGACTGGACCGATCGAGCCGGCAACCGCAACATCGAGCCGGAGCTGCTGCGAGCCTGGCTCAAGAAGCGGAATGAGAATGAAACCCTTATCGTTCGGGCTCTGCATGTTCTCGAAAAGGCGGCAGGCGATACCAGCAAGCCGCTCTATGACCGAAACCGTGCTGTGTATGACCTGCTGCGCTATGGGGTGCAGGTGAAGGCTGAAGCGGGCGAGAATACGCAAACGGTACGGCTCGTTGATTGGAGCCAGCCGGAGAACAACCACTTTGCCATCGCCGAAGAAGTCACCGTCCAGACTGCCGACACCAAGGCGTTTCCAAAACGTCCAGACGTGGTGATTTACGTCAACGGCATTGCGCTGGGGGTGCTGGAACTGAAACGTTCCACGGTCTCGGTAGCTGAGGGCATACGGCAGAACCTGGACAATCAGAAGAAGGAGTTCATCCAGCCGTACTTTTCCACGATCCAGTTTGTGATGGCTGGCAACGATACTGAGGGGCTCCGCTATGGCGCCATTGAGACGAAGGAGAAGTATTACCTGACCTGGAAGGAGCCGAGCAAAGTGGAGAACCCACTCGACCGGGCCTTGATCCAGCTATGCGCCAAGTCTCGGTTTCTTGAACTGGTGCATGATTTCATCCTCTTCGATGCGGGCACCAAGAAGCTCTGCCGCCACAACCAGTATTACGCGGTTCGGGAGTCCCAGGAATTCATTAAACGCCGGGAGGGCGGCATCATCTGGGACACGCAGGGTTCAGGGAAGAGCTTGATTATGGTTTGGCTGGCCAGGTGGATCCGCGAGCACTTTCCCCCCGCCCGGGTCCTGGTGATCACCGACCGGGAGGAGCTTGACGAACAAATCCATGAGCGGGTGTTCCTGCCGGTTGGCGAGACAATCTACCGCACCAGGAGCGGCGCAGACCTGATCGCCAAGCTCAACGCAGCGCAACCGTGGTTGCTGTGCTCGCTGATTCACAAGTTTGGAGGCAAGGAAGAAGGGGAAGAAGTGGGGGACATTCCCGGCTACATTGCGGAGGTCAAGAAAGCCTTGCCGCCCGGTTTTGCCGCCAAGGGCGATCTGTATGTGTTCGTGGACGAGTGCCACCGCACCCAATCCGGGGAGTTGCACAAGGCGATGAAGGCTATTCTGCCGAATGCAGTTTTCATCGGATTCACCGGCACCCCATTGCTCAAGGCGGACAAGGCGAGGAGCATCGAGATCTTCGGTCGCTACATTCACACCTACAAGTTTGACGAAGCGGTCAGGGACAAGGTCATTCTCGATTTGCGTTACGAGGCACGGGACATTGACCAGAGCATCACGTCCCTGCACAAGATTGACCAGTGGTTCGAGGCTAAGACCAGGGGGTTAACCGACCTGGCCAAGGCGCAGCTCAAGCAACGATGGGGCACGATGCAGAAGGTGCTCAGTTGCCAGGACCGGCTGGAGAAGATCGTGGCCGACATCCTGATGGATATGGAGACCAAAGACCGGCTGGCCAGCGGGAGAGGTAATGCCATGCTGATCTCGGGCAGCATTTACGAGGCGTGCAAGTTCTTCGAGCTGTTTGACAAGACGGACCTGCACGGAAAATGCGCCATTGTCACCAGTTACACCCCCTCAGCCGCAGAATTGAAAGGCGAGGCAAGCGGCGAAGGGGAGACCGAGAACCTGCGGAAGTATGCCATTTATCAGAAGATGCTGGCCGACTGGTTCGATGAAGCGCCGGAGCGAGCCGTGAACCGGGCGGAGGAGTTCGAGAAGGCCGTGAAGAAGAAGTTCATCCAGGAGCCGGGGCAGATGAAGCTGCTGATCGTGGTGGACAAGCTGCTGACTGGTTTCGATGCCCCTTCCGCCACTTACCTCTACATTGACAAGCCGATGCAGGACCACGGCCTATTCCAGGCCATCTGCCGGGTTAATCGGCTCGACGTTGACGACAAGCAATACGGCTACATTATTGACTACAAAGACCTGTTCAAAAGGTTGGAAGGGGCGGTTCACGATTACACCTCTGGCGCGCTGGATGGATACGACAGAAACGACGTGGCCGGGCTGCTGAAGGACCGCCTGAAGGAAGCCAGGGAGGACCTCGAAGAAGCCCTGGAGAGGGTGCGGGCACTATGCGAGCCAGTCGAAGCGCCCAGGGACACGGCAGCCTACCTGCGGTATTTCTGCGCCAAGGATTCCGGGAATGCCGGGCAACTCAAGGCCAATGAACCGAATCGGCTGGCGCTCTACAAACATGTCGCCGGATTAGTGAGGGCCTATGCTGATCTGGCCAATGAGTTGCCCGAGGCCGGGTATTCACCAGCCGAAGTCTCAGCGTTGAGAACCGAGGTGGACCATTACGAAAAGGTCCGCAATGAAGTGAAGCTGGCCAGCGGCGACTACATTGACCTCAAGATGTATGAGCCGGCCATGCGCCATTTGATCGACACCTATATCCGGGCTGAGGAAAGCGAAAAGGTGTCGGCGTTTGATGATCTGTCCCTGGTCCAGCTCATCGTTGAGCGCGGGGCGGATGCCGTGAACTCCCTGCCCGAGGGCATCCGCAAGAATGAGGCAGCCGTCGCCGAGGCAATTGAGAACAACGTGCGGCGGCTCATTATCGACGAGCAGCCCATCAACCCCAAATACTACGAGAAGATGTCCGAGCTGCTGGATGCCCTGATTGCTCAGCGCCGGGCGGGAGCACTGGATTATCAGCAGTATCTGGCGAAGATCGTTGAACTGGCCAGGAAGCTGAAAGACCCGACTGCCGGTGGGGCATACCCAATGACGATGAACACCCCGGCCAAGCGGGCGCTGTATGATAACCTTGGCAAGAACGAAGCACTGGTTCTCCAGGTGGATCAGGCGGTTCAAGCCGCCAGCCAGGACGACTGGCGCAGCAATCCCTTCAAGGTCAAGAAGCTGAGAGTGGCAATCAAAATCGCGCTACAAATGTACCAGCCGCAAGGCGTCGGAGCGGGTGCAGCTATCAAAGATTCCCGCCCCGGAACCAGCGGCGACCCAGAGGATGAACGGGTCGAGGAAGTGCTGAACCTGGTGAAAAGCCAGAGTGAATACTGAGCAAACCGAGATTACGGTCAGCGGCCTGGAGGTGCAGGTCATTCGCAAGGCCATCAAGAACCTGCATCTGGGGGTGTATCCGCCAAACGGGCGAGTGCGGGTGGCAGCTCCGTTACGGGTGTCGAATGAGGCGGTGCGGTTGGCAGTGGTTGGCAAGCTGGGCTGGATTAAGCGGCAGCGCAGCAAATTCCAGGAACAAACACGGGAATCGCAGCGGGAGATGGTCAGCGGTGAGAGCCATTACTTCCTTGGTCGGCGGTATCGTTTGCGCGTGATTGACCATGAAGGGGCCGGTCAAGTCGTAGTGCGGAATCGTCGCACGCTTGAACTGCACGTGCGCCGGCAGTCAGGCCAGGTCGAACGGGAGCGGGTGTTGCAGCGTTGGTATCGCGAACAACTGCGGGAGCTTATTCCGCCGTTGCTGACGAAATGGGCGGTGATCCTGGGGCTTCAACCAGCGGCATGGGGCATCAAGCGGATGAAGACCAAGTGGGGGGCCTGCAATGTGGATGCCAAGCGCATCTGGTTGAACTTGGAACTGGCGAAAAAGCCGGTGCAATGTCTGGAGTATATCGTCGTCCACGAAATGACGCACCTGCTGGAGCGGCACCACAATGATCGGTTCATCTCCCTGATGGATCAGCATCTGCCCCACTGGCGCTGGCACCGGCAGGAGTTGAACGCAGCGCCACTCGCTCACGATACCTGGAGTTATTGAATGATTGGTAAGAGTCAGGCCTGGATTCTTCAATCGCGGTTAAGCGCCCGATAAAATTGCATGGGACTGTTGCTGCTGGTCAGGTTAGTGATCCACAGCGAACCGCCGGCGGGAACGAGGTTGGTTGAGACGGGCTGCCAATTGAACAGGTTTGATGACGTTTCCACGATGTAACTGCCAGCCACCGAACCGGAGATGTTCAGCCGGGGCAAGCCGCTGCTCCAGCCAAGTTGCAAATTTGGCCGGGCCGCACTGGTCGCAAGACTGAACACATCGGCAAAGGCCAGTCCATCGCCGCCGATGACGCACAGGGTGAAAGTAAGGTTGGTCATTCCCGTCGGGGTGCCGCTGATCACGCCGTCGCTGCTCAGGCTCAATCCGGGCGGGAGACTGCCGGAAGTGATATACCAGATGCGGGGCAGGGCGCCACCGCTCGCGATCAGGGTTTGGTGGTAAGCCGTGCCGATCAAACCGTGCGGCAATGCCGTTGGTGTGGTGATGGACGGTGAACTCACCGGCGTGCCTTTGATGACGCGGTTCTCCCCTTGATCCACCACATAGACCGAGCCGTCTGGCGCAACGGCCACGCCGGAGGGATAAGCGAAACCCGCATCACGGCCGAGACCATCGGCGCTACCAGCCATTCCCGGCGTGCCGCCAATGGTGGTGACGACGCCGGCGGGGCTGATCTTGCGGATGGTGCGGTTGTATTGATCGGTCACAAAGACGTTACCGCTGCTGTCCACAGCCACACTATCCGGATGATAGAACCGCGCTTGATCGCCGGTGCCGTCGGCGGTGCCGTTGTTTCCCGCAAGGCCGGCCAGCGTGGTCACGACTCCGGCCGGACTGACCTTGCGAATGACGCAATTTCCGGAGTCTGCCACATAGAGGTTGCCGCTGCCGTCCAGCGCCACGCCGGATGGCCATAAGAACCGCGCTTGATCGCCGGTGCCGTCGGCGGTGCCGGTGTTTCCCGCAAGACCCGCCAAGGTGGTCACGACGCCGGCCGGGCTGACCTTGCGAATGACGCAATTCCCGGAGTCTGCCACATAGAGGTTGCCGCTGCTGTCCACGGCGGTGCCTCGGGGATAATTAAACCGCGCGCTGCGGTTGGTGCCATCGGCATATCCTCCTATGGGTTCATTGTAAAAGGGATCGACGATTGTGGGATCGCCCGCCAGAGTGGTCACCACCCAATTGGTTCCCACGGGCGACACCTTGCGAATGGTTTGGTTCATGAATTCGGCCACATAGACGTTGCCGCTGCCATCCACCGCCAGGCCCGACGCCCCATAGAAACTCGCGTCGCTGTTCGTGCCGTCGGTGCTGCCGTAGTGGTTCGCGAGCCCGGCCAGGGTGGTCACCGCGGCTGCGGGACTCACTTTGCGAATGGTGTCGTCGCTGGACACATAGAGATTGCCGCGGCTGTCCAGGGCGGCTCCGATTGGGCTCCAGAATTGCGCGGCCTCGCCTGTGCCATCGACTTCTCTGTAGTAGCTGGGCCACGCGTAGCCGGCCAGGGTGGTGACCACCCCGGCAGGACTCACTTTGCGAATGGTGTTGTTGTAAGAGTCCGCCACATAGACTTGGTTGCTGCTGTCCACTGCCACACCCATGGACCGATTGAAGCGCGCGGCGCTGCCCGTGCCGTCGGTGCTGCCGTAGTTGCCCCCAAGACCCGCCAGGGTGGTGACCACCCCGGCAGGAGTCACCTTGCGAACTGTGCTGTTCTCGCCATCGGTGACATAAACATTGCCGTCGCCGTCCACCGCCACACCGGATGGGTAATGAAATCGGGCATCACTGCCCGTGCCATCGGTGGTTCCGTAGCTGCCCGCCAGGCCCGCCAGAGTGGTCACGACCCCGTCCGGTCTGATTTTGCGAATGGTGCAGTTGACCGCGTCCGCCACATACACACTGCCGGTGCCATCCACCGCCACGCGACGGGGGCCACTAAACCGCGCGGTGCTGCCCGGGCCATCGGCGTAGCCTCCTTGGGGATAGCCGGACGAATTGGTTGAGAAAACGCCGGCCAGGGTGGTGACCGCGCCGTCAGGATTGACCTTGCGAATCATGTGATTGCCAGTGTCCGCCACATAGAGGTTGCCGCTGCCGTCCACCGTCACACCCCAGGGAGTGTTAAATCGCGCGGCGTTGCCGTCGCCATCGGCGTAGCCTGGTGCCCCCGGGCTGCCTGCCAGCGTGGTCACCACCCTGTCAGGACTGACCTTGCGAATCGTGTGATTGCCGGTATCCGCCACATAAAGATTGCCGCTGCCATCCACAGACGCGCCATAAGGGGCATTGAACCGCGCATCATTGCCAGTGCCATCGGTGCTGCCGGCTTGTCCCGCTTTGCCGGCGAAGGTGGTCACCACCCCGTCCGGACTGACTTTGCGAATCACGTTATTGACGGTGTCCGCCACATAAACATTGCCCCGGCCATCCACCGCTAGACCTCGCGGATCGTTAAACCGCGCCTGGTTGCTCGTGCCATCGGCATATCCAGCACTGGCTCGTTGGCCGGCAAAGTTGGTCCAGGCATAATAAGAGTAGGTCTGGCCCGGCACCGGCACGATGGTCAGATGGACGGCTTGCTCTGACGATAACGCATCCAGCCCCGTGGCTTTCACGGTGAATGTGACGGTCATCCCGGCACCGGGCGTGCCGCTGATGACGCCGTTGGGGCTCAAACTCAATCCCGGCGGGAGAGTGCCGGCGGTGATGGACCAGGTGAGGGTCTGGCTGCCGCCGCTAGCGGTCAGAGTCTGGCTGTAAGCCGAGCCCACCAGGCCCGGCGGCAATGAATCCGAGCTTGTGATTTCCGGCGGGCCGATGCGTGTGCCCTTGCTGATGCGGTTGTTCGAGGCATCCGCCAAATACAGATTCCCGGCGCTGTCTATGGCCACGCCGTAAACATCGGCGAAGCGCGCCGCGCTGCCCATGCCATCGTTGGTTCCCGCCGCCGTCCACAATCCTCCCACCGTGGTCACCACCCAATTGGTTCCGACGGGCGTTACCTTCCGAATCGTATAACCCATGGTGTCCGTCACAAAAAGGTTTCCCGCGCTGTCCACCGCCACCCCGCCAGGTTGGGAAAAATGCGCCTCGCTGTTCGCGCCATCCTCGCCGCCAAAAAGCCCCGGACTGCCCGCCAGCGTGGTTGTCACCCAGTTCGTTCCCACCGGCGTCACCTTCCGGATCGTGGAGTTCATAGAGTCCGTTACGAAAAGTCTTCCCGCGCGGTCCACGGTCAGGCCGTAGGGATTGGAAAACCGCGCCGCGCCGTTTGTGCCGTCGGCGCTGCCCGAGGCTCCAGAACTGCCCGCCAGCGTGGTTGTCACCCAGTTGGTTCCCACCGGCGTCACCTTCCGAATCGTGCTGTTGTAGGTGTCCGCCACATAAATAATTCCCGCGCTGTCCACCGCCACGCCCATCGGCTGGTTAAATCGCGCCGCACTGTTCGTGCCATCGGCGATGCCGTTACCCCATTGCGGATCGCCTGCCAGCGTAGTCACCACCCAATTGGTTCCCACCGGCGACAGCTTCCGGAGGGTGCAATTCAGGGAGTCCGCCACGTAAAGATTCCCCGCGCCATCCAGCGCCAGCCCCACGGGCTGATTGAACAGCGCCCCGCGGTTCGTCCCATCGTCGCTGCCGGGAACCCCGGCGCTTCCCGCCAGCGTGGTCACCACACCACCCGCCGCGACCTTTCTGATGGTGTAGTTGAAGGTGTCGGCCACATAAAGATTTCCCGCGCTGTCCACCGCCACGCCGTAAGGACCGACGAATCGCGCCGCGCCGCCGGTGCCGTCATTCGTGCCGGCATGGGAATAGCCCGGCCAACCCGCATAGTTCGTGAAGAAGTAACCGGGCGAGGGTGCCGTAATGGTGAGAGCAAACAGCTTGACCGAAGACAGCCCGTCATTGCCAGTGACCCGCACGCCGAAACCGGCGTTCATCACCGCGAGCGGAATGCCGCTGATGACGCCGTTGGTGCTCAAGCTTAATCCCGTCGGCAAATTGCCGGAGGCGATGGACCAGAGGTAAGGCGCCGTCCCACCGGTCGCGGCCAGCATCCGGCTGTAAATGGTGTAAGCCTGGCCGTCCGGCAACGGACTGCTGGTCGTGATGGTCGGCGGCGGCGGCGGGACAATGGCGAGGGCAAATGGATTGGTGGAGGCCAGGCCGTCGTAGCCGGTCACCCGCACGCTGAAACTGGCGTTGGTCACTGTGCTGGGCGTGCCACTGACGACTCCGTTGGTGCCCAGGCTCAATCCCGGCGGCAGATTGCCGGCGGCGATGGACCAGACGTAGGGCGTCATTCCGCCGATGGCCGTCAAGGTTTGCTCGTAAGCCTTGGTCGCTGTGCCCTCGGGTAATGGACTGCTGGTCGTAATGACCGGCATCGTCGGAAGCACAACCGTCAGGCTGAAGGAACTGGTGGCATACTGTCCGTTGGTACCGGTCACCCGGACCTCGAAACTGGCGCTGGCCACGGCGCTGGCGGTGCCGCTGATGACGCCATTGGTGCTCAAGCTCAAACCCGCTGGCAGACTGCCGGCGGCGATGGACCACGAGTAGGGCGGCTTTCCCCCGATCGCTGTCAACGTCTGGCTGTAAGGAAACGCCAGCGTGGCCGATGGCAACGGACTTGGCGTTGTGATCGTCAGGCTGGGCGTACCCTTGCTGATGCGATTGTTATAGGTATCGGACACATAAAGGTTTCCCGCGCCGTCCACGGCCACGCCGGCCGGCCCATAAAATCGCGCTGCGCCGCCGACGCCATCGTTGGTGCCATAAGACCCCGCGCTGCCTCCTACCGTCGTCACCACCCCCGCCGCCGTCACCATTCGAATCGTGTGGTTGCCGAGGTCCGCCACAAACACGGTGCCCGCGCTGTCCACCGCCACGGCCGAAACAATGGAGAAATCCTCGATGCCGCCCGCCAGCGTAGTCACCACCCAGTTGGTTCCCACCGGCGTCACCTTCCGGATCGCATTGTTGAAGGTGTCGGCCACGTAAAGGTTCCCCGCGCTGTCCACCGCCACCCCGGCGGGCTGGCTAAAATGCGCCTCACTGTTTGTGCCATCCTCGCTGCCGCCATACATCGGATTGCCCGCCAGTGTCGTCACCACCCAGTTGGTTCCCACCGGCGCCACCTTCCGGATCGTCGAATTGTTTTGATCCGCCACATAAACATTTCCCGCGTTGTCCACCGCCACGCCCGCTGGATTGGAAAACAGTGCGTCGCCGTTGGTTCCGTCGCTGACGCCGGAATACGTCGGATTGCCCGCCAGTGTCGTCACCACCCAGTTGGTTCCCACCGGCGTCACCTTCCGGATCGTGTGGTTGTAGGTGTCCGCCACAAACACATTTCCCGCGTGGTCCACCGCCACGCCCGCCGGATTGGAAAACCGCGCCTCGCCGTTCGTCCCATCCTCGCTGCCGCCATACATCGGATTGCCTGCCAGTGTCGTCACCACCCCTGCCGCCGTCACCTTCCGAATCGTCGAGTTGTTTTGATCCGCCACAAACACATTGCCCGCGCTGTCCACCGCCACGCCGATTGGATAGCTGAAGCGCGCCGCGCGGCCCGTGCCGTCATTCGTGCCGGAATTGAAGTAGCCCGGCAGGCCCGCAAGGTTCGTGAAGGAGTATTGCACCGCGCCGAAAGACGCAAAGCTTGAGGCCAGCCAGAGAATAAGTATCCGTTTCATAGTTTGATAGGGGGTTAACTGGGATCTCCCGACAACCCGATCGCGGGGCTTGCTTTTCTCCGTGCGGTCCATTTCCGCGACCGTAGTCCTGTTCCCGTGACAAAGCAACTCCGCACTCCGCGGATAATTGAGTCCCGCAAGGGGGCTTTACTTTGTAGTGCCCGCGACCCGCCAACCAATCGCACTCACCCGATTAGCACACGCCCCGGACCAGGCCGCTTCACCTGAAAATGCTTTCCTTCGGGTGCTCGTAAAGGGGCCGGCAGCTTCAAGCTCGAGGGGGTGCCGTAAAGGGGGCGGTCCATTAAGAATGTCATAGGGTCGCAGGCTGCAGTTCGCTTCCTGGCCGGGCAGCCTTGGAGGAACAAACAGGGAAAGGCGTCACCCTTGGCATGGTTCGCTCTGCGCGGAGCACGGGGCAAACCAGAGTCTGGGCCGTCATGCAAGCAGCCATTGACGAGCAAACCATGGTTTTATGGTGGCCGCTGACTCCTGCCTTCAGGCGTTAGCGCCACACACCCGGGCGGGCGCGGCGGCCGCGAAACCAGATGCCGGGGTGCTCGCCCTGGGGCAGACCAAACGTCGCCTC
>SESF01023764.1_pt1 | contig 10349 bp, 10 predicted proteins | sample 3171521 | NCBI WGS metagenome assembly SESF01 (sample SAMN10866945, study PRJNA518727) | freshwater metagenome | biome: subpolar coniferous forest; feature: holomictic lake; material: water; isolation source: holomictic Lake 227, 6 m and 8 m depth | place: Canada: near Kenora, Ontario | collected...
CAAGCCCACCGTCACCGTATCGCCTTTAGGGGAGTGCTTGAGGGCGTTATCAATCAGGTTGATCAGGGCTTGCTGGAGGGCTTTGCCGTCGGCGGGGACTTGATACTCGGGCAGTTGATAGTTGGGGAGTTGATGGTTGAAAGCATCAGGGAGCTGGAGCTGGAGGTTGACGCCGCGCTCGGCGGCGTAGGTCTCCATCAGGGCGACGGTTTGGCGGGTGAGGGCGACGAGGTCGGTCGGTTCGAGATCATACTGCTTGCGGCCCTGCTCGATGCGGGAGAAGTCCAGGACGTTCTCGATTAGCGAGGAGAGGCGACGGCATTCCTGGACGATGAAGCGGAAGTATTCGTGTTGTTTGGCGGGCTCGGGGACCTTGCCCCGTGCGAGGCTCTCAGCCATCAGGCGCACGGAGGCGATCGGCGCCCGCAGTTCGTGGGAGACGCTGGAGACGAAGTTGCTCTTGAGCTCGTTCAGGCGCAATTGGCGCTGGAAGGCGCGCCAGGAGGCAAACACCCCGACGAGCGCCCCGAAGGCCGAAGCGGCCACCAACGCGGCCAGTAACAGGGCCTGGCGCCGATACGCGGCGAGCAGCAGGGCCGGGTCGGCCACGTAAAGCTGCAAGTTGAAGCGCGGGCGGCTGGGCAACATGTCGCCGTCAATCAGTGGCTCGCCCCGCGCCTTGCGAAACTTGCCTGGTACGGACAGACCTCCGTTAGCCTCGGCGAGCAGCAGGGGCGGGGCATTGGTCGCGCGAGCGGGAGACCAGCGGTCCGGCAAGGTCAGCGGCTCGCCCTCCAGCCAGGCGGCAATGCCGAGGTAGCCCGGCAGTTTCACCTCCGAGTTCTCCAGTGCCCGCACCAGCGCGCGCTCGACGACTGATTTGGGCAGGAGCCGCACTGCTGTCCAGACTCCATTCGTGACCTCGACCCGGTCTCCGTTGCTTGCTCTCTTCGTAATCACACTATGCTCCGGGTTCAAGACACACAGCCAGCGGGTATCGCCCTGCTCGATCCAGAGGTTGGTGGTCGTAATGCCTCGCAGCTTGCCGGTTTGGCGAAGGGCCTCGGCGATGTCTTGCCGGTTGAGGCGCGCATTCCAGAGCGTCCGCCAGGCGTCCACGCCGGCGCGCAAGGTGATGTTGGTGCTGGCCATTTCTCCCAATTGATCCAGCAGAGCGGGAGTCAGGGGGCTGGGCGCCCGAAGCACTTGGTCGGAAATCTCCACCCAAAGCGCCTCGGATGGCCCGCTGGCGCGGGAGTAGCGTAGCGCTTCCCCCAACGCCAGATTCGACAGCGGCAGGCCCGCTTCGGAAAGCGTCTCTGGGTCTTTCTGAGCGAAGCGTAGGGCCTCGGCCACCGCCTGGGCCGGCACCAGTGTCGTCAACCGCGTGCGCAGGCCGATGAACGCGGCGTTCTTCCTCGCCGCGGGTCCAGGGCCGGTCTCCTGGAACTCGGCGATGCGCTGCTCCACTTCGCCGACGTTTGCACCGGACGAGGCCGCCGCTCGGAGGGCTTCCCACGCCGGTCGCTGCGCCAGGGAAAGCTCCGTGAACCACGGCGGCGGCTGCGGCGCCGGATTGAGCTTTGGCTCACGAAATAACCCCGCCGCCGTCAGCTCGAAGCCGTTAAGAAACACCTCCTCCGCCCGCAACCCCGGATACTGCGCCTGCCACTCCGCCAATCGCGATTGAGGATCGGAAGCCGGGGTCTGCGCGGCTTCGGCCTCCAGTTGCGCGCGCTGCCTGCCCCCGGGCCAGCCGCCCACGAAACTGGCCAGGTAATAACTCCATTCCCGGGAATACAGCTCGTGCTGCATCAGGTAGCCCCCCCATGAGCGCTCCAACTCTTTGCTGTACTGTCGCGCGATCTCTTCGGCCCGCTGCCGCGCCTCGCGTTCGACCTCGGCACGATTCTGGATGATGGCCATAATGGCCACCGCGGCGATGACCAGCACCGGCAGCAGGATCAACCCCGCTTGCCAGAGGAAAACCGGCTTTCGCGTTGGACGCAGACTGGTCATGGATCGGCGCATCAATACTGGACCCACCCTATCCCGCCGCAAGCCCAACAATTGTCACGGAATTGTAAGATCAGCCTCGCGCTGCTCTGAGCATCCGATCCATCAGGCCATCGGGTAGCATCGAACGTGAGTTCGATCATTATTTCCGATCTTAAATCCTTTCCTTCCAGTGCGGCGGGGAGCGACCACAACATCATGTCCTGGTAGTAATCGTTCCCGTCAGTGCGCTCGCCCGGGTCCGCGTCGCCGCGCATGATTTTAGAACCTGCGGCGAAACCAGAAAGCGACGTGGACCAGGCCAATCAGGGCCGGCACCTCGATCAAGGGTCCGACGACGGCGGCGAACGCTACGCCCGAGCCGAGGCCGAAAACCGAAATCGCTACGGCAATTGCGAGTTCGAAATTGTTCCCGGCCGAGGTGAAGGCCAGCGTGGCGGAGCGCGGGTAGTCCGCGCCGAGCCGCTTGGCCATCACAAAGCTCACCAGAAACATGATCGCGAAGTAGAGCAGGAGGGGAATCGCGATGCGCAGCACATCCACGGGGAGTTGCACAATTGCATCCCCCTTGAACGTGAACATCACGACGATGGTGAAGAGCAGTGCGGTGAGCGTGATCGGGGAGATGCGCGGGATGAACGCGCGCTCATACCACTCTTCCCCTTTAAGCGGCACGAGGATCACCCGGCTCAAAACGCCCGCGGCGAAGGGGATGCCCAGGTAGATCATCACACTCCAGAATATCTCGATCATTCGGATCGGCACCACGGTGCCTTTCAAGCCGAAGTAAGGCGGCAGCACGGTGATGAACAGCCAGGCGTAGAAGCTGTAAAAGAGGATCTGGGCGATGCTGTTGAGGGCAACCAGTCCGGCGGCGTATTCGTTGCTCCCCTTGGCGAGTTGGTTCCAGACCAGCACCATCGCAATGCAGCGCGCCAGGCCGACCAGGATGAGACCAACCATGTAGTCCGGGTGATCGCGCAGCAGCAGTACCGCGAGCAGGAACATCAGCACCGGACCGACGACCCAGTTCTGCACCAGCGAGAGGCTAAGAATGCGGGTGTCAGCAAAGACCTTGGGAAGCTGTGAGTATTTCACCTTCGCCAGCGGCGGATACATCATGAGGATCAGGCCGACGGCGATGGGCAAGTTCGTGGTGCCGACGGTCATGGGGGCGAAGAACGCCGTCGGATTGCTGATTACGAAATGGCCCAGCAGGACGCCCAGGCCCATAGCTGCGAAAATCCAGACCGTGAGGTAACGATCCAGAAAGGACATGTTCTTGGCGACGGCATCCGGCGCTGCTGATGAGGACAATGGTTCTCGCATGTTAGTCTGGTCCAATGTTTCCCATCTGCCGTTCAACCCTGGCCCCCGCCGGGCCGCTTGGGTTTCGCCCACAACAGCAGGGTCGAGCTCAGCACCACGCTGACACAGCCCGCCTCTTGAAATACCACCGCCATAATCGGTGTGAGCATTCCCAGGCTACCCAGCCCGAGCCCGACTGCGTTGTAGATGATGGAGAAGAAGATGTTGAGCTTGATCCGTCGCAGAACTGCCCGGGACATGAGGATGAAGTCCACCACGCGCCCAAGGTCGTCGTTCATGAGTGTCACATCCGCCGTTTCAATGGCCACATCGGTCCCTGCTGCCCCCATTGCAATCCCCACGTCCGCCAGGGCCAGCGCCGGGGCGTCATTAATGCCATCGCCAATCATCCCCACCGTGTGGCCGGCTGCCTGTAGCTTCCTAACGAACTCCTGCTTCTCCTCCGGCAAGAGGCCTGCCCGGAAATCGTCCACGCCAATCTGCCTGGCGACCGCGCTGGCCACGAGGGGGTGGTCGCCCGTCAGCATCGTGATGTTGCGGTTGCCCATGACCTGTCGCAGGCACCCGATGGCCGCCTTGGTTTCCGGGCGAATCTCATCCGCTATCGCAATCAGTCCTACTGCCTGCGAGCCTCGGGCCACCAGGATCGCGGTCCTTCCGCGCTGGGTTTGATCCGAGACCATGCCTCCCGTCTGGACCGAGAGGCACACGCCCTTGTCCTGTAGGAATTCCTCTTTCCCGACCGCGATGTCCTGTCCTTTCCACCGCGCCACCACCCCGCGCCCAATGTCCACCTTGAACTCATCCGGGTCCGCCACCGCCACCCCGCGTGCTTTGGCGCAACTCAGCACCGCCTTGGCCAGCGGATGCTCCGAATACTTTTCGGCCACCGCTGCCAGCTCGATAATCTCTTTCGTGGGCACGCCGTCGAATGCCACCACCTCCAGCACCTTGGGCTGCCCCAGGGTGAACGTTCCGGTCTTGTCCACCACCAGCGCGTCAATCTTCCCGGCCAGTTCAAAGAAGATGCCCCCTTTCACCAGCACCGCGCGCCGCGCCATGTTCGAGATGCCTGCGGTCACCGCTGTCGGTGTTGCAATCGCAAATGCGCACGGACAAGCCACCAAAAGCAGCGAGATGGCCGTCTTGATGTTGCCCGTCGCAAAAAAGACAATAATCGCCAATACCAGCACGACCGGCAGGAACCAGACCGTGAACCGGTCGGCCAGGTTCTGGATCGGGGCTCTGGTCCTTTGCGCTGATTCAACCAGATGTACGATCCGCGCCAGCGTCGTATCCGCGCCCACCTTGGTTGCCCGCGCCTCCACGCGTCCGGTGAGGTTCAACGTGCCGCTGAACAACTCGCTCCCCTTGAACTTCTCCACCGGCATGGATTCGCCCGTGATCGGTGCCTGGTTCACGGTGCTGGCTCCGGCCACCACCACGCCATCCACCGGCACCCGTTCGCCTGGTTTCACGATGACCACCGTCCCCACCTGGACCTCGCCGACGGGGATCGTGATTTCCTCGGCGCCATGAAGGACTATCGCCGTCTGGGGAGCCAGGTCCAGCAGGTTGCGGATGCTCTGCCGGTTTTTGTCTAGCGTGTAAGACTCCAGCGCACCCACCACCGCCATGATGAAAATGATAATCGCCGCCGGCCGGAATTCCCCGACGGCCACGGTGGCAATCAACGCCACGACGACAAAGACATTGACCGTGATCTTCCGCCGATAAATGTCCTGGAACCCGCCAAGGAACCGTGGCCATCCGCCGAACAGCGTCGCAACCAGCGCCAGCCCCGCATTCACGAACAGCGGGCCAACCTTCCAATGGGCCAAGGCCCAGCTCGCCACGATCAGCGTCCCCACGATGCCAGGAACCAGCGCCAAAACGGCGAACTCCCGGTATTTACCCCCGCCGCTCGCAGAATCGTTGCTCATCGCTACTTCTGCGAGGTCTGGCTGGCTGCAGCAATTCTCATTATGGCCCTGTCGCCCCCCGCCGGGTGCCCTCACCCGGCGTTCCCATCTCCTCCATAATGAGAACTGCTGGGCTGGCTGGCTTGCTTTTCGCGGCCTCTTTGGTCTGCGCCTTGTCACTCTCCTCGTTCGGGCCACCGCAGGTCTCTCCCGGACCGCAGCAGCAGCCGCCGGTTTTGCTGAAGGACTCGCGCAACATTCCGAAGAAACCCTTCTTGGTCTTTTGTTCGTTTTTCATATCGTCGCCTTTCATTGAAGATTCGCACTTCCAACTCTTAGAACTGTGCCAGCAGATAAAACCCCGCACCGACGAGCAGGACGCCCGCCACGACGCGGATGGCCGCCTCGGCCTTCTGCGCCTTCAGAGACGCCTTCCCAAATGACACCCCGAGGAGAATGGCGCTCAGCGGCAGGCTGAAGCCGATCCCAAAAGCGGCCATCAGAACCATGCCCCACAGCGCATGGCCTTGCAGCACCGCCGCGCCCAGCACAATAAAGATTCCCGGGTTGCACGGCAGCGAACATGCGGCCACGCCGCCGCCCATGAGTAATCCCACCACCGCCACGCCCAGCACTCCCCGCCCCACAGGTCTCGCGCCGGTCTTTCCGCCGAACTTCGGCAGCTTCAACGGCAACAACTTGAGAGCGGCCAGCCCGAGCACTATTGCTATCAGGCCCGCAAAGACCTTCCAATATCGTCCCAACCATGCCTGCGCCGCCTGCCCCACGAACCCGGCGACAAACCCCAAAACGATCAGCGCCAGCGTGGTGCCGGCCATGAATGAAATCGCCGATGCGAACGCCGTGCGCCGGTTCACGTCTTCACGCGTGCCCGAGTAGGCAACCAGCATCCCCATCGCGGGCAACGTGCAGCAGGCGCTCGCTAGAGCGCTCACCAACCCGAGCAACAACGCCAGCGGCACGGCTGCCGGCCCCATGCTGGCCGACTGAAGGGTCTCTGTAACCCACTGCATCATATCCAATACGTTATCGTAGCATCGAACGTGAGTTCGATCATTATTCCCTCACCCGGTGCCCCATCTCCAACTGGATTATCCCCGGTTAGGGTCACTTGGGGCAGCATCCCGCCCCGGCCCCTGGCCCGCACCCGCCGGCGCTCCCAGCGGCAACAAACCCCTGCACGAGCTTCGCTTCCGTAATCTCCCCGGACACCGCGCTCATGCCCCGTCCCTTGACTAATGCCACCACACCCGGCACGGACATCTGCTTCCCAACCTTGTCGTAATCAGCCGAGCCCGGTTTCAGGGTAAAAAGGCCGCACTTGGTTCCCTTGGCCTCGATCAGCCGTGCGGCCGCCTTCATCGGCTTCGCCGGAGCCTTGGCCGCCGTCACTTCCTTCCCCGGCAAATAAATGAACACGGCGTCGGTCTTGACCGCCACGGTGTTCAGCTCGGCAAACGCGCCAATGGTCGTTCCCACGGTCGTTTCGTCCACCGCTGCGTCTGAGTTCGTCCCCGAGCCGCCTGCTGCAATCTGTGTTGCCGCCGGATTCACAAAACCTGCCGCGGGCGCTTGCGTCGAGCCCTGGTCGCTCCTGACCATGCCTCGCACTACCATCACCCCGGCGACGGCCAGCACGATGACGCCGATCACCCAACGCCCTTTGCTTGGCTTCGCGTTGCTCTCGCAGCCGCACCCAGGCCCGCAGCAGGCTGAACCTTGCTGTTTTGATAACTCCGTATTCTCAGGTTGTTTTCCGTCTTCGTTCGTTGTGCTCATACTTCGTTTGTTTGTTTGTTTTTCTGTATTGGTTGTTCACCTATCCGCAGCAGGCCCCGCCTGCCTTGCTTCCACCCTTTTTCTCGCCGCAACATGAATCTTCGGCACCTTCCGCCGTGCCCACGCCGGACCCCAGCAGCCGGTCGGCCAGCCGCAGGATAGACTGGTGCGGAGCGTCCTTCACTTTCGCCCCCATCACCGCCGCCTGCGCCATGTCTATCTCGGATACCCCGAGTTGTTTCGCCTCGCGGTAGTGATACTTCAGGCATGGCTCGCAGTTGGCCGCTATCGCCGCCCCGATCGCCACCAGCTCGTTCACCGCCGGCGAATACCCGTTGCCAGAGCAACCCGTCCCCGCCTTGCGCGCCGTAATCTCCAGGCTCGTGATGTAATGGCTCGGCTTCGCCCCGGCAGGCAGATCGGCGATGATCTTCTGATAAAGCGGATCTTGGCAGTCCACCATGCCGTCAATGTACGCCGCCTTGGACTTCGTCCCGATGTCCACCAGGCCCGCTGCTTTGGCCATCCGCTCCGTTTCCGACACCAGCACCGCGCCGGCCACACAGCCGATCAGCGCCTCCACACTCTTCGCCACTGCTCGCGGCAGCGGCTTGAGCAGCGCCAGGTCCGACACCGCCACCCGCCCGCCCGGCTTCAGCACCCGCGCGATTTCCCGCCACACCTGGGCCTTGTCCGGCGAAAGGTTGATGACGCAGTTGGAAATGACCGCGTCCACGCTGTTGTCGGCCAGCGGCAGGTGTTCGATTTCTCCCAGCCGAAACTCAACGTTGTCCAGCCCAGTTTGTTTCTGATAGGCGGCGATGTACTTGCGGGCCTTCCCCAGCATCTCCGCGGTCATGTCCACACCAATAGCCCGGCCCGTCGCCCCAACCTTCTTCCCGGCGATGAACACGTCGAATCCGCCCCCCGCACCCAGGTCCAGCACCACCTCGCCCGGCTGCAACCCGGCCAGCGCGTTCGGATTGCCGCAAGAAAGGCCCATGTTCGCCCCCTCCGGCAGCGCCGCCAGTTCCTCGCTCGAATACCCGATATGCTTGGCCAGGTTCTCGGACGCTACCGGCGACGAGCCGCAACACGTCGGGGTCGGCCCGCAGCACGAACCGCCCTGGCTCGCGATCTGGCCATATCCCTCGCGGACCTTTTGCCGCACCGCCTCAGAGTCAACGGTGATCCTGGATCTCTTCATAATGTTGTTGCTTTCGTTCGGATTAAGCCCTGAGCAGGCGTCCAATGTCCTGTGCGCTGCATAAACGCCCCTCCTGGGCGAGTCTCGTGAACACGCCTGATTTCAAGGCCTCCATCGTCTGCAACAGGGCCTTGATGCTCGCGCTGATCGCGATGGAGGGCAGACTCACTCGTGCCACGCCCGCTTCCTTCAAATCGTTTATCGAAAAGGCTTCAAGATTGTTGGACAGTCCAGCGGCAATGCTCACTGGGGCGTGGATTTCCCTCACCAACACGCGGACCTCCTCCAGCGTGCTCACGCCCGTCACAAACACAAGGTCCGCGCCCGCTCTCTGATACAGATTGCCACGCCGGATTGCCTCCTTCAGACCATCCGCCCGTGAGCCTAAAGCCCTCAGTGCGTCTGTCCTGCCGTTGATCACTAGATCGGGATTCCCAGCCGCCCCGGCGGCATTCCTGGCCGCCCTGATCTTCTCTTCCATCAGACCCGAATCAACGATGCGAGTGCCCGGCTTTCCATCCAGAATTTGGTCTTCGAGGTTGATCCCTGCTGTCCCGATCTTCACGTAGCGTTCGATCGTCTTCGGTATCTGTTCAATACCCCCAAACCCGTCTTCCCCGTCCGCCATCACCGGAACAGATACCGCCTCAACGATCCTCGCCGTGATCGCAACGTTATCCTCCGGGCCAATGTCAATCTCCTGCTTCCTGCAGGCGGCAACCGAGAAACTGTATCCGGAGCACTGAACAGCTTTGAAGCCCGCCTGTTCAATGATCCTGGCGCTGATCGGGTCGTAGGCGTCGGGCATGACCAGCGTCTCTTTGGCCATCAGCAGGTCTTTCAGTCTTTGGCTCACATTCATAAAATCGGCGTTTCGCTCATTCAATCGCCGCCCCCAACCCACGGATTCGCCACCGTCGTGTTCGTCAGCACGTTGCTCATTTCCAGCTTAGCCAGGCTAAGGTCGTAGCACGCTCGATAATCCGGGCACGGCACGCACTGCTCCCACGCTTCGGTTTTGACTTCCAGGCTCCGGCCCTGCGCCCCCGTGCCGGAACTGATCACCAGCGCCGTGAACCCGCATCCTTTCAACCGCTCCTTGTGCCTCAGCCCCGTGAAGTCAGGAAGCAGCTTCCCGTAACATTCCTGCCAGATTTGTACGCTGTTCATGCTGCCTTCCTCCCAGCCGCATCCTTCCGTCCGGCTGCGTAAGCCGCAAAGACCAGCTTGATCTCGTCCCGCACCCGCCGAAATACCGCCAGCTTCTCCTCCTCCGTGCCGGTGGCATGGGCCGGATCATCAAACCCCCAATGATAACGGTTTACCTGGCCTGGAAACATCGGGCACGCCTGGTCGGCATTGCCGCAAACCGTGATCACGGTTTCAACGGGTTGTTGCAGAAATTCACTCAGGTGCTTCGAGCGATGCCCGGAAATATCTATCCCGATTTCCTTCATTACGCGGATGGCCAGCGGATGCACATACCCCGCCGGTTTCGAACCGGCGCTCTGAACATCTATCAAATCCCCCGCCGCTGCGTGCAGGATGCCCTCCGCCAGGTGGCTTCGGCACGAGTTGCCGGTGCAAAGAATTAGAACCGTGGGTTTCATACCTCACACTGCGTCGCAACGCACTTACTGCTGCCCGCCTTCTTCACGGCCCTTGAGGGTTCGACCGCTTGGGGAATCCAGTTGCACTTTGGCCCCAGCGCCTTCAGACGCCGAAAGTCGCCGCGGAACACCGGCTCCGTTTGCACGCAGTCCTGCAAGCACCGCAGTTGCAGATCGAGTTCCCGACCCGGGGAGGCCGGAAGCGAATAGATCATCCACTGCTCGTGGCGGCGCGCTTCCACCATCCCGGTTCGGCGCAGATAAGCCAGATGCTTGGATACCGCCACTTGCGGCAGTTGCAAAACATCCTGGAAATGACAGACGCACAGCGGCCCCTGCTTCAGCAGATGCAGAATCCGCAGCCGCGTCATGTCACACAGGCACCGGTAGATTTGGACCAGGTTCATAAATGCCATCAGACGTATATTCTCATAGAGGTATATATGTGTCAAGCCCGGATTCCAG
>SESF01007775.1_pt1 | contig 10328 bp, 10 predicted proteins | sample 3171521 | NCBI WGS metagenome assembly SESF01 (sample SAMN10866945, study PRJNA518727) | freshwater metagenome | biome: subpolar coniferous forest; feature: holomictic lake; material: water; isolation source: holomictic Lake 227, 6 m and 8 m depth | place: Canada: near Kenora, Ontario | collected...
GCCATCTTGGAGGAGACGATCGGGGTCTTGCCAACAGCGGCAACGGTTGCCTTGGCCGCGAGCCACTGCTTCAGCGACATGCCGTGCTTTGCCGCACGCTTTTCTTCGTATGCCCGTTGAGACGCCGACATCGTCATGGTCTGCGATCCGTCCCTTCCCACCCTGACGGACACCTACCACAGGAGCACCAAATCTGGGAAGCCTTCGATATCCATACACAAGCCATAGAGTTCAGATTGCCAACGACATCAGCTTGTCGTCATCGACCCAGACAGACACGAACCCTCTGAGCCGGTCGAAGCCTGAGGGTTCACCTCTCGAAAGACCCCAGGACCTTTTCGAGGTTCTTGCGAGGGGTCTTCTGGACCCTCGCCAATGCGCGGTGAGGCAGGGTCACCCCATATTGCTTGGAAATCTCAGCCTGGATTCTGAACAAGAGCTCGGCCGTCACCATTGCATCCGCCAGTGCCCTGTGCAGGTTACCATCCGTCGGTAGCCTCAGGTGGCTAACCAGCGTGCCCAACTTGTAGTTCGGCAGCCCGTCGAAGATGCGCCGTGACAGCAACATCGTACACACGAAGTTCAGCGGTCTGGAAACGCCAATCCGCCTATGCTCAGCCTCCAAAAACTTGCGATCAAAGGTCGCGTTGTGGGCGACTAAATCGGCGTCGCCGATAAATTTTGTCACTTCCTGCATGACACCCCGAATAGGCGGGGCCGCCTTGACCATCTTCGTCGTGATGCCAGTAAGTTGGGTGATCTCGTACGGGACAGAAACGCCTGGGTTCATCAGACTCACAAAGTTGTCCACCACGCGACCACCGGAGACAAGCACTGCTGCAATTTCAATCGCCCTTGCACCAAAGCCGGGCGATAGCCCAGTGGTCTCGAAGTCGACGACAGCCATTACGTCCGCCTTCATCGCCAGCAGACTCCGCTCGAGAAACCCATGGCAATATGCCAAAGGGCGGAGCCGATATACCATGAGTGCCGACCACCAACCAGGGCAGCCTCTCGGTCAGCGCTGCGGCGGTGCCCATGAGCAAATTCACCGACAAGCGGATTTCGTATCGTACCATCTGCAGCGGTTGATCGGGTGATGATGTCGACGACACGCTTGACGGGAGCGAGCAAGTATGACTAAAGATTTCGCGAGACAAGCTCGCTCCTCATTCGCATCCCTATCCCGCCCTGGACAGGTAGTGTAGGGGTAGTGTAGCGAAAATATTATGAAGCGGTTCCAATAGGTTAGAACTCGTCGATGCCAACTCCGAAGGCAGAGGTCGCACGTTCGAATCGTGTCGGGTCCGCCAAAGAATTCAAGGGGTTAGTCGGAAGCGGCTAACCCCTTTTGCTTGTCTGGGAAGCATATGGGAAGCAGTAGGGGGAAAATATCGGCTATCCCCCCCCCTTGCGAAGGGCAACCTGATTCGGGCGATAGGTACCCCGCTACACCCAGCCGCTTCGTCCACACCATGGTTCCTCAAGTCGTAGGCGGCCAGTCAGAATGACGCACGTGAGTCCTTCCGCTCATGCGCGGTCGCGGAAGTCCCACCCGATACAGACGCCACTTCCCCGACATTCCCGGCCCATATCATGAGTTGCGGGGGGGCGTGTTGAGTGGCAAGGGGATAGGGCGTGGAACGATGACCGGTGAGCGCGGATCAGAGTTGTATCTGACTGGCTAAGGCCTGGATACGCTCTGCCTCCTTCTTAGACTTCAGGAGTTCTTTGTCGGTCTCAATGGCCTTATCAAGTTCAACTACAGCGGCAATCCAGCGGCCATTACCAACGACCAGCGCAATCAACCCACGTGGTTTCAGATGTAAAATCCAATCAAAATCAAAAGAAACTTGAAGAGCCAGTACTCGCTGACCGTTAACAAATATCTCGATGATACCGAATTCGCTACTCAATGAAACAATGGTTAGGGCAATTCTCCATTGCATTTCTCGCCACTCATAAGACATCCAATGCTTCACAGACTTTCCGGATTCGTCGTCTGGTTGCTCGCCGTGATTAAATTTGTCGACAATGTTGTGGCGGCGCCCAACTTCCCCCATATACTCGTCCCATATGCGACAAAGCGAGCCATCGATGTCGGTTTCTTTAATCAGCTTCTTAGCTCTATCTACAAGAGCAGCCTCCTCTGCGATATGCTCCCTTATCTCAATCTGCGACCGTGTGGCAGCAGCCCCAGCGTCAGCGCGAAACCGGCGAACGGCATTGATTAGATCGCCTTCAGCATTATTCGAGTGCTTATCGCGCTGAGCTGGGACAATACTTTGCGACAGTAAGAAGTTAATGACTATAGTAACTCCGACCGCAACTGTGATTATATAGATCCACATGGGAATACCTCGGTAGACGGCCTTAACTGGCAAGGCATTTCTAGGCGTACCTCAGCTTTTAAATTGCGGCTTAACAATCCAGCTAGGTGGTAAGGAGCGACAAGCTCATAATTTGTACGCTCATCATGTCTTTATGATGCTAAGATGCGCCATAACTTTGTCAAGCTTCTTATGATGGCGAATCTGTTGCTCGACAAGAGTTTGAAAACTACATCCAGGTGTGCACGATAATTCCCAAAATCCTTGTTGAAACGGGCGATCTAGCATTCAATGCTAGCTAGTCTACCTTCAGTTGAGTGTGGGCTATCAAATTCAACGAGGCTCATGAGTATCTCCACAAGACTGAGCGTCGCCAGACAAGGCCCGCCCCTGGGAACATGTTCAGGGAGGTTACACCTGTTTCGTCTGGTATGGAATTCTCTACCCTGGGTCTGGGTTGGAAACGTTGCCCACAATGAAATGATCGAAGGGTGTCGGCCTTATTTTAGAGTGACGGCGATCATCGCGCCGAACCGTTGGCCCGACCATTCCGGTCCGTGAGTAGCCGAAACAGTATCAGATATGTTACCGTCAAGGTACAGGGCTTCATGAGCGCCGAACTTATCACGAAAAAGACGAGCAAACTCAAAAAAGCTTACCGGTCCGTTGCTCTTGACAATAATAGCAGCGCTGGCCGTAACGCCGACACCGCTTCTAACTAACCTATTTATTGAGTCCGCCTTGAAGGCCTTGTTGATTTTCCCGTCTATGACGAGCATAGGCCCCGACTGCGTCGCATATAACGGCTTTCCGGCCCTATGGCTCGAAAACTGACCTGTCGTACTGATGGTTGTCCGACCATTCGGCCAGACAGCCATTACACCGTTGGGCTGAAGATAGAAGTTTCCGTATAGGCCCCTCCTCTTATTTAGTGGCCTGAACTCTCGCCCGTTTTCGACGTATAAACCCAGTGGTGTTAGATCATCCATGAAAATTCCGGCATTAGTAGCAAATAAAATTCTTGGGTGGTCCGTCTGGAGCACGCTCCACAGCCTTGTAAGTGTCTCGATGGGGTGTGTGTCGCTGCCCTTCCAGTAGGTTCGCACATGGTACTTGGAAAAGTCGGCAATACAAACCTCGTATGATACGCCACCATACTTAATATCCCGGGAGCATGCTAACGCCGCCTGACTAGCCAGCAGGAGGATCAATGAAAAATTAAATATTCCAATTTTTTTTTCACCAATTCCTCGATTGCCATACATGAGGTGTCAGCGCCTGTATTTAGTCGAAACATCTTGATCCAATTTTACTTTACCACAAGACACCCCGCATTGCTTACCTTGAGTTTCTCGCATATGTCGGCGGCCTGCCTCTGGGGTAACGGCCCGGTCTGAAGCCGGTAGACCATGGCCCCGGACCCGAGAGTGGCCCGAACGGCGTTGATCTGCAGCGCCCCCAGAAGATTACCATAACGTCGCTGTAACCGAGCTATCTCAGTCCCGGCCAGCGCTTCACTGCCGACAGAGGCTAGCTGGAGGCGGACCATCGGGCCATCTTCGACGGGAGGGGCGGCCTCAGCGGCCACTGGCTCGCTGGCCGGTTTATTGGCCGGTTCTGCGTTGGTTGGCGCAGGCGCCGTGGTGTCCAGTGGCGGGAGCAGAGACTCGGCGGCAGAGGGCGAGGCTGTGGGTTGCACTACGTCGGGCGGGCTTGGTCGCGGGAGAGGCTCTTCGTGAGGAGGAAGAACTCGTACCTCAGGAGGGAGGGACCCAGGAAACTGGTTGAGGATTCCTGAGTCCTGGTTTGGGACGACCAACCCGCCGGGGTCCGTCGGCCGGCGCTTTGCCGGTGTTGACTCGGCCTTGATCGTCGGGAGGTCTCCGGGGGTGCCGGGGGATAGCGCTGCCTGGACTCCGTAAAGGATTGCTGCCCCGGCAGCAGTTGCGAAGAGCGCAACCACGCCGTTCCAGGCCATGTTATCGCCGGTGCGCCTTATCTTGGCTGTCCAGTTATATTCTGGTCCTGACATCGATCTGTCCCTGCAGCCTACTCCGAGGGATCATACGCCTGATTCGTCGAGGAGGGAATCCACGCTGGCGGTCGTCCGGCCGCAGTGGTGGGAGTACCCTTGGGGTTTCGAGGGAAATCGGGGGCTCCAACGCGGGAGGCAGGCTAATAAACTGCCACGCCCAATGCCAAGGGGGCTGAGGGGGATTGTTCATACTGGCGAGCCCCCGCGTTTTCCGGCATGCTTAGCCGTGCTCAGGGCTCACATCCCAAAGGTCGAGGTGACTCATGGTTCGGATCGTGGTTTCAATCATGGTGGGCATGCTGCTGTCTGGGTGTGGCCCGAAATGGTTTAAGCCGGGGGCTACGGACATCGACTTGCGAATGGATCAGGTCCGCTGTGAACAAGAGGCACTCTCTAAGCTTGGAAAAGATGAGGTAACCATTGAGACACGGCCAGGATATACCACGCCATCAACAATGAGCTGTAGTGGTGGCGCCAGTGGTATCCCCGGACAAGTCCAGATGAATTGCAGTGGTGACCAAGGAAAATACGTTCCACCAGCGACGGTAACGTTTGACACGGTAAGTGGAATGCGCGCCGAGTACGTACGCTCCTGCTTACAGCGCGCGGGGTGGTCATTGGCCGGTGCGGGCAAGTCTTATAGCGGCCCTACAGTTAGAGTTGGTCTCCTATTACCCCTGTCTGGACCGGGTGCCAATGTCGGCTCCGAGATGCTCAACGGTGCCAAAGTTGCGCTGGACGATCTCGGCGAGGAGCACTTCACCCTGTTGCCCCGCGACACCAAGGGCTCGCCGGTCGAAGCCGCCGAGGCGACCCGCAAGCTGGTCGCTGAAGGCGTTAAGCTGATTCTCGGGCCGCTGTTCGCGACCGAGGTTGACGCCGTCGCTCCGGTTGCCCGGGCCTCCGCCGTCAATCTGCTTGCCTTCACTAATGATTGGCAGCGGGCTGGCAACGGCACCTACATTCTCGGTTTCGTGCCCGCCGATCAGGTGGCCAGGATCGTCGGCTATGCCCGCCTGCGCGGCCTGAACCACATCGCGGCGCTGGCCCCGCGCAATCCCTATGGCGACGCCGTGATCGCCGCCCTCCACGACAGCGCCCGGCGTCAGGGCATCAACGTCGTTCGCGAGGAACGCTACACCGCCGACAACGCCGATCTGGCCGCCGCGGTGGCCCGTCTCGGCGGCGGCAGCTTCGACGCCCTGCTGATTGCCGATGGCGGCGACCGGCTGAGAGCGATTGCTCCGCTGCTTACCGCCAACCACATCAACGGCGGGCGCACCCGCCTGCTCGGCACCGGCCTTTGGGATGATCCGGCGGTGGCCAGGATTCCCGGTATCGCCGGCGCTTGGTTTGCCGCCCCGGCGCCCCAGGCCCGCGCCGATTTCGAGCGGCGATTCGAGGGGCTCTACCATCACCGACCCGCGCGACTTGCGACTCTGGCCTATGACGCCACGGCGCTGGCCGCGGTGCTGGCCCGCCAGAGTCCGGACACCAGTTTCGGCGCTGCCAGCCTGACCAAACCCAGCGGCTTCGCCGGGGTTGACGGCATCTTCCGCCTGCGCGCCGATGGTCTGGTCGAGCGCGGCCTCGCGGTTATCGAGATCGGCCCCGCCGGGCCGCGGGTGATCGATCAGGCACCGAGCAGCTTCGAGGTGAGGTAGACTCATTGGAATAATAGCTCCGGAGGGCCCCACTCCGTCGGCCGACGGAGGTTCCCTTTTCCCCGATACTGGACACGGCGCCGGGTATTTTACAATTCAAGCGGGGGCGATTTGGTGCCGAGGAGGGGCCCCGAGCGGCGTTACCGCTCCCCGGGAGTAGGCTGGGTCCGCGCCAGGAGCACATCCAGTGACTTGTTCCTTAGGGCGTAGGCCCGGCACGCGTCTAAGGCAGCGTCAAGGAGCTGTAGGGTCAAGCGGCGCTGGCTAGCGTGATGACGATATCGGGGCTTCGGCGGTATTGGTGAGAGCAGCCCCGGAGCCGCGCCGAGGCGCGCCTTGATCGCTAAAAACCGACGGAGGGCTGTATCAGCGCCGCGCTGCCGCTGGGATGGGTACTGGAGCCGGTGGCACCGGCTGCACGCGTAGCGGCCCTCGACGCGGAACAGGCGCCGCCGCCGGCGGCCGCAACTGGGGCAGAGGAAATACCTTTCTCCCCCGCCGAGATAGCGCGGATTTCGGTCCAGCGCGATCCGCTCCCCCTTGACCACGATGGTGTCATCCTCGACGAGGCGGTATCGGCTAATGCTGAGCGACGGCACCTCGTCGGTTTCGAGGCGGGTTCGGCCGCGATTGCCGGAGAAAATGTTTCCCATTGTTACGGCTCCGGAATGATTAGTCGCGGAAGGTTGGGAGGTAAGGCGGCGCAGAGCGCGGCGCTAATCGGAATCCCGCAGGTAGTGACGGAGTGACGCTAGTGACGGTCTTTTCCATATGAGGCCCAGAGGCTATATGGGTAGTGCATCCATACAGGGGTACAACCAAAACCCTGTTTATTGAGTTTCGAGCTATGACCGTCACTAGCGTCACACCGTCACTACTTGGGTGGGCAGCACCGGGCGCATGCCTGCGCCCGGTGCTGGATGCCGTCCCGACCATCAGTAGTGCTCCGAGTCAACCTTCCCACCGAGATCAACTTTCTCACTGTCGTTGGCGGGGATCGACGGATCGCAGATCCAGTAACGAACTCCCCCGCTCCGCCGCCGCACCCAGCCGAGCCGTTCAAGGATTGCTGTGATCCGGTTCTGGTCGCCCCTGCTAATACGACCATTCTCGATCAGGAGAATGTGGGTAGCGACCTTGGTGACCGTGATCTTCTTCTCAAGCTTAATAGCATCCCGAATGACGTCCTCCCAGACATCAGCATCGTATCGAGCTTCTTGCTCCGGCTTGATGTGCTTGACCTCAAAATCTTTGTCAGGCCACCATTTCTCGCGCTCCTTGAAGCGATGCACGGCCTCAGCGAACAGCTGATCCCGGTCGCGGCGGAGAGCGTCCGGATCGAGTCCATGGGTAACACCGACCTTGACCGGCCAGAACCGGCGGCCACCGGTCTCGTCGCGGAGGTAAACTTCCTTGTTCGTCGTACCGATGAAGAGGCACTGGCGCGGTTCGTGAACATCCTTCCGACCGTAGGGGGGCCTGAATATCTCGATCGGACGGGTGATGAAGGCCTTCAGTGCCGCCACATCGGCTTTGCTCATGGCGTGCATCTCCGCAATTTCGATAAGCCACTTCCCCCGCAGGTGCTGAGCAGCGTCTTTACCCGCGACATTCTCCGGCAAATTGTCCGAGAACCATTCCCCGCCGAGAATGGCGCAGACGGTAGATTTCATGATCCCCTGGAGGCCCTCAAGGATGACCATGTAGTCCGCCTTGCATCCAGGGGAAAAAATTCGGGCAACCATAGCCACGAAAAACATTTTGCCGATCCCTGCCACGTACTTTGTTGGGCTTGCTCCAAGATAAGTCTGCATCCATGTAGGGAGACGAACGACCCCATCCCACTTCAGCCCCTGGAGATAATCCCGGGCAGGGTGGAAAGCATTCTCGCTGGCAACCATGTCCACCGCCTGATGGATCGTGTCCTTCCTTACCCTAGTCAGTCCCGAAAGCTGCAGACCCTCCTGTACCGCGGTAATGTCGTTGTCGGTCGCGGGACGCGGGAAAGGACCAGAGACAGCGGGTTTCCCATTATAGCGGAGAACTGCACGAGTAATAAGCGTTGCGCGGGCCATCTCATCGTAAACAAAGACACCAGTCAGGCTAGGGTCTTCGCGAACTGCAAGGGCAGCGTTAGCAAGGTTGTCAATAATGCTTCCGTTCTTGTTTGTGCTGGCTTTGCTGTACCAGTCTCCTGAGCCAGTATCATTCGCAGCCGTCGGGGCGTTTTCAACTGCCTTTGCTGCGATCTGGCGGGCGATCATGCCACCCCCCCCGCGCGGAGTGCGCTCTCAAGGGTACGAACGATCTCCCGCTTTTCCAGGCCGGCCCTCAGAGCTGCCCTGGCCAACTCCGTCGCGATCCGGTCTACACCCAGGACGTCGCCGAATTTCGACGTGAGGCAGTAGGTCTGGTTATTCAGCGTGGCGTTGCGGGTGCCGGCCGGCGCAGCCCCCATCTCCAAGATAGCCTTCCGGAGCGCAGCGGTTGCGTAATGACGGAGCCGGGCGGGGGGCAGTCCGTCAAAAGGTCGCAGCCGGCCCCTCGGACGATTCACTCCTGTGATGTCAAGCAACCCCTCCGGCCAGGGAGTGATCGGGCTATCGTCCAGGACGGTGTAACCAGCCGCCGGCCACCAGACGATGTACCCCCCGTCAGCGCGTACATCGACGCCGGGAGCGATCTTTCCTGACGAGCACCTCATGCCCTCGTGATGGCTGAACAAGAGGTGAAGACCGCCGGAGCGGGTCTCGTGGGTTCGGGTCGGGGGCAGACGGTCCCTGTTGTCCGTGAACCAGCGGTCGCCGCCGTGGCGCGGATCGATGTCAAGCACTCCGAGCCCACTCCGGGGGCCGGTCGGGACCCCGACTAGAGGGCCAGGACAGTGATCCCAAAGGTCTCGAAGCTTGCTCTGGTCGCAGGTTGCTGAAATAAATCCTCGCAAGGCATCAACGCATCCCTGGTGCCGAACACCCTGGTGCAGGCAACGGATGTGACCGTGCTCGTGGACATCAGCACGCTACCAGGCAAGCCGAGCCTGTCCGACACGATCACCCTGGCCAGCGGCCGAAAGGTGACGGTGTACGGCTACAGCACCGACGCGGCGGGCGCATTCCATACCCTGATGGCGCGATAGCCAACTAAGTGCGTCAAAGATGCGCTCAAAGAGTCACCTCCCGCGCGACGCGGACGCAGTCATTAATGAGTCATTGAGGAGTAAATGTAATGTCAGAATAGATTCCAGCTTGCAAAGCTTGGATTAAGATAAGTCTAATATTAGGTCTTTTCCATACTAAATCTTAGCAACGTCACACGCTTTTTCGATAAATATGAGCTTTTCACGATTTGAGATATTAGTGCCGATCCACCAGCCCGGGACAAGCTCACGAATTGAGTCAATATCGGGGCGGCCCGGATAAACATCTTCTTTCCTAGTAGCTAAATGATTTCTTTTCGTTCCGCGAATAGCTGCGGATAACGACCTGTAGAAATCTTTATCCCTTTCCCCGAGCCTCTTGAATATTGAAATCATCGCCTCAGTAGCATCGATTTCATTATAATCACGCCCGAGTAGATTATATGAGCACCTGCGAACCCCACCTTTTCTCTCACCTGTAGGCCGCACCACAGCTTGCCCGGGCGAGCTTACTTTCGGGGCTTTTTGAGCCTCCTGAGTAATATCTGAAGCTTGTTCGACTATTGTAAATCTATATACGCGAGAGAGAAACGACGTCACATCATCGTCACTTGGCTTTGTTCCGCATATGCTTTGGACCTTCTCTGAAATGGCTGCAACAATAATATCGTCGGGCTCCCCGATAAGTTCATTCCACGCCTGCTCAATAGTCTTTTTTGCCTTTCGTCTCTTAGAAACACTGTTATGGTCTTCTTCTAGCGCTCGCTTCGCAGCCCCAGCTTTGACAGCTTCAAACCCAAGATAACGTTCAAAAACTGCGCTAGCCTCTTTAGTTGGCCGCTCGATCAAATCGAGCTTATCGACCAATCTATCTTTTGGTCGCCCAACACCCTGCGTATAATAAAAGTACCATACAGAACCATTTGTTAGAATGGCAATTGGCACTCCCCTATTTGAGGCATAACCGAATAATTGCTGCTCTTCCTGACTCTCGACATCGAGGGTTATGCCAGCAGCTTTCGCTTCAATAAAGCATATTGGGTCATCTCCCGTCGGGCATAAGGCATAGTCAACCTTCTTTGCGCCTTCCGTCTGGTACTCTAGGCGCACGATACTGAAATCATAAGGCCACCCTAGAGCACGAAGGCATGCCTATCCGGTTG
>SESF01026800.1_pt1 | contig 10328 bp, 15 predicted proteins | sample 3171521 | NCBI WGS metagenome assembly SESF01 (sample SAMN10866945, study PRJNA518727) | freshwater metagenome | biome: subpolar coniferous forest; feature: holomictic lake; material: water; isolation source: holomictic Lake 227, 6 m and 8 m depth | place: Canada: near Kenora, Ontario | collected...
GCAATTCCCTGGCTGCATCCTGCCGCAACGTGCTGAGTTTCTCCAAGGCCTCCTGCCTTTGGCGCTCTTTCCTCGCCTCTTCGGTTTCCGGAGGGGGAACTTCCGTTTTGATAATAGTGTCAGGATTATTGGGGGTATCCCGGTGTGCCCATACACCCCCACGCTCCGCTGTCTGTAAGCAGAACACAACGGTAAGCAGCACACTGAGCATGAGCATCAGCAGCCCCAGGAACAGTCGGGCGGAATGATCGTTTCCCCGCTTTATGGGTCCTTTGTCGTCCATGCCCATCATACTCCGCTTTTCTTCCAGATTATATATGCCACCATGATCATGATCGCCGGAATCAGAGCGGTGGTAAGAAGCTTCAGAAGCTCTATCAGCAAAGGAATAACCAGTAAGCCGACAACAATGGAAAGAACGATTATGATCAGTACAGGCATTTTCTTTCCTCCTTATGGTTTCATCTTACTGTATGAGAACGTCCGCCGGCCTTGAAATCGAGCATCTGGTTAGTTGGCTATGATTGAATCCCATCCCGGAAATCGTATTCCGAAGCAACTCTTTCCAGCTTTTCACGTCGTGACGCGATGCCCTTCACGACGCAGTAGGCTCCGCCGCCCACCACCGCAGCCGCGGTTGCTGTCGCTGCGATGGCAGGTCCGCTTAAAATAGCAACCATCGGAATCCCAACCTTCCACAGGCAGAATGATATAAAACCCATGCTGCTCACTGCCGAGGAATAGGCCGCCGCACCTCCGACCGCACCGCTTGCCATCGTAACAACCACTGTATCCAGTTTGCTTTTCATGTCTTTCCCCTCCTTATTGTAAATTTTATGAGTATCTCCTGATGGTATCGTTGACCATTGCCTGAACCTGGAACCCCAGATCCTGCATCAGCCCCATGCCCACGGTGATCAACGCGATAATGGGTCCAGCCACAACCGCCAGCAATGGACCAATCAGGGGAATGCTGCCGATAAGGAAAAAAATTGCCAGACCCACTACTGCTCCGGCGCACGTGCAGGGAAAGCGCCGTGCGATGTTAATCACCGTTTCCATTAGCCACAATCCCAACTGCACTACCTTACCACCCACAACAATAGTCTTTCGGGACATCTCATTGAGGGCCGCCTTTTCTTCCCTGGTAAGGTGGAGTCGGCGCAACTGGGCAACGAGATCCTCACGGGAGATTTCCGGCTTTATATTTTTTAGGAATTCTCTTTCTTCGTTAGTCCTGGTGTGCATGTTTTTCCCCCCCCTTGGTTGTTGTTCTTGACTTTAAGAACGATGTGCATTTTATTTTTCGTGCAACCTGTGAAATCGACATTTTTGTTATTTGCTAATGACTTTATCCACAGTACCGAAGGTCACTTCGGAGGTGACATGCCCTACTCAACGCAGGGGGTGAAATTGCCCCCGGCCTACTCAGCCTACGTCGTGGATCTCATAATCTATTTATGATACTGGTCCCAGTGTTCTTGCAATTCTGTTTTTGAATGTTTAAAATCACCATTTGCTCTTTTATTTTCTATTCTCTGATCTATTTCACCATTGATATCTCTTCGTTTTTGCGTTCCGGGAAAGCTTATTCCACCACCTTCTATAAAAGGCGCGATGAATACATAAAGCACAGTGCCTCCTACAACCCCAAGTCCAATTCCAAGTAAAATACTTCCTAACATTGTTATGACTCCTTTCTACAGAACCTCACTGCCCACCGTTTGTCTTGATTAAAAAAAGTAACTTTTCATTTGCCCTGTGAGGCAAATATAGAGCATAATTTCATGAACTCGACCCAACATTTGGGAAAAAGCATGATCAGATTCCACGAAAACATTTGGTCGATGCATCCCGAAAAAATGGGCTGCTAATCATTGCGATATGCATATTTTCTTCTCTCCTTGCTTTCTCTTTTGCTATAAGAACGAGCAGCGCTCCGGTTTTCGTGCAAATCTTCATATTAGCCTTATTTCCGGGGCATTTAGTGTTCTGACCTCGTACTTCTCTTCCTTGGTTACAGTTCTTTGTCTATCCCGCTCACTAACTGTATTAAATCGAAAAGGAAGGGTGTTTTTTAAAGATTTTTTCAGCCGTTCATAATCCTCCAAAACTATGTTGAATCCATATTCCGAATTTTTCCCGGAAGACTCCATTTTCAATTGGACGAGGCCATTACAAGAGCATAAAACCGCCGGTAAAGTGGGTTTGCAGTGTGGACCCAGTCACCGTGTTTCTTCAGATATTTATGGGCCATGCCATCGATCAGGTGCTGCTGCGCATCGCGGCTCATTGCGCCTGCCGCCACCAGCCGCTGGCTTTCTTCGTGACGACGGATGAAATCCAGGGTGTCTCTGTCCCTGGCGGAAGAAGCCAACTGCTCAAGGCGGAGCAGAATGGGCTCCGTCACATCCTCCGGGAGATAGCATTCCGGTGTATCATCGGGATGATATTCAATCTTGCACTTTTGGGGATTATACGGTTCCATGAGCGGACTCCATTTCGATCCGGGTAAATACTTGTTATGTTATCCGACTGGATTCCCCTGTCAGGCAGGACAGAATTCGAGCCCCTTCGATGCGATCATATCCTGGAAAGCCGGCCCGTACTGCGGCGGCTTCTCAATTTCCAATCTAAGAGTGTCGAGATCGGCGCCTAGCCTCCTTGCCATTTGTTTATTGTAGGATGCCAAACTTATCACGTTACGGCCGATGAGAAAGAATGATCCGTAGTTGAAGGATCCCAGCATCAGGCCGGAGATCAGGCAGGTGCTGTGGGCCAGGAGATTGGTCGTAAAGGATCTATAATTCATGTTTGCGGCATTGCTCTCGTAAAGCCCGCAATGTCTGTATGCAGCCAAAATGGCCGCTGTCAGTCCCGCACCCGCTAGATCCCGCACCTTGACCGTGCCGAAGGTCTTGTAATTGTCGTAGGAAAGGTTTTCAAGGAGAAATTCGCGAAACGAGCTGCTTCCCGGCAAGGGCAAACCCTCGCAGGACAGGGTGTCAGCCGCCAGATGACGGATCCAGTGAAGGCCACCCTTTACAGGTCCGCCATAGGTTTCCGTTAAATCACCCCATACTTCGAAAGGGTTCAGGATATCATGACCATATTTAAGGCGGTGCTTCAGGCCCCTAACACTGTCCATGGGGCTCCCGCCATGCTTCAGCAGCTCGCCCGTCTTCTGGATGAGCCAGTTATTAGATGTGGTCGCGCCATGAGAAACATTATGAATCATTTCCAGTGGTGCTTTCAGCCAGTATGACGAAAGAGAACCGACAAAGCCGCCCAGAAAAGCAACGGCAATGTCCGCCCCCGTCATCCTCTCGAAATCGGCATGCTGCTTTTCAAAAACAAGACCAGGATGAAGGTCGCTCCAAAGACGGTCCATGTAAATATCTCCAACATTTACATTGCGGGATTCCAGGTCATCTTGAGAATGCCGCACAAGGTCATTCCATGTTCCGCTCATCATCTTCATTCTCCATAATCATCATTTCAATACTCTGCCGCCACTGGCGCGAATCCTTCTCCAGTTCTTCGATCCGTAGATTGAGACTCGTCAGGACTATTACGACTTCCTGTTTGAATTGGCGCTTTGGCAACATTTTAACCTCCAAGCCAAACGAAATTAGGCATTGATGAGAGGAAGAAACTCACGCTCCTTGCAATTGTGCATTGAGGCGTTCAATTTCTGCTGCCCTAGCGTTAATCCTTTCCCTGAAAGTGTAACTGGTTCAAGGCACATCAGTGTTGCCGCTGCTCCTGCCACCAATCCGATAGTTTTGCCGCTGAACTTCATATTGGACCTACCTGATCATGTTTTTATGAGAATGAATATGTTTGGTTGCCTGTCAGCTCCGTGCGTGTTCACCTTCCCATGCCCTCCCGCGCCTGCCGGAGTTCTTCCCGGAGCCTATCCCGCTCTCGCCGCAACTTTTCGATATAGTCCAAGGAGAGGCTTTTGGCATGTGCAAGCTCATGTTCCACTTCCCGCAAGCGATTCTCCAGAACCCTGATAACGGACTGTGTTTTCGTTTGCCGTTCGTTTTCATTAATGTCTTTGCAGATGGCCGTTCCCACTGCACCGACAATGAGTCCACCTATTGCACCCAGAATAGTTCCTAAGGGGCCACCTCCGCTCCCACCTGTCGCCCCTGCCGCTATACATCTCAGTATCATGGTGCCCATCCTCCTTTCTTTTCTCTCTGTTTAATCACAATTCTTTCAATTTTTAATGTTGTCCTACGTTCACCTTATTGCGGCCCACCTTTGAAGTCGTATTTGTGGGCGATATCTTCCAGTTTGCTTTTGCGGGAAACAATCGCCTTGACGACACAGTATATCTTCATGATTGTTTCCACCGACACCGTTACATCCCGCTCTTTTTCCAGATGATGAACGCCACCATTATGATGAAGGCAGGAACAAGAGCCATAGCGACAAGCTTCAGAAGCTCGATCAACAGTGGGATCAACATTAAGGCCACGATGCTGAACAGAATGATCATGATCACTATATGCATATCTTCTTCTCTCCTTCCCTCCTTGCTTTCTCATTTGCTATAAGAACGAGCAGCTCTCCGGTTTTCGTGCAAATTGTCATATTGGCCTTATTTCGGGGCATTTAGCGTTCTGACCTCGTACTTCTCTTCCTTGGTTACCCGCTCTTCGCCCCAAAGTTTGCTGATGCCGGTGGGCGTCCTTGTGATCGTGGTGACGGTCTTCGTTTCCGTCTTCGCTGTGTCATTGCCGCAACCGACAAGACACAGAGCCGTCAGCGCAGCACTTGCCGTCGCCATAACCATCCATGTCTTCTTCATGCTCAATCCATCCATTTCTGCTGGATCCCCCACTTTCTCTCTTGCTTATAAGAACGGACGGGCCCTAGATTTTCGTGCAGATTATTTGCAGGTTGACAAACAGCTAACCCCCCCTTTGTCATTTTCCGATGGTAACTGTAAGAACGATTATTTGGTCGATTATCGCGCAGATGCTTTGTGGAGTTTTTACGAAAAGTTGTACGATCTCTCCGTTCCAGGCCATAAATTGTGCATATTCCGGAGAAACAAACTAAATCAGTGTCTTATGCAGAGGGAATAGCAAAAAAAGATGCCGAGGAAAATGATAATGAAGGATCGTTTCATGGGATGATGAAATCCACCTGCCCCATGCCTTTTGGGGTGCTGTACCCTATCCCCGAGAAAAAACTGAAACGGCCAAGAAGATGAAAGAGTTTCAGAAGTTCATCTGTGGCGGTTTTGTCAGGTCGGAATTCTACATAACCGGTAAATCCTATTTGACGGCCGTTGCTTCCAAATTCGAGCATGTGGGTCCGCAGTTGGTTAGCGGCAACCATCAATGACTGTCCCACCAAGAGAGCAAAATCTTTGTCGCCTCTGTAGGGTAAGCGACATATCTCGGGACAGAACCGGTTCCAGCGAACTACAAGACGTGGAAATATGGCTGTCGGTTCCGGAAAAAGTAAGTTCCGACCTCTGGAATGAATGGTTGTTGCACTAATGAAGGACCACCCGAACCAAGGCAGCGGTGCAGCGACAATGCCAAGGCATTCTTCTCTCATGTCTGCATATGCGGTAGCGCCGGATCGACTGTGGTTGTTAAGGTCATAATCCATGACCATGAACGTAACGGCTCCGATCTTCAACAGCGCCCCCCGCTGCTTTTCAAGCATATTAATCAGTTGGAGACTCACTTCCGCCTTCAGACTGGTGATCCTGATCCAGTAATGCCCACCTGCAACTACTGGAATGACCGGAGATGAAGATATATCTACGCTCGTTTTCCCGGAAGGCGGCGGATTTCCGCGCAGGCTGGAAAGCGTAAAAGGTCTTTCCTGATTGGCGGTGTGCAGCGTCTGCACCATCCCTGCCGAATACGCGGCGACCATCTGGAGAAAGGCTCCATGGACCTTTTGGCCGTTTGTCGCCGGCAGCGTCCCATTCTGTTCAGCTTGCAGATGCAGGATGATAGCCAATAATTCAGGTGCGCTGTTCATAATTAATTCCTCTCTTTAAACCATTTGATACGCATATTGTCAGGATCGAGTCGTTCGGCCACGTGAAGGACCGACCTCGCCCTTTGCTTCTCATCCAGCAATAAGTACAAGTGGGCTGTTTCCAGCAAGGCATTGATCTTCTTGACCGCTGACATCCCCTGTAAGCGGTTACGTTCAATGTCCCGCAAAGAGCGTTTTGCCTCCTCCGTTTGCCCCTTCACGATCATCGCCTCGATCAATAAGAACAACACCGGTAGATTCCTGCCCCGTCGTTCGTCATGAATGGATTGGAGTCGTCGTATCATGCCGTCCCTGTCGCCCAGATCATTTTCACAAACGGCCAGGGCGTGGCGTGCATGGTCGTTGTTCGGCAAACGTTTGATCAGAGTTTCCAGACGTTCCTTTGCCTCTTGGACCTTGCCTGATTGCCTTTCCGCAATGGCCAGAGAGACAATCACCTTTGGATTCCAAGGAGCCACGCTCAAGGCCCGGTAAAAATATGCCAGCGCCCCCCGCAAATGTTGATCCTTTGCATCCTGCGAAGACACGAAAAATCTCATATCTTGGTCCAGCAATCCTATCTCCAGCAGAATCGCTACATTTTCCGGGTCGATATCTATGGCTTTTTCCAGATATTGGCGGCCTATATCCCAACAACCGCGTACCCTGGCCATGTAGGCCAGAGATTGGAGGGTGTAAATGTTGTGTTTATCTGTTTTCAGAATGCGTTGCCAACTTTGGGCCGCCGCCTTCCATTCACCGCTGTATAGGGCTATCCTTCCATTCATGTGAATGGCGTAGAGATTCGCTGGATCAATGTCAAACGCTTTGGATAGATCGACCTTCGCTTTTTCCGGATCACCTCGATCAAGATACATGTTGGCCCGTGCCACCAACGAAAAGATATTCCGGGGATCGATAGACAATGCTTTTTGAAAACAGTACTCTGCACCGCGCCAATTGCCCCTTTCCGCCTCAAAAACACCCCACGCCTGCCAGATGTGCTTGTTTCCCTTGGTTAGCTCAGTTGCCCGATCGAAGGCCCGCGCTGCATCCTCGCCTTTGTTCTCATCCAAGCGGCTCCACAGGCTCAGAAGATGGGCCAGGGCCTGTTGGATAAAGACATTCTTTTTGTCTTTGCGCATGCCACATTCGAGGATATTCCTGCCCTGATCAAGCAGACCCAGGCGCGTTAGGCACAAGCCCCACAGAAGATGCTCCGCCGGGCTGCCAGCAAGGGCAATGGTTCTAATTGGGTGCCAATCCGCCAGTACAAGCTCCCGCATTTTATCGACGCCAAAAAGTTCCGCGCCCAGGCGCCAGCGGCTGCGGCTGTTCGCTAGCATGCCCAAGAGTAGATGGAGCAGCGCATAGCGTTCTCCCATTTTATCAGGTTGGATTGCCTGAACGAGGGGCCGATAATCATCGAGAGAGAGCCCTTGTCCTTCCACCAACGATGCCAGGCAACGGTGGGCGTAGCCTTCGCTTCGTGTAGATACCATGAGCATCGGAGGCTTCTCGCGTTCCACCCAGTATAAAATGCCCTCTTCCCCCTCCTGATAGAGCTCCTCAACTAAGGGGGCGAGATCGTCTTCATCCATTTTCAGGCAACGGGCCAGCAGACCCAAAGGGATGGGCGAGGCCCAAGCATCGAAAAGAGCGACCTGCCGGTGGATTTTGGTCAACAGGTTTTCCCTGCCAAGGGCATGGTCCTTCGATGCCAAGATCTTATGGTCCATCATGACGGCTTCTTTTTCCTTCCGGTCAAAACCCTGATCGGGCGGCGCAAATCCCGGAAACAAGAGAGAGGGAATGTTGAAAGCCAGCGGGGCCAGAGTGGAGGTCGTACCGGACAGAATGGTCACCCGTCCCGGTCGTATCCAATTTTCCAGCGCCATCATAAGATCGGGAAATAAACCGGCGTGATGAATGAGCCATACCGACGCATCTTCTGGCATCACCAGCATAGGCGCATCCAAAAACTGGGTGAAACGCACCTTAGTCCCCTGTCTGATAAGACCACCCATGACAATATTGAAGAAAATAATCGCAGATCGTTCCATCTGCGGCGTAAACTGTATGATCAGCGCCCCTCCATGCGTCTGCATTGATTCAAGAGATGTAAGGAAGGCCACTCGCATCTCCCCGTACGTCTCCAAGTCATAGTTATGGGGACCCCAAACAGGGCGGCCATTCATATATAGTGCCGGGCGGTGACCCGCCTCGGTCATCCCATTAAGATAGGGGTTTAGTGAAAGCATGCCTTGTACCTCCTGACGAATTCTTCGTGTCTCCTTTTCCCATCTTCGCTTTCCAGGAATTCCCGCCAGAACACTTCCAAGCGTATCACGTAAGAATTATAGGTGTTTTGATTGAATGCATCACCTTGCATTTCCCTCATCTCTTCGAGAAAAGACAAATGCTCATATCTGTTCTCGAGCATGGCGATCACGCCAAGCGTACCGAGCTTAAGGTTCTCTGAGCATTCCAGGAACAACGATAAAAAGCGCTTCATTGCGGGTGTCAATCCGTGATACTCCTCAAAAGATATTAGAAGTATTTCTCCGCTTTCCCGACAAAGACGGCGAGCTGCTGCATATTGCGGGTCGGTGTCATAATCAACTTCCTCTTCAATACCTTCGCTCTGACCGAAATATTCAGATTGTTGTCTTTCCGCGCTGTCATGAGAAGTGAGTTTCACCGTCTCACAATCCATGTCATTTTTTATGTCAATAATGTCTTCGATACCAGTTTCATCTATACTGCTTGGCAATCTTTCCGCATAGTCCAAATTAAATTTTACTTTTGAGCTGGTCATCAGATGCTTGGTCACGGCAGTGGCAAGTTTTCCCGATACTGATATTTTGACATAGGAAATGAATTGGCTGCGATCAATAAATGAATAGACCTTTGACTCTTCCTTGTTTTTTCTTTTCATGTTGTCCTGCAGTTCAAAGACAATAAAATACGATTCCTGAAGAAGGTCAAAATTACTCTGGTGAAGCTGAATATGCAGATTCTTTTTTTCAACATCTTTGAAATATGAAGGAAAGATTTCGATACCCTTGAATGTCATCGCCTGATAAAAGTTGGAGTCCATCCAAACCTTTTTGCCCGCTTCCCGGCTGCATGCAAGCCAGGCATTGACGTCATCGATGGTGAATTCCGTTGCCATACCTACAATCCCTCCCTTACGATTTCAATGATGGTCCCATATTCAAGTGATGTTCCACTGCGGGGCGATCCGACAATGCCACCGTGGGATGGCCCGCCCCATCCTGGCTCGATGACGTTCAATATCGGCAGGATGCTGCTTACAGACATGTAGTCACCTGCAATGCTAAACATACGTTTGCCTTGATATTTCAGGCCTGCAGCGATGGATACGCGACAACCAAATGACCTGAGAAGACCGTGAACCCCAGGAAGCGGACATTCCAGAAAGCCGCCAAGTAGCCCCATCTTTGTGGTGAACCATAACACATGTTCGCGGTAGGTGGAAAGATCGTCCCGCAGCTTTTCCTTTGCCGACATATATGCCGACCATTCCGACAGAACGGGCATGGTCGCCCAAGGATCGATTCTCTTTGCCAGGACGGTTTCAAAAATGGTCATACCTGCCCGGAACTGATCCTTTTCTGATGAGAGGAACAGACGCATCCCGGAGAAGATATTTGAGAGGACAAGCCCGGACTTGTCCCGCCCCGACATGTTTGTACCCGTATCCACAGCGCCGACATACCGGACCAGAGACAGTAACTCCAGATCGTCCTGTTGCATCCATTCATACGCCTGGACACAAGCAGGAGGTAGTTGCAGGCTATGGTCGTGATGATCGAAGTTACCAAGCCATGTCTGTCCACTTCCGCCGCATTCGATGCAATAGACGCCCTGATTTTTCAACGCCGCCTGGGAAGCTTCGCCTTGCACACAAGCAATGTCATCCGTTGTTCTCCACCCCAGAATCAACGCGGCAAGAACTGTATCCATATCGGGTTTTTGAAATATGTAATCCATGTCTTAAAATACGGTGAAGACAGAAAAAGTCGTGCAGGCAAATCTTTTTATCCGGCACAACGGCCTCAAGTTCTTTCTTTTTTAGAAAAGCAACGCGAGGTAAATTGAACTGCGACTTTTCTTTCTTTAGGTTTTTCTTTTTCCTACTCTGGTTTGTGTTTCCATTCCCTGGCGGGAATTCTTCATGTCGGATGCATTAATGGGATCTGCAGTATTAAGTAGCTTATGGGTTTCCATTCCCTGACGGGAATTCTTCATGTCGGATGGTCAGCCATTATCGTTAATTCTATTAA
>SESF01008259.1_pt1 | contig 10325 bp, 21 predicted proteins | sample 3171521 | NCBI WGS metagenome assembly SESF01 (sample SAMN10866945, study PRJNA518727) | freshwater metagenome | biome: subpolar coniferous forest; feature: holomictic lake; material: water; isolation source: holomictic Lake 227, 6 m and 8 m depth | place: Canada: near Kenora, Ontario | collected...
CGGTTATGAAATGCGAGATTGTTACCCCTGAAGAATACATGGGTGACATTATCGGTGACCTGAACCGTCGTCGTGGGCAAATCGAAGGTATGGAAGAAAAATCAGGAGCACGTGTAATCCGCGCAATGGTTCCACTTTCAGAACTATTCGGATATGTTACTGTGCTGAGGACTTTATCATCAGGACGTGCAACATCGTCGATGGAATTTTCGAAATACGTTGAGTTACCAAAATTACTTGCCGTGAAAGTTCTTGACGATTTAAAAGGAAGAACAGACTTATTATAATTATAAACTGTATTACAATTTCTCACTATGAGTCAAAAGATCAGAATTAAGCTGAAATCGTATGATCACAACTTAGTTGACAAGTCGGCTGAAAAGATCGTAAAGACAGTTAAATCTACCGGTGCAATAGTTAGCGGACCAATTCCACTTCCTACTCACAAACGTATTTTTACTGTATTACGTTCAACCTTTGTAAATAAAAAATCAAGGGAACAATTCGAACTGTCATCCTACAAACGTTTGATCGACATTTACAGTTCAACAGCAAAAACAATCGACGCCTTAATGAAGCTTGAATTACCAAGTGGCGTCGAAGTAGAAATTAAAGTTTGATAACCTGTAAAACCAAAAAAAATGGCAGGATTAATCGGTAAAAAAATCGGAATGACTTCCGTATTCAGTGTTGAGGGGAAAAACATCCCATGCACTGTGATTCAAGCCGGACCTTGTGTGGTAACACAAGTGAAATCGGTAGGAACTGACGGCTATGATTCTATTCAGCTGGGCTTTGACGATAAAAAGGAAAAGCACACCAATCGCGCTGAATTGGGACATATCAAAAAAGCTGCAACAGAACCTAAAAGAAAAATTCTTGAGTTTAAAGAACTTGAAGGTGAATTCAAGCTTGGTGACACCATTACAGTTGATTCCATCGATGAAGAAGGATGGGTTGACATTCAGGGCGTCACAAAAGGACATGGATTCCAGGGTGTTGTTAAACGTCACGGATTCCGTGGGGTAGGCGACGCAACACACGGTCAGCACAACCGCCTCAGAGCTCCTGGTTCTGTTGGTGCATCTTCTTATCCATCCCGTGTATTTAAAGGGATGCGTATGGCTGGTAACGATGGCAATGACAATGTTACAATTCAGAACCTGAAAGTTTTGAAAGTAATTCCAGAGTCAAATTTATTGGTAGTTAAAGGATCAGTTCCTGGTTGTAAAGGTTCATACGTAATTATTTATCAGTAATGGAAATTAAAGTATTAAACACAGCAGGACAAGAAACCGGAAGAACTGTTACGTTAGATGAACAAATTTTCGGTATCGAGCCAAATGACCATGCCATCTATCTTGATGTCAAACAAATTCTGGCCAATAAAAGACAAGGAACCCACAGCTCGAAAGAGCGTGCCGATGTATCAGGAAGTACCCGGAAGCTGAAAAAGCAAAAAGGTACAGGTACAGCCAGGGCAGGTAGTGTTAAATCACCTGTTTTCAGAGGTGGAGGTCGCGTATTCGGACCACGTCCAAGGAGCTACGACTTTAAGTTGAACAAGAAGGTTAAAGCTCTTGCACGCCGATCAGCATTGACTTATAAAGCCCTTGAAGAAGCAATTCTGGTGATTGAAGATTTCTCTTTTGAAACTCCAAAAACCCGCGAAATGGTACAAATCAGTAATAATCTGAAAATTAATGATAAAAAGTCCCTATTCGTGCTACCGGAAGAAAATAAAAATATATATTTGTCCTCCCGTAATTTACAGGCTATTTCAGTGATAACAGCCTCAGAATTAAATACTTACCAGATTTTGAATGCTAAAAAAGTAATCGTTCTGGAAAGCTCAGTCAGTAAAATTGAAGAATTGTTTAAGATTTAAAAGGCTTAAAAATGGAAATTTTAATTAAACCGATCGTAACCGAAAAGATGACAGGTCAGGGCGAAAGTCTTAACCGCTACGGTTTTATCGTCAATCGGAATGCCAATAAAATACAGATCAAGAAAGCCATTGAAGGATTATACAATGTTTCAGTGGAATCTGTTAATACCATGATTCACGTTGGTAAGAGAAAATCCCGCTTTACAAAAGCCGGGGTTATTTCAGGAAGTACCGGCATGAGCAAAAAAGCTATTGTTACTATAGCTAAAGGAGAATCTATTGATTTTTACAGTAATATTTAATAATTAGAAATGGCAGTAAGAAAATTAAATCCAGTTACTCCGGGTCAAAGGCACAAAATTGCTGGTACTTTTGAATCCATTACTGCATCAACACCTGAAAAATCATTGTTGAAGCCCATGACGAGATCCGGCGGTCGAAACGCCGGAGGTCGCATGACAATGAGGTATATAGGTGGTGGCCACAAACGCAAATACCGTCTGATCGATTTTAAAAGAGATAAAGACGGAATTGCAGGAGTTGTAGAATCTATTCAGTACGATCCAAACCGTACCGCACGAATTGCATTGCTTGTTTTTCCTGATGGAGAAAAAAGATATATGCTTGCAACCAACGGATTAAAAGTTGGTCAGAAAATCGAAAGCGGAACCGGTGTCGCACCTGAAGTAGGTAATACTTTACCACTATCAGAAATACCCCTTGGAACTTTGGTTCACAACATTGAACTTCATCCCAGTCAGGGAGGTGTGATGGCTCGTAGTGCCGGAACGTACGCTCAGTTAACTTCCAGAGAAGGAAAGTATGCTATCGTGAAATTGCCTTCAGGCGAATCCAGAATGGTGCTCGTAACTTGTCGGGCAACAGTAGGTATTGTTGGAAATACCGAACACAACTTGGAAAGATCAGGGAAAGCTGGTCGTTCGAGATGGTTAGGTAGAAGACCTCGTGTACGAGGTGTAGCTATGAACCCGGTCGATCACCCAATGGGTGGTGGAGAAGGTCGCTCTTCCGGTGGACATCCACGTTCACGCAAAGGCTTGTTAGCCAAAGGCTTCAAAACCCGTGCGAAGAAGAAAGCTTCCAACAGATATATTGTTGAAAAACGCAAGAAATAATTAAAAGGAGAAGAATATGAGTCGTTCATTAAAGAAAGGGCCTTATATCGATTTCAAGCTCGAACGTAAAGTTTTGGTTTTGAATGAAACTAACAAGAAATCGGTTGTAAAAACCTGGGCCAGAGCATCGGTAATTTCTCCTGACTTTGTAGGGCATACCATTGCAGTTCACAACGGAAACAAATTCATTCCGGTTTACGTGACTGAAAACATGGTTGGTCATAAATTTGGCGAATTTGCACCTACAAGAACCTTCAGGGGACATTCCAAAGGGAAAAAATAAGGCATGATTACTATTAAAAGAATTCACGATGGGTGCTAGAAAAAGAAATAGTGCAAACGAACTAAAGGAAGCTAAGAAACAGCAATATTTTGCAGTTTTAAAGAATTGTCCTACTTCACCACGAAAAATGCGGCTGGTTGCCGACATGGTTCGCGGAATGGAAGTGAACAGAGCTCTTGATGTACTAAAGTTTTCCTCCAAGGAATCTTCCCGCAGACTTGAGAAACTCGTCATGTCGGCCATTGCAAACTGGCAGGCAAAAAACGAAGGAACCAGACTGGAAGAAAGTAATTTGGTTGTGAAAACTATTTCTGTTGATTCAGGAAGAATATTGAAAAGACTTAGTCCTGCCCCGCAGGGACGTGCTCACAGGATCAAGAAAAGATCTAATCATGTGACCCTTAGTCTTGGTAGTTTAACTCAAGTTAACGAAACAGAATAAATAATAATACATGGGACAAAAAGTCAATCCAATCGCTAATCGTTTAGGAATCATCAAAGGATGGGATTCCAATTGGTACGGTGGAAACAACTATGGCGAGAAGCTCGTGGAAGATTTCAGAATCAGGGAGTATTTGAATGCCCGTTTGGCAAAAGCCAGTATTTCCAAGATTATCATCGAACGAACACTAAAGCTTATCACCATCACTGTTCACACCTCGCGGCCCGGTATTATTATTGGCAAAGGTGGTCAGGAAGTTGATAAACTGAAAGAAGAACTGAAGAAGATCACTAATAAGGAAGTTCAGATCAACATTTTTGAAATTAAACGTCCGGAATTAGATGCCAAAATTGTAGCTGTAAACATTGCACGCCAGATCGAAGGTAAAATTGCCTACCGTCGTGCAACCAAAATGGCTATTGCTTCTACCATGAGAATGGGAGCGCAGGGTATCAAAATTCAGGTTTCAGGCCGCTTAAACGGCGCTGAGATGGCACGTTCAGAAATGTATAAAGATGGTCGTACTCCTTTGCACACTCTGAGAGCTGATATAGATTATGCATTAGCAGAAGCCCTTACCAAAACCGGTTTACTCGGTGTTAAGGTATGGATCTGCAAAGGCGAGATTTATGGAAAGCGCGACCTTTCACCGAATGTAGGACAAAAACCAGGTACTGGCGGACGTCCAAACGAAGGTGCACCAAAAGGTGGCGGATTTAAGAAAAGAAAAAAATAATTTGTCAACCTTCAGAAGTATAGAAGAATGTTACAACCGAAAAAGACAAAATACAGAAGAGTACAAAAGGGAAAAATGAAAGGACTGGCCCAAAGAGGGAATCAGTTGGCATTTGGATCTTTCGGTATAAAATCGTTGCAGGAAACGTGGCTAACCGGGCGCCAGATTGAGGCTGCCAGGGTTGCGGTAACCCGTCACATGCAACGCCAGGGTCAAATTTGGATCCGAGTTTTCCCCGACAAACCGATTACTAAAAAACCTGCAGAGGTACGTATGGGTAAAGGTAAAGGTGCCCCGGAAGCATTCGTTGCTCCGATTACACCAGGTAGAATATTGATTGAAGCAGACGGCGTTTCCTATGAGGTTGCTAAGGAAGCACTTCGTTTAGCTGCACAAAAACTACCGGTAACTACTAAGTTCATTGTTAGACGTGACTATGTCGAATCTGAAATCGCTGAATAATGAAGACATCAGAAATTAAAGAATTATCAAAAGCTGAGATTCTGGAAAGAATCCAGACCGATCAGGATTCCTTAACACGGATGAAGATGAACCATGCAATTACTCCTTTGGATAATCCACAAGTGATTGTGATTGCCCGTAGAAATATTGCACGATTTAAGACCATTCTACGTCAACGGGAAATTAACGCAAAACAGAGTTAGTAATGGAATCAAGAAATCTGAGAAAAGAGCGTGTTGGAGTTGTTGTGAGCAACAAAATGGAATGTACGATCGTTGTGGCCGAAAAGCGCAAAGAGAAACATCCTATTTATGGTAAGTTCGTCAACAAAACCTCCAAGTTTTACGCCCACGATGAAAAGAACAGCTGCAACATCGGCGATACTGTGAAGATCATGGAAACACGACCAATCAGTAAACAGAAATGTTGGAGATTAGTGGAAATCATAGAAAGAGCTAAGTAATCATGATACAACAAGAATCAAGATGTACCGTTGCCGATAATAGTGGAGCGAAAGAAGTGCTTTGCATTCGCGTATTAGGCGGAACAAGAAAGCGCTATGCTTCATTAGGCGATACCATTGTAGTGACTGTGAAAAGTGCTATAGCGGGAAGTGATATGAAAAAAGGCGCTGTATCAAAAGCAATTATTGTCCGTACGACCAAGGAAGTTCGTCGTCAGGATGGATCATATATCCGTTTTGATGATAACGCTGTAGTTTTACTGAATAATACTGGTGAAATGCGCGGAACCCGTATATTCGGGCCTGTAGCAAGAGAACTTCGTGATCAAAACATGAAGATTATTTCACTTGCTCCTGAAGTACTTTAATGCATAAAATCAGAACAATGCAGAGAAAATTACACATAAAAAAAGGCGACACAGTTGTTGTAATTGCTGGCAATTACAAGACAAAGGAAGGCAAAGTACTTGAAGTAATCAGAGCCACCGAGAAAGCTATTGTGGAAGGTGTTAATATGGTAAAAAAACACACAAAACCGAATGCGACACATCCGCAGGGTGGTATTGTGGAGAAGGAAGCACCTATTCACATTTCTAACCTCATGATTAAGGACCCGAAAACCGGGAAACCTACTCGTATTGGAAGGAAGCTTAATGATAAAGGAAAATTAGTTCGTTATTCTATTAAATCAGGAGAGGAGATTAAGTAATGGCTTACGTACCAACACTTAAGAAAAAATATCAAGACGAGGTTGTCCCTACGTTAGTGAAGGATTTTTCCTACAAAAACGTTATGCAGGCACCCAAGTTAGAGAAGATTGTCATCAACCAGGGAGTTGGTGCTGCTATCGCCGATAAAAAGTTAATCGAACTGGCAACAGAAGAGATTACAAATATCGCTGGTCAAAAGGCAGTCCAAACCAAATCTAAGAAAGACATCTCTAACTTCAAACTCAGGAAAAAAATGCCGATCGGGGTTCGTGTTACCCTACGCAGAGAGCGCATGTATGAATTCCTGGATCGTTTGGTGAGTGTATCTCTTCCCCGTATTCGTGATTTCAAAGGTATTGAAGGTAAAATGGACGGAAGGGGTAATTATACTCTCGGTATTCCGGAACAAATCATTTTCCCCGAAATAGTACTCGACAAAGTCACCAAGATTAACGGAATGAACATTACTTTTGTTACCTCGGCAGAATCTGACGAAGAAGGCTACGCATTATTGAAAGAGTTAGGTTTACCGTTTAAAAACGCTAAAAAGATTTAAGATATGGCTAAGGAATCAATGAAAGCTCGGGAAGTAAAAAGAGCAAAACTTGTTGAAAAATACGCCGAGAAAAGAGCCATGCTTAAAGCTGCAGGTGATTCTGTCGGTCTTCAGAAGTTGCCTAAGAACTCTTCCAAAATTCGTATGCATAACAGATGCAAATTAACCGGACGTCCGAAAGGATATATGCGTCAGTTCGGAGTCAGCAGGATTAATTTCCGCGAAATGGCTTCTTCTGGTTTAATTCCGGGTGTTAAAAAAGCAAGTTGGTAATATCTAATTAAGAAGTAATGAGCAAAATTACAGATCCAATAGCAGATTATCTGACACGAATCAGAAATGCCCAGAAAGCAAAGCATCGTGTGGTGGATATCCCTGCATCCAATATCAAGAAAGAAATTACCAAAATTTTGAAAGATAAAGGATATATCCTGAACTATAAGTTTGAGGAAGAAATCAATTTTCAGGGCAACATTAAAATTGCACTGAAATACCACCCTGAATCCCAGGTTCCTGCGATCAAAACGATCCGTAGAATCAGTAAACCTGGTTTGCGCAAATATTGCCATATCGACAGTATCCCACGGGTACTTAATGGTTTGGGAATTGCTGTGATATCAACTTCTAAAGGTGTGATTACCGATAAAGAAGCCCGTGAACTGGGAGTTGGTGGTGAAGTCTTATGTTACGTTTATTAATCTAAGGAGGAATCAGAATGTCAAGGATAGGTAAACTACCCATTGAAATACCGGCAGGCGTAAAATTTACGGTAAGCGATACCAATCTGGTTACTGTAAAAGGACCTCTGGGTGAGCTTTCACAACAGGTCGATCCGGATATTACCTTCACTTTGGAGGGTAATACTTTAACCGCAATTCGCCCGTCGGATGAGAAGAAACATCGTGCCATTCATGGCTTGTACCGTTCACTGGTCAACAACATGGTGATTGGTGTATCAAAAGGCTACGAGATAAAACTCGAATTGGTTGGTGTTGGTTATCGTGCTGAACATGATGGTCAGGTACTGGATTTGGTTTTAGGTTTTTCACATCACACTTACCTTCAACTTCCAAAAGAAGTTCAGGTAGAAGCCAAAAGTGATAAACGCGCAAACCCGATTGTTACTCTGAAAAGTTGCGACAAACAATTGATTGGTCACATCGCGGCTAAAATCAGATCTTTCAGGAAACCTGAGCCTTACAAAGGAAAAGGTGTTAAATTTGTTGGTGAAGTTATTAGGCGCAAAGCCGGTAAATCAGCTGGTGCTAAATAGTAAAATTTAAAAACCATGGCTTTAACTAAGCAAGAAAGAAGATATAGAATTAAGAAGAGAATCCGGAAAATCGTCTCCGGAACTGCAGAACGTCCCCGTTTGAATGTTTTCAGAAGCAACAAGCAAATTTATGCTCAGTTGATTGATGATCATTCAGGTCGGACTTTAGTTGCAGTATCTTCGCTGAATAAAGATTTCGTAAGTACCGCTGGTACTAAAACCGAGATGGCTGCAGTTATTGGTAAAGCGATTGCTGAAAAAGCTTTGGCTGCCGGTTATTCTGCTGTCGTTTTCGACCGGAATGGTTATTTGTATCACGGAAGAGTTAAACAATTAGCTGAAGCTGCCCGTGAGGGTGGCCTTAAATTTTAATAGTTATGACAGGAGATATCAGAAAAGTAAAAACCAGTGATTTGGAACTGAAAGACCGGTTGGTAGCTATTAACCGTGTAACAAAAGTAACCAAGGGCGGACGTACATTTAGCTTCTCAGCTATTGTTGTAGTAGGTAACGAAGATGGCATTGTAGGCTGGGGCCTTGGCAAAGCCAGCGAAGTTACTACAGCAATTTCAAAAGGAGTTGACGCTGCAAAAAAGAACCTGGTAAAAGTTCCGATTTATAAAGGAACTATACCTCACGAACAGGAAGCTAAATTTGGTGGTGCTGTTGTTTTCTTAAAACCAGCCACATCAGGTACCGGAGTAAAGGCCGGAGGTGCTATGCGCTCAGTATTGGAAAGTGTTGGTGTTCACAACATCCTTGCGAAATCAAAAGGATCGTCGAACCCGCACAACCTTGTAAAAGCAACCATGAATGCACTTCTCGAATTACGCGATGCGCATACTGTTGCCGACCACCGTGGTGTAACCTTGGATAAAGTATTTAATGGATAATCAGTTATGGCTAAGATAAAAATTACACAAGTTAGAAGTGGTATTGGTTCGGATAAAACGCAAAAAGCTACGCTCATTGCCTTGGGAATCAAGAAACTTAACCATTCGGTTGTACACGAAGATACCCCACAGATTTTGGGAATGGTCAATAAATTGCATCATCTTGTAATTGTTGAAAAAGTTTAAACCTATTAAGATCAAAAAATATGGATTTAAGTAATCTTAAACCTGCTGAAGGTTCAACGCACAGCGAAAAGCGCATCGGTCGCGGTCAGGGCTCAGGTCATGGTGGCACTTCCACAAGAGGTCACAAAGGAGCTAAATCGAGATCTGGTTATAAAACCCGTCGTGGTTTTGAAGGAGGTCAGATGCCTTTACAGCGTGTTGTGCCCAAATCTGGATTCAAAAACATCAACCGGAAAGAGTTTAAAGCAATCAATCTGGATTCTATTCAGGAATTGGCTGAGAATTTAAAACTGACCGTTATCGATGAAAATACTTTGGTTGAAGCCGGTCTGGCTTCGAAAAGGGATAAAATTAAAATTTTGGGTGATGGAGTATTGACTCTTAAGCTGGACGTTAAAGCACATGCTTTCTCGAAAAGAGCGAAAGAGACCATTGAGAAATTAGAAGGAACCACTGAAATACTTTAGACCTGATGAAAAAGTTTATAGAAACCCTAAAGAATATTTATAAGATTGAAGACTTGAGGTCCCGGTTGGGGATCACCCTGTTCTTGCTTTTAATTTATCGTTTAGGTTCGTATGTTTCTTTACCAGGAGTTGATCCGTCACAACTGACTCAACTTAAAAATCAAACAGCCGGGGGGTTGCTCGGATTGTTGGATATGTTCTCAGGAGGAGCTTTCTCTAAAGCATCAATTTTTGCTTTGGGGATTATGCCTTACATTTCGGCTTCAATTGTAATCCAGTTGTTGGGTATCGCGGTACCTTACTTCCAGAGGTTGCAAAAAGAAGGTGAATCAGGACGTCGTAAAATCAATCAGTTAACCCGTTATCTGACTGTTGTCATCCTGATCTTCCAGGCACCTGCATATTTGACAAATCTTCATTACCAATTGCCTGCAACTGCTTTTGCGATGACCGGAGCTTTATTTACAGTTACATCAACCGTTATATTAACAGCTGGTTCGATGTTTGTAATGTGGCTTGGAGAACGCATCACGGATAAAGGTATTGGAAATGGTATTTCGATGATCATCATGATTGGTATTATTGCCCGTCTTCCACATTCTGTTGTTGGTGAATTTGCTTCACGTATCGGACAGCAAGGTGGGGGTATGGTTATGTTCCTTTTAGAGTTTGTTGTTCTTTTCGTTGTATTCATGGGATCTATTTTGTTGGTTCAGGGAACCCGCAAAATACCTGTACAGTACGCTAAACGAATCGTAGGCAACAAACAATATGGTGGTGTTCGTCAGTATATACCTTTGAAAGTTAATGCTGCAGGAGTTATGCCTATC
>SESF01010745.1_pt1 | contig 10323 bp, 5 predicted proteins | sample 3171521 | NCBI WGS metagenome assembly SESF01 (sample SAMN10866945, study PRJNA518727) | freshwater metagenome | biome: subpolar coniferous forest; feature: holomictic lake; material: water; isolation source: holomictic Lake 227, 6 m and 8 m depth | place: Canada: near Kenora, Ontario | collected...
AATATACGTGGAACTCCCGAACCCAATTGCTCAACCATTCCCAAATCTTTGAATATTCGAATTAATTCTTTGTTTCGGGGACACGACAAGCCTTCAAAGAAATCAGCCTGTGTCATACCGTCAAAAAGTCCGCCATGGCTTGTAATTTCCAATCGGTCAGTAAAAATTTCAAATTTAGGAGGAACTTCCCGTGTATAATCATTATGTACAATGGCATTGACTACCGCCTCACGTATAGCTATCGGATTCCAAAGCCGTGTATCTTCACGCCCTTTAGCAGTGATTTTTGAAACGGTTTTATTTTCAATTTCTATTTTATCTAAAATGCTTTTGGTGGCTTTTATGAGTGAGCAATAGCCATACTCATTGTTTTCCACCAAATCTACTCTGTCTGTTCCTGCATATTTGGCTAATTTTATGGAAGTACCATTTTCATCAGCCAACAAGTAAGACACATAATTCAAATCACCATTTTCGGTTAGCAATTCCAAACTCTCTTTAAAGCATTCGTTTAAAGCCAACTTCTTTTCATCATAGTAAATCTTTAATTGCTAATATAATCTATTTTTTTTGATAGTTTAATCATTTCAGAACCTGCCATCAAAAAGCCACCACTGCCATATTCCTGAAAATCTTCGGCTCTCACTTTATCCGGACTGGCACCAATTGGCTGAACATACCCCAACATCCCCTGATAATTGACGCAACCAACTAGTGCTTTCCATGCCTTCTTGATTTTAGGAAGGAAAATATCAGCTGGTAATACATTGTTATTTACACCCCATGCCATAGCAAAGGTATAAAAAACACTTCCGCTTGTTTCTTTTATTGGAACTTCGTCAGGGTCAAGAAGACTCGCTCTCCAAAGGCCATCTTCTTGTTGAAGTGATGCAATTTTATAAATCATTTTTTTGTAATGCTCTACGTATTTAGGACGTAATTGATTATCCAAAGGCATTAAATTCAATAGTTGAGTTAAGCCGGCTATCACCCACGCATTACCACGACCCCAGAACACTTTTTTACCATTTTTGGATACAGCATTGAAATATTTTTTATCACGAAAATACAAACTATCTGATTTACTAAAGAGATAATCGGTTGCATCCCAGTATTTTTCATCCATAACCCTATAATATATATTGTCATTGCTGACATTCGCCAACCTCACCCAAACAGAAGGTTCCATAAAAAGCGCATCGCACCACCACCAATCTTCACGTCCGGGTTTTGGTACAGATATAATTGTATCTATGGCATGTTGAATACCTTTGAGCATGTTGGGGTCTTTTTTTACTTTATAAACATCTAAAAAAGCCTGTCCACATGCCAAGTCATCAGCAAATCTGTATTTTTTTCCCGGCTTAGTCCAGTTGAGCTTATCCGCCCAACTGATAGTTTGATTCAAGTATTTTTTTTCAGCTGTTGAATTATATGCATACATAACACCCGAATAAAATACTGAACGCGCCCAATACTGGGTTGATTCATTTATTTGAACCGGATTATTTAGTTGCCAATTAAACACATCTTGCATTATTCGGGATACAAATTTCTGAGAATATATAGCTGATGATTTATCTGTACTTCCAAAAACAGCAGAATTTACAAGCAGTATAAAGAGAAGGAGTGAGATTTTAATTTTCATTAGTGTGATTATTTTCAATTTACTGCGACAGATTTCAGGTTCAAAAATACTATATGATGAAGATAATTATCTTGCTTATTTTGATAAAGTATTTGCTCAAATAGCAGAATGATACTATTTGAATTAATTTGTCTGAAAAACAAATCAATATGTGGTAAGGGTGTAATTGATTTAATTATAAAAAAGGCGGATAAAATCCACCTTTTTTATAATTAAATCAAAACTGCTATTTTATAAAAATCTTTTGAACTTTATTTTCGTTAGCTGTACTAATTTTCACTATATAAATACCACCATTCTTTAATGTAATTGTCGATTCATTTTCACTTGATGTGGCAACCAATCTACCAACACTGTTATAAACCTCAAGTGAGCCCTGAATAGTTGATGTTATGCTACGACCCTCAATACTAATCAAGTTATTGTTTATTGTATTATTAACATTTTCGGTATAAAATGAAACATCATATTCATAAGCTCCTACCGAAGGAGTAGATATAAATGCATGTCCCGCTTTGTCAGTCGTATTTAATGTAGTAATTCCTTTGGCTTTCAAATAAGAGTACGAAGCAATAAGCCAACGAGAAAGTTCTACCGTTCCATCGGCAACATAACCTACAGAAGTTGTAGGTCTGTTAAAAAACGCTCCTTTAGTTCCTGCATTATCATCTGATAAATCAAAGAGATTGTCCACTACATTAGTATTTCCATTGGTTATAACAACTGCACCTCCATTGCATATATTGTTTTTCACCATGGTAGCTGAGGCCGCAGGTACTGGCAAATTTGCTTCGAAATTACTTATTGAACCATTGTTTTTATTGTTATACATTACATTGTTCATTATAAAATGATTTGGAGCGGCTCCTCCGCCAAGATCCATACCAAATTTTATACCGGCCGAACTGCAATTTGTAGTTTTATTGTTGGCAATGGTGTTGTTAACAATTGAATCTGAAACAGTAGTGGCGGCATTATAAACATATACAGGAGCACCATAACAAGCAGTAATTCCAGACTTTGGAGTAAATAGTACCTCGTTATTATGAATAATCGTATTTTTAAGTGTTGTAGGATAACCAGCTGTAGGTGATAGAATAGAAACCAGCAAACCTCTTTGGTTATTTGAACTAGGAACTGTTGAGCCACTGTAATCCATTGTTACCTGATTGTTTCGTACCAATGAGTTCGATATCACATTTCGGTTAATGGCTTGAGCAGAACCCAATGATATAAATGGATTAAAAACGGCATCGGTGGATTGTGTAGAGGTGTATGTAATGATATTCTTTTCGAACAAACAATTATGAACCACAGTATTACCATATCCACTCGCTGAAATTACATCAAAAAATGGTGCTGCGAGTGATGTGGCAGAAATAGTTCCTGTGACCGTCCAGTTAGCTACTATATTATTTTCGAAACGTATATTTTTCGATATTCTCATAGTGACTCTTACGTTAGTGGTTGAGAAATCAGACGATGTATTCGTACCGGTGAATTTGAAACCATTGATATTGGTGACAATTGCACTGGCATTACTAGTTGTAAATCCGGCAGAACTATTCGTTAATGTAAAATTTAGAATGCTTTGATTAGCAAATTCCCAGGGCTCTACAATGCCATTTCCATCCACATCCGAAGTTGCTCTTTGTGACGGATCAGTTTCTGTACCGGCAAAACTTCCATAAAAACTAACCCCGGCATTTAAAGCAAATGCTCCTGCAGCTGACGGAGCTGATTTCGTAAAGCTATAGTTACCACCAGCCACATAAACCACATCACCAGATGCAGTTGCTAAAGTAATCGCCCGTGTAAGGGTCACGGCATTAGCCCATGATTTGCCATCAAGCGTTGAACTTCCGGTAGCTGTAGCATAATAAATAGTTGCATTTACCATAGTAGTAAAAGCCATGATGCAAAGCATCGAAAATAGTAGTTTTTTCATATTATTTCTTTAAAATAATGAGTGATCGTATTGATTTTTATTTCAAACAACAATCCTGATTTTATGAATTAATATCAGGATTGTTGTTATTAGTTTTCTATTGTTTAATGAGTTTTTGATGCAAAATTTGACCGTTAGATTTTAAAGTAACTATATAGTTTCCATTTGGCAAATTAGATACATTTATAGATTGCACCTCTGCACTTTCGCTATTCACAGTCTTCATCATTGCACCTGTAAGGGTGTAAATTGATATGCGTGCGTTAGCTGTTGTGTTGATTTTGATAATATCTTGAGCCGGATTAGGGTAAACTTCAAAAGTTCCTGTTCCTGTAATGCTTTGAATTGCATTGTATTGATTCGGATTGTATTCATAAGCCCCAACTGATGGCTTATCTGCAAAAGTAAAACCAGATTTATCGGTAGAAGCATTACTTTGCATACCTTTCCACTTGAGGTAAGAATTAGATTTAATTCTCCAGTTTGACTTTTCAGCACTTCCATCGGCAATGTAACCTATTGCGGTTGTTGGTCTTATAAAGTTAGCACCTGTTGTTGCATTGGCATTGTCACTCGACAAATCAAACAAATTGTTTGCTTGCAAAAAACCTGCATTAGCAATATTCGTTGCACCACCATTGCAGATATTACTTACCACCGTAGTTGTTGAAGTTGATGGGATAGGAAAGTTTGCAACAATATTATTAATGACTCCATTATTAAAATTATTGTACAACACATTATTCATTACAACGTGATTTGGTTTTTCGTGTGGAGCAGTTAAGTCCATACCAATTTTTAAACCGGCAGAACCACATTTAGTTGTTTTATTGTTAGCGATGGTACAGTTAATTATGTAATCGGCTGCTGCAGTAGCTTGATTATAGGTATAAACAACCCCACCATAACAGGTATCAATTACACCCGGCTTTGGGATAAAATTTACTTCGTTATTGTTAATAATGGTATTCTGCAACGTACTTGACAAATCAACTGCGGGAGTGGAAGTGGAGATTGAAGGAGCTTTAACAGCAATAATTAATCCTCTTGTGTTAACCGCACCAGTGGATGAAGCACTGCTGTAATCCAATGTTACCTTATTGTTACGAACTACACAGTTCGACATTACATTTCCAGTAATGGATGTGGAAGATGCATTTGTGAGACATATAAATGGGTAAAATGGATTATCTGCGGATAAAAGAGCAGTAGCCGTATAGGACACATTGTTATTTTCAAATAAGCAGTTATTCATTTTGGCATTGTTATTAGTGCCACCATCAAAGATGTAAAAAAAAGGCGTTTGAATATTGGTGCCATCAAGAGTGCCGGTAACTACCCAATTGCTGATAATGTTATTCTCAAATAAGATATTTCTTCCTATTCTTAAAGTTGAAACCGCACTTGTTGTAGGTGAAAATGCAGATGCAGTGTTCGAACCGGTGAATTTAAAACCATTGATACTTGTAGTTGTTGTACTGGCATTACTGGTTGCTAATCCGGCAGAACTATTCGTTAACGTGAAATTTAGAATTGTTTGATTTGTAAATTCCCAAGGATCTATATTACCATTTCCATCTACATCCGAAGTAACTCTTTCTGAAGGGGCTGATTCTGTACCAGAAAAACTACCATAATAACTAACTCCGGCACTTGTACCAAATGCTCCACTAGCTGAAGGAGATGTTTTAGATAAGTTATAAATACCACCCATTACATAAACTATATCACCGGATGTTGCCAACGTACCTGCCCGTGTTAGACCCACAGGATCACTCCAGGATAAGCCACCACCAGTTGTATTACTTCCAGCAGGTGTTACAAAAACAGTTTTGGCATTAAGTATTGAAGCAAAAGCCATGATGCATAGCATCGAAAAGAATAGTTTTTTCATAAACATATTGATTAAAAATTAATATTAATTATTTTATTGATAAGTTTTAAAGAGAAGATTTTTCAAGCAAATTTTATTTTTGTGTAAATGTAGAGCATAAACACTATTTACAACTTGCTTTTTTTATTATTAATGTTGTCTTTTTTAATTGATCAGATAATAATTGAAATTATAAACTGCTGGAATTATTTGCTAAATTCATGTATGCTTAGGTTTTGGATTAATAAAGCTTGGCAAGAATATTTATTTACAGCGATTAGAATAACCAATCTTTTAAAGCTTTCATTCAACAAACTGAATAATGTAAGCAAGTGTAATATAAAACAGCACTCTAAATTGTTAATGCACACCGAATGAGATATCGTTTTCTTGTAATTCAAAATTAGTACAGGGTGCAAGTATTTCTATATATAGAAACTTGCACCGTTCACTATGTGTGGATATTTAGCATTATGATACTTGTGAATCTTAAAACAATTTTAAATATTTGAAACTAACATTTTAGCATACAAAACCTTGTCTCACCAAGACAAATCAAGACTTTTTATTCGTTACTAAATCATTAGGTCTTTTTATCACAATTAAAAGAACTAATTGCAAGGGGGGAAAAAAAATGGAGATATAGAATCCCGCCGGGGTCACTAAATGAAGCGACAGTTTCATTTTAAATCAAACAAAACCCATTATAAATCAATGATTTATAATGGGTTTTTGCTTTTATATTAAGTCAGCGAAAGCCAAATAATGGGTGGAATTTTTATCTATTGTAATTTTAAGCCTATTAACAATAATTATAAACATTGATAATGAATTATATTGAATTTATTATTTCCTCAGACATACAGAATAAATCAAACTATAAAACTTTGCATTGCATCATAGTAGATTTTTTTACTTCATAGAAGATCTAGTTAGACTATTTTGAATATTGTAAGTATAAATTATACATTTAGTTAAAAAGCCACATGCATCTGTAATTTAAACTCTTCAGATTAGAAATTAAAACTTCGTACAATTACAACGATATTTCTTTGTTTCAAATAAAATAGTTGCTTTTATTCCAATAACCCCTAAATTAAAGGTATTCGATTTAATATTATTGAGTAAAAAACCATGAATTGCCGGAAGATATTCAGCTTTATTTGATATATTGACAAATATATTTGAATTTACATCGTTTTTTTTCAGCAAAGCAAAACCAAAATCATAGAATATCGACAATCGTACTCTGGGTTTATTTTTGTTAGAAAATTCTCTTGGATTATTATTAAAAGTATAACCAGTTTCTACTGTAGCACTAAAAATAGTATTCAAATTAAATGAACTTCTAACAATTCTCGTCTCGCTATCTAATCCATGGTTTGGCATATCACCCAAAATTCCATCATTGTTATCTCCTATTAGAGCTTTATAATAAGCAGTTGAAGTGACATTAGTACTCGCTATACTATTTGCTATCAAATTTAGCTTAAGCTTGCCTCCACCCAGACAATAAAAACCGTTTGGCGATTCATATCCAACCATTAATGGAAGTGATATATTAATAACATTTTGCCAATCGTTCGTATTTCTAAATCTAAAATGTCCAGTATATGGGTTTCCTTCTGTATCAACCATTGGGACTACTAAAAGCGTATCTTTCAAAATCATTTTTGAAGAATAAGAAGATAACTCAACGCCTGTTTGAAACAAAATATTCTTAAAATGAAATTCATAACCACTTCCTAAAGTTAATCCGGCACCTCCTAACGCTCTGGTTTCCGGAGCATCATTACTTAATTTATCATATCCACCTGAACACCAAATTAAAAAATAACTTTTATTTATATTTATCTGAGCTACAGCAGTTAAAGCAACAACAAGCAGCAGTAAAACAATTTTGTGTCTATTATTTTGTATCACTTTACTATTAATATTTGTTGTTTAGCTTGACCCTGATCATCTATCAATAGTAACACATATGTCCCCGAGACATCAGGAGTCAGCATGCTGTTGTCACCTATATTTAACAATTGTTCTTTGAGCTTTAATCCTGAAATACTCATTAACAAAGCTTTAGCACTATTACTAATATGTATCTTAAATTGACTTTTTTGAGATAAAAGTGTCGGATAAACATTAATTTCAGTATGTTTTGTTGGCCTCATCGAACAAGTAAATAAAATAACAGCATCGGAAGTTCTGGTCAGTTTCACACTGTATTCAGAAATAGTATCAAAATTACTGTTTGATAAATATAAATAAGATTTTGTTGCTCCATCTATTGATATGCCATCTTTATACCATTGATAACTTTTAAATTCATAACCGCCATTATAATCGCTGTTATATAGCGCTAAAACATCATTCCATTTTTGCAGGATAATTGATGAAGAATAATTCACAACAAAACTTATGGAAAATGATTTTCGTATTAGTCCGTTATCCAAAAAAACTAAAGCTGTATAATAATCAGGTATTATATTCGAGGGTAGTGGCACATCAATATACAAACCAGTTGCCATTTGCTTAATAATATCAACAAATCCTGCATTTTGCCCCTTTTTATCAAAAACAACTGAACAAAATTCAATTTGACCCTTTTGAATATCCAGGCTCAATGTAAAATTTTTGTCATTGGCACATATCGAGGGAGGAGTTCTTACTGTTGCTAAAAAATTTGATGAAACATTTAAGTTCAATTGCATTACACTATCACAACCGTAAACTGTCTTTGCATACTTATAAAAAATAAAATCTCCTCTTGTGGTTTGAGTTGGGAATGAAAATCCATAGTTAGAAAAACTCTGATTTTGATAAATTGTATCATACAATTGTATTAATACTTGCGGGATAACCGTCAACTTTAAAATAGCAGTACTATCGCAGCCCACTGCATTAGTAAAATGGGCTGTGTAAATACCAGTTTTAGTATAATTTATATCGTTAAAAACATAACTAACTCCAGCACATATAGAAACATGTGAAATGGAACTACTCGGGTTCTTAACAGACAGAATAAGTGTTACAATACTGTCACAGCCTGCAACATTAATTAAATGGGATATATATGTACCTTCAGAAATGTAGCTTATCCCATTAAAGGTATAACTTTCACCTGAGCATATAGAAGCACGTATAATTAAACTGCTCGGTTGCTTAACAGTCAAGACAAGTGTAGTAATACTGTCACAGCCTGCAACATTAATTAAATGGGATATATATGTACCTTCAGAAATGTAGCTTATCCCATTAAAGGAATAACTTTCACCTGAGCATATAGAAGCAAGGGTAATGGAACTGGTAGGTTGTTTAACAGTCAACACAAGGCTTGCAATACTATCACAGCCTGCTCGGTTAATCAAATGAGACTTAAATGTACCTTCCGAAGTATAGTTCGTCCCATTAAAGGCATAACTATCACCAGAACAAATAGAAGAATATGATATTGAATTAGAAGGTCGATTAACGGTTAAATGCAAAATAGCAATACTGTCACAACCTACTACACTCGTTAAGTAAGTACTGTCAATACCCGAGGTATTATACTTCTTTCCATTAAAAAAATAGTTCTCGCCTTCACATAAAGAAGCATAGGTTAACGAGGTAAACTGGAGAACAGTCAGCACCAGTTTAGCAATACTGTCACAACCTGTTATTTTTGGAAAATAAGAGCTGTATGTGCCGCTTTTACTATAGCTTGTCCCATTAAAAGTATAGCTTCCTCCAGCACAAATAGCAGCATAAGTGGTGGAACTTGTCGTTTTAATAACATTAAGATTCAGCTGAACAATACTGTCGCAACCTGCTACATTAGTGAGATGTACTGTATATAAGCCTGGAAGGGTGTAGATCGTACTATTAAAATTATAACTTCTACCCTCACAAATAGAATCAACGATAAGAGTACTTGAAGTATGATTTATAGCCAGCACTAATTTGGCAACACTGTCACATCCTACAATGTTGGTTAAATGGACAATATATTCACCTGCTTTGTCATAATACGTTCCATTAAAAAGATAACTATTGCCTTGACAAATTGTATCCTTGCTAACAGAACTAGTGGGTTGGTTAACCGTCAAATGCAATATAGCGGTACTATCATTTTTTCCATTTGCTGTCTTCAGGTTAATTACGGTCCAATCTCCTGCTTTAAAATACGCAACTCCATTAAAAAGATAACTTTCCCCTTGACAAATGGTAGCATTGGTGATTGAGGTTGAATCAACATATACTTTTAATTTTGGAATTACCGTACTGTCAGAAACAGTCCAATCGTATAAATTTAGCTTGTATATTTGGTTGGATTCGGATAAAGAAACCTTGAAATTAGTTCTTTCTAACTTACTCTTAGAAGGGTAAAGTAAACTTCCAGAAGGAAAAGTTGAACTAACTTCATGATTTCCGGTTAATACGATTAATGGCATTTCTTTTTTCAGAATTTGCTCTGTATAACTTAAATCATAGTTATTACTGAATGCAATCCCAAAATCTGAAGAAAAAACTGTAGAAGCTAAATTGGTTGCATTTAAAACCGAAACAATTACTATTAATAATATTGTGGACAACTGTTTTCTCATCTGAATTTTCAATATCTTATCCTATTCAATACTCCGATTAATCTGATAAATTTAACAGGATGTGAGTACTTATGATAAGTTGCCTGTTTTTTTTTATTTAAAGTACATTTAAATAAAATTCAGTTTCAAAACTCTAATTCTGTTTTAAATATATTTACAAATAGTTTGCTATATTGCAAAAATCAAGGGAATCAATAAATTAGCGCGATTTTAGTAACCAGATCTGACCTTTATTATTGATTTAATTTCCCACCGTATAACTAAAAATAAA
>SESF01013164.1_pt1 | contig 10318 bp, 7 predicted proteins | sample 3171521 | NCBI WGS metagenome assembly SESF01 (sample SAMN10866945, study PRJNA518727) | freshwater metagenome | biome: subpolar coniferous forest; feature: holomictic lake; material: water; isolation source: holomictic Lake 227, 6 m and 8 m depth | place: Canada: near Kenora, Ontario | collected...
AATTGTGCTAAAACAGCTATCTCTGCATTAGTACTCCAAATTGCACCTTCATAAGAAGAACCTCCTCCCAAACCTCCAAAACCGATATGATCAACGGCAAATCTTTCCAGATTAATTCCAACTTCCGGTCTGAACGAAAACTTGCTTTCTGGTTTATACCAACTTTGATTCAATCCAAGTTTTGTTGAATATCCAATTTCTTCGTCACTTGAATAATTTTTAGAATGATTTGGCAGAAGAAGCCCGATTGTGAAACCGGTTTCTCTTTTCCATTGTGCTGACAAACTTATTGGCAAAGCTGAAAGAAGTATAAAAAGAAACAAAAAGGTTTTCATGAATCTGAATTTATTGGGGTGAAATTGATTTGAATTCTTTTTCCTTCTTTCTTATTTCTGATTCTCCAGCATATTCCTGAACTCGCTGATTTGTGTGGGTGAACCCAGCACAAAAAGCTGGTCGCCACGGCTGAGCGTCAGTTCAGGAGAGGGATTGAATACATATTTCACACCGCTGATTTTAAGGCCGACGATGTTTATTCCCGATTTATTTTTCTCGTACAAAACTTTCAGTGGTTTATTTACGAAAAAAGTGGCCATTCGGGCACACGAAATCTCCTCAAGACTCACGTCTTTACTTTGCTGCAAAAGAATATATTCCACGAATTCAACCACATCGGGTTGGGTAACAAGTTTGGCCATTCGTTGTCCGCCAATGCGTTCAGGCATAATTACATTCGTGGCACCGGCCCGGCGAAGTTTGGTGACCGATCCCATTTCTGAGGCACGGCTGATGATTCTCAGGGCTGGATTAATGCTTCGTGCCGTCAGCACTACAAAAACGTTATCCGCGTCGTTAGGTGTGGTGGCAATCAACGCCTTAGCATGTTCAATGCGGGCCTGAAAAAGAACCTCTTCGTGTGTGGCATCACCCTGGATGTACAAAAGATTTTCATTTTCTCGGATGCGGCTCAGGACATTCTCGCGTTTGTCAATTACCACAAAATCAACACCAGAGGCCTGCAGCTCCATGGCTGCCTGTTCTCCGTTCCGGCCATAACCAACAATGATGGTATGGTCTTTCAGTTTCATGATTTTTTTGTCCACTCGGTATGTTTTTAAGTAATTTTTTAATTCTCCGTCGAAAACAAAACGGGCCAGATTGGATCCCACCCAAGCCAAACTTCCCAAACTAAACATGATCAATCCGGAAGTAAAAAGTTTTCCAACATCAGATAGCGGGTGGATCACTCCAAAACCGACGGTGGAAATAGTAAAAATAGTCATGAAGAAAGCGTCGATCAGCGGATATTGTTCGTAGCCCCAATAGAAGGTAGTGCCTGATGATACAAGCAATACAAGCAGCACCACCGCGGTTCGGACCGTTTTTTGAGATACTTCCTGAAACTTATTGTACGGCTGGCTCATTTTTGGCTTGATTGACTGATGTGATGATCTTCGCTCCCAACTGGCAATTTAAACATTTTTTAGGTTCGCAATACCTGTTCTTTAACTGAAGTAAAGCCTGGGTCTCGAATGCCGACCAGCTTTCGACTCCAAGTTCGTTCCATTTCCGTATAACCTGATTGGATTCAGGAGCCAGCTTTTCGAGCAAAAGCAAGGCCCGGTCTTTCATTGCATCATCCATGTGTTGGTCACCATAAACAAAAAGCATCGGAACAATCGTGTTGATCAACAGATTGTTGAATGCTGTTTCTCCAAGCTTTTTTTGATGATCGTCTTTCGAAATTTTGTTGAAATTATAATGGGTATTCCAGTATCCGGAAGCTGAGACATCGAATAATTTCCGCAGGTCCTCCAGATTTTCGGTCTCCAAAATTCTTGAAAAAAGGGCAGAGGAATGATGAATCAGCATGGCAAGTTGTGCAATCCGGATGGTAGGAAAGTTGATTGGGCGCAGCCGCATAAATTTCCAAAGATGCGATTCGATTCCCGATAATCCATACTTTTTGTAGAGGTAGGAGTACTCTTTCCGGAGCGCAAGAAAATAATCGTCACCTAACAAAGTTTCATTCAAAAGTCCAGATTGTCCAAACAACAAAGCTTCGATCTGAAACAAATCATTTTTATGCTTCGAGAGCAGTTGCAAGGACAGCGATTTGGCAAGCATTTCGAAGGGAAGCGCATTGGTTTTCATTCCGAAATTGCGGGCCAGAAGCTGATAAAATGTTTCGTTCCAGTTGTTTTTATTCTGTTCCAGAATGGTTATGATGTCACTGGTTTTCGCCTCCAGCCGTTCGATCATCAGCGAACTGAACCAAAACCTTAAGATGAACGGATCCACTTCCGGAAGCCTTTCCTCACAGGCAATCCAGCGCTGAGACTTTAATAGTTGTTCGTAATTTTCAAGAATTTCTGCCGGATATCGGATTTCCAGAGTTGGCAATGTTTGGCTTTTAATCAATACCGGACTGTCATTCAGTTCTACCACATGCAGAATTACATTGTTGTATGCTGCATCGGTATTGTGCCGGTGGCGGTACCAGTGCGACGATTTTTGGTGGATTTCGATGTTTCCTGCCCAGGTTGTTTCTCCAATCCGGATTTTTGCGTTGAAAAAATCAGGACCGGAATCGAAGTTTGGCTGGCCTGTGGTGATGATTTCCACTGGTTTTCCATCGGTCGTTTTCAGGTTGTTCCGGTTGAACAAGCCATGTTCCCAGATAAACTGTAAAAACTCTTCTTTCATTCGGTTGGTTTAATTTATTGCGACCCGAACAATAATGTTGTGATGGATCAATAAATTTAACGAAACGAATTCAGAAAATCAGGATTTTGAGAAGGATTTTTAAGGAATGATTTTAAACCCTTCTTTTTCAATTACTTTCCATGCCCGGACAAAACTTTCTTCATTAGAAATTCTGATTTTACTTTTCCGGAGCAATTTTTTAATCGGTTTTTGATCGGTCTTATTAAATCTTGCCATTAAACTTAGCCAATTCGGTTTGACCGATGTGTACCCTTTTTCGGGCGAATAGAAATAGAATTGAAAATCGTTGGCATATTCCAGATTGGTCAGAACTCCTCGCTGGTCCTTGTAGGCAGAAGTTGTTTGAAGGCTGACTTTGCGATACACCAGCAAATTAGTTTCTCCGGAAGAAAGTACTTCAAAATAGCGGTCACCTTTCATATAACCATCATAAAATTGTTTCCTGAAGATCCGTGTTTTTTCAATTCCATCTTGGAGCGAAAATCCCGACAGGCTGGCTTTGTCGATGACAATCTGTGCCGAAATGGTATTGTTGTAATAAATCAGTTCGTCTTTGAACGTGCTATACCGGAGGTTTAAACCATCTGCACTTTCGCCGCTTGCGAATTCAATTTTCCCAATCTGCCAGGAACTGATAAGATATGGAAATCCCTGGTAAGCAGCATAAGGAAGAAAACGGGCTCCTTTAATTTTCTCACCATCCCATTTCGCACTCTGTGTTTCCTGGGCGCTGCCAGTTTTTACGAAACTGAAAGTCAGAAAAAGAAGCATTATTTGTATTATCCTGGTGGTCATATTATTTTACCTCAAATGGTTTATCTTCAAAAAATAGTGTTCCGTCTTTTAATCTTCCTCTCACAACCAGCCGGTATTGGCCTAAAACATTAGATGTGTTGCATTTTACTGAAAGCATGGCCTGTGGCTCGGTCGAGGGATTCCAGTAAATAAGCTGCCGTAAATCCGGAATGTTTGATTCCGTAATTTTTGGTTCAGTCAATGTGGCCGGCGTTTGAATGGTTTCAAGTTTTAGCCGGATCAATTGGTCCGATTCCGGAAGCATGGAATAATCAGCTTTGGTAGTATAAATGGCTACTACCCCTGCGAAACGGAGGTCGCCATAGAATCGTTCACTCTGGCAAATATCAACCCGATCGATATCGGCAGTTCCCATTCCTTTGATGACGTTTAAATCCCGGATCGGAATTCCATCCATCAAAATCAATGGCTTTTCGTTAAAGAAAATACGATTGGGTGCATTGAGTACCTGAAGTGAAGGCTCATTGTTGTAATTTCTGAATTTGACTCCAGGAAGCAATTCTTTTGAGATTTCGTTAAAATTTGGAAGGTCGATAAACAGCTGAGGATCAATTGTCTGATTCGGTTTTCCATAATATGGATAGGGTGCCCGTTTTTTCAATGGTGCTGCTGAAAATCTGAGTTTTTCCTGTGCAAAAATTTTCTGAAGGGTCACTGCGTCGATATTACGTTTGATGTTATTTTTAAATTCTTCGGGAACAGGCTGTTTGGTGAAATTTGAAAGCGTTCCTGTTCCGTCGAAAAGTTCGTCCATTTTTATTTTCAGCCGCTGTACCGCAGTTTTGCCAAAACATTGAACAACTGCCTGAACCGATCCGTAGTAGTTTTCGATCAGAAAATAGAACCTGCCGTCTTTTCTGGTTACATAGTATTGGAATCCGGGAATAGAATCGGGAATAGTCAGATAAACCGTCACGCTGTCAGCCGGAAGCAATGTTTTTTTATCGGTAACCAAGCCCGAAAGTATCATGCCTTTATCCTGATTCATTCCTTCTTTGATCTGTTCGGATTGAACCTGAAAAGTTGCAGATGCAAAATTTGGTTCGGTTTGTGAAATAGATACAAGCAGGTTACCATCAATCTCTTTCATCAAAGATTCGTCGATGCGGATATTTGCATTGATTGAACTCCTCACCGGATATTCAGGCTGAATTTCTGAAATACTGATTTGTGTTGTTTCTTTATCTGGCTTGATTTCCGGTACTGCCGCCCTTTTTATTTGATTGGTTTTCTCCAATCCGTCGAAACGGTTCGAAATCCAGATTTCCCGGATTATTTTAACTTTCCCGGCCGTGTTTTTCTCATAAGCTCTCAACTGATAAGTACCGGAACTCAGCGAATCAGGCAATTGAAGGTATCCATCGGCCTGATTGTTCCTTATTTCGAGAGAGGCTCCCAAAATCCGTTTGCCGAATGGACCAACCAAATCCATGTAAACCATGGTCGAATTATTAAGTTCCGGCGTAAAAACCTTGGCAAGCAAAGTTTCTCCGCTCACATAGACATCACGGTCGGTGTAAAACCCGAACGAAGATTTTTCCTGAGCTTTCAGAATCGTCGCAATGACGGACAGAAGCATAAATATGATTACGAGTTTCTTCATTTATTTGTAATTGGTTTCCCAGAAAAACGGAGGATTATCTTTCGTGTACCCCCGGTCGGGTATTTCATAAAATTTGTCTAAACGGCGAAGTACAACTGTGCTTTCGGTGCCGGTTCCTAAATTCAGGTAATACCGGTATTGTTTATATGAATTCAGATCAAAGAATCCCAAAATGGTTCTCGATGGGTCACCCACACAATGCATGTTCCCGAAAACCTGCGTCAGCACCGGATCGAATAAACTTCCTTCAGCCGAAAACTGTTGATTTAGCTTCGAATGAAAATCGAATGACTCTTTTGAAATACTATATTGGTCGAGAATAATAATCCAGTTATATGAGTCCTGTGTAGCCGAGTCGAGGTATTCCTGGCTCTTGTAGGCCAGGGAAACTAAATGATGATTAAGAATCTGATTGGACAAGCTAAATTCTTTTGGCCCGGCCAGATCAAAAAAATCCTTGTTGTAATGTGAAATCCAACCATATAAAACATGTATTGAAGTGTCATCGGCAGTTGGGGGAGGAGTTGCCGCTTCAAGAAATGCCTTTTTTGTATTTAAAGCATAGATAATGTTTGGCACCGAGTCGTAGAACGCAGGAGGCGTATATTTCCACTGAATGATAGCACGGTAGTTAAGTCGGTAATATTTGAGCTCAGGTGTTAGCGGAATATCAACTGATACTTTCCGCACTTTCTTTTCAAATACCTCGGGAACACCATATCCATTATTTATGACTGATTTTTCAACTGCAAAGGTGGTATAAAGCGAATCGATTGATGGAACCGGTGGCATAATTACATAGTCTGATTCAAAGACTTCATTCATATAGGTGATCCGAAGTTTATAATTCCCGCCAGGGACTGGCGTGGAAGGGAATGCATAATGTCCGGGGCTACCTTCTACCGCTTTCACTACCTTAAAGTTATCTCGAACAAGTTCAACGAGGGCACCGCTTATCCACTCCACTGCACTGGTACTGTAGAAGTTCCTGGTTTTAAAAACCATTACATAATTTTGTTTCGGATCATTCGTAATATGTGAATCAACAACCATGAGTTGAGTCATTTTGTCGATTGCAGGCGTGTAAATCTCTTCACACGAATGGAAGAGAAATGTCAGAGCAATCAGTCCAATGAATATGAATAAATAATTCTTCATGATTAGTTATTTGATTTCCAAAATGCCGGATAAGATCCAATCTGATACCCATTATCAGCAATTGCCGGATAGCTATCAATCTGACGCACAATTACTGAACTTTTTTCGTCGATTCCAAAATTCATCCAATACCTGTACTGCCGGTATGAATTCAAATCAAAAAAGCCCATGACTATTTTCGTTGGGTCATTTTTGCAATGAAAGTTTCCATATACCTGGTTAAGTAACGGATCAAACAAACTTCCATCAGCAGTAAACTGCTGGTTCAGCTTGTTGTGATAATCGAATGAATTTTTTGTTATACCATACTGGTCAATAATCACAATCCAACCGATAGCCATTTGAGTGGCGGAGTCGAGGAAGGCTCTTTCATCGTAATTCAGAAAAAGGATTGGATGATTTTTTACCTGATCTGAAAAGCTGAATTGCTTGGGTCCGGCAATATTAAATTCCTCATTTCCATATCTCGAAAGCCAACCGTACCACGAAGGGGGCGGAGGACCAAATACAGCAGGCGGATTATATTGCCATTCAAGAATTGCTCGCCAGTAAAAACGATAATATTCCAGGGAAGGCTTTATGGCCGCATTGATGCATATTTCGCGCCCGGGAGTTTCTGTCAGCAAGGGAACTCCATAGGCATCAGTCCGGTAATTTTTTTCTATTTTATGGTTGGCGTAAAGTGAGTCAATCGCGGGAGCAGGAGGCATGACGACAGTTTCTGATTCATAAACATCTTTCAGATACGAAATCCGAAGTATATACTTTTTGGCAGTCACCGGAACTATCGAAAATAAATAATATCCCGGACCATTCTCTGTAGCTCTGGTTATATTTCCGCCTACTTCAATCAGATCAACCCGTGCACCGCTTATCCAATCCACAGCATTGGTGCCGTAAAAATTTCTGGTTTTTGAAATCCGGACAAAATTCTGGTTCGGATCATTGGTAATATGTGAATCAATAACCAGCAGATGAGTTGTTTCATCGATTGCAGGAGTGTAAATCTCTTCACACGAATGGAAGAGAAATAATAGAGCAATCAGGCCCAAGGATATGAATAAATAGTTCTTCATCATTACTAATTGCGTTCCCAAAATACAGGATATTCTCCATCCAGATAACCATTTGCCGGAATGAAGTGATACTGGTCTAATTTCCTCACAACACCTGGACTTTTATCATTTATTCCAATATTCAGAAAATACCTTGATTGCCTGTATGAATTCAAATCAAAATATCCTAAAATGATTTTCGACGTATCATTTATACAATGCATATTTCCAAAGACCTGTGTTAGTATCGGATCAAATAAACTTCCTTCAGCAGCAAATTGCTTGTTCAGTTTCTCGTGAAAATCGTAGGATTCCTTTGTAATTCCATATTGGTCAATAATTGCAATCCAGCCAGCCGGAAGCATAGAAGCTGAGTCGAGATATTGCTGACCGTTGTATGCCAATGAAAAAAGGGTATGAACTTGTATTTTGTCGGAAATGCTGTAATCTTTCGGCCCGGCAAGGTTGAAGATCCCATCTTCTGATACATTTTTCCAACCAAACCAGGGTGCTGCCAAAGGAGGAGGATAATAAATCCATTGCAGAACTTCCCTTGAGCTAAAACGATAATATTTCAATTGAGGCGTAATGGAGGCATCAATGCAAATTTCACGGCCGGGAGTTTCTGTTTTTTGAGGAATTCCAAATGCATCTACCTTGTATTCAATCTGGATTTTATTTCTGGTATAAAGTGAGTCGATGGATGGGACCGGAGGCATTTTCACAATATCTGATTCAAAAACATCTCTTTGATAAGAAATACGAAGTTTATACCTGAACCCAATAACCGGAAGAATAGGAAATGTATAATATCCCGGACCATTTTCTTTTGCTCTTGTTATCGGTCCACCAGTTTCAATCAGATCAACCCGGGCCCCGGTTACCCAGTTCACAGCATCGGTGTTGTAAAAGTTTCGGGTCAACGAAAGCCGGATGAAATTTTGACTTTGGTCGTTAGTCAAATGCGATTCAACAACTATTGTGCCCGGAACCTCATCCAGAACAGGTTTGTAAAACTCTTCGCACGAAACAAAAAGCAATAGAATAATCCACATATAGAATGCACCTTTTTGCATCAGAATTTGAAGTTGTAAGTAATCGATGGTACAGGAACTCCTATGAGTGAAAGCTTATAAATTGCATATGGAATCATATCGCCGTGCTGAATCGACGGATCTTTACGGTAAAAGACCGAATACGGATTTTGACGTCCGTACAGGTTATAAACCGAGAATGTCCAGCTACCTTTCCACATCCGTTTTTTGCGCAGATTTTCGTCAATGGTGATGCTTACGTCCATCCTGTGGTAGAGTGGCATCCGGTATTTATTCCGGTCTGAGAACAATACGACCTGCTTGCCATCAAAGATGTATTTCTGTTCAGGAAGTGTAATAGGTCGCCCCGACATGAGTACGAAATTTCCGGAAAACCTCCAGCGACGGCTAATCTGGTAGTTCAGAACGGTCGATAAATCATGAGGCCTGTCGTAAACAGAAGGGTAATAATTTTTGCCGTTGATCACTTCGTCCGGGAAACTATTATCGGTTCTACGCATGGTGCGCGAATAGGTATAACTGACCCATCCATTCAGCCTTCCGGCATTTTTCCTGACATATAATTCCAGACCATATGCGAAACCATTGGCATTGATAAGATCAGACTCAATGTGATGATTCATTACCAAAACAGCCCCGTTCTTATATTCCAGCAGGTTTTGCAGATTTTTATAATATACTTCTACCGAAGTTTCGAACAAGCCTTTTTGCGGAGTTTTGAACAAGCCGACTGCAAACTGGTCGCTTATTAGTGGCTGAATGTGCTCATCGCACGATTTCCAGAAGTCGGCAGGCGAAACGACTGAAGTGTTCGAAATCTGGTTCATAAACTGATGAATACGCTGGTAGCTAAACCGTAACGAACCACCACTTGTCAGGTTGAATTTTATTGAAAGCCGGGGTTCGAGTCCCTGGTATGTTTTTGAGACTTTCCCTGCTCCATAAATGGTAGAGTCGATCAGCGATCCGGAATTGATGGTCTGTTTCGGATCGTAATTGAATACCGTAGTTGGGCCCATACTCATATAGCGTGCATACCGCATTCCTATATTTATAGCAGTGGATGCCGAAAGGTCGATATCATCGTCGGCAAATAAACCCATTTCAAGGGACTGCTCGTTTGGAATTTTTTGATTCTGAACATTGGATGGATCTGTTGCCGGCGTAATTTTTCCGGGGAATAACTGATATCCAATGGTCTGGAATCCTGTGTTTATCTTGTGCTTCTCATTGGGCAACCACGAAAGAATATATTTCATGCTACCGTACTGAACTCCGGTAGCCAGGTGATAATTATCCTCCGGAACGCTGACGTCTTTCTGGTCAAGATTGAAATTGTATTTGCTGTATGACAGATTCAGGTTCGAAATCACTTTTTTTGAAATATTCATTTTCCAGTTTGCCGAAGCGATAACATTCCCATAGGTATAAAGCGAATTCGAGTTCAAATTAAATACATCGTTGCTGAGGTAGCCCATCAGCTTCAGGTTGTTGTTTTCACCAAGATAAAAATTGACAGCACCATTGACATCATAGAAATGAGCTACACTATTCATGAATTGTGCATTTCTGGATTGCTGCATAATCCAGTCAGAGTAGGTAGTTCGGCCTCCAATAAGGAAAGTGCTTTTCTTTTTCTTCACAAATGGACCTTCCAGAGTTAATCGGCTGTTGATCAGTCCGATTCCTCCGTTTATTCTCAGGTTTTCAGTATTTCCTTCTTTAAGGTTAATTTCCATAATCGACGAGACCCGTTCTCCATATGAAGCAGGAACCCCGCCTTTGAACAAGGTGACATCTTTCACTGCATCAGGATTAATGATGGAGAAGAACCCAAATAAATGCGAAGTATTGAAGACAGGAGCACCGTCCATAAGTACGAGGTTCTGATCGGTATTTCCACC
>SESF01027314.1_pt1 | contig 10315 bp, 8 predicted proteins | sample 3171521 | NCBI WGS metagenome assembly SESF01 (sample SAMN10866945, study PRJNA518727) | freshwater metagenome | biome: subpolar coniferous forest; feature: holomictic lake; material: water; isolation source: holomictic Lake 227, 6 m and 8 m depth | place: Canada: near Kenora, Ontario | collected...
GCAACTCTATTGCCGTGATGGGCTTCGGGAGCAAGCCGAAGCCCCCGCCCCCCGCCGCAATGGAGTCGAGCCTCCCCCCTCACCCACTTTTAATCGCGCCCGGGCATCGCACTTGCTTCTTGCCAAACTCCCCTTGACTGCCCTAATCCATTCCGTGGGACAGCCCCGAAATACTCCCCGTTGCTTCAACCCGTTGCCGCCTGATCGGAGGCTTAAAGCTTGAACTCAGAACCCGTTCCCCTCTCCACCGGCAGCCTGACGAGCGAGGAGATGCTCTTGCGCCGTATGTCCGCCGCCGCGAGGACCTTCAGCACCCTTGCAACTCTCGCCGGATTGCTTGGGGTGGCCGGTCGCCTGCTGCCGTTTCCTCTGCTCCTGAACGTTTTCCCCGGCCTGCCCTGCATGAAGGGAAACACGGCTTTGAGTCTTATGCTGCTCGGCGGCGCCCTTCGACTGCTTCAAGGTGGAGCGGACTCAACGATCATTCGGCGCACGGTTCAGAGCCTGGCGGCGATCGCCCTCGCCATCGGACTGATCACCTTGCTCGAATACCGCTTCCCCATCGATTCAGGCCAGTTCGATCAACTCATTTTTAAGAATCAAAACGGCGAATATGCGCCCGGGCGGATGTCGCCCAACACCGCCCTGACGATACTTGTGAGCGCGGGCGCTCTATTTTTGCTGGCAGGCCACAGCAAAAAAAGCCATCGCGGCGCACAACGGATGGCGATGCTCATTCTGCTCAGCGGCTTGTGGACATTGCTGGGCTATGTGTTTTCCGTAACCCACCCCACTCAGGTTCACCACTTTAGCTTTATGGCGTTGAACACCGCCCTGGCTTTCGTCGCCCTCGGCTTGGGAGTGCTCCTTTCCCAGCCCGATACGGGGATGATGCGGATCTTTTCCAGCCACAGCAGCGCGGGCGCCATGGCTCGCAAGGTGCTCCCCGCGAGCATTCTGGCTCTGTTTGCCTTGGGAACATTCACCTTTTTAGGTCTGCGCGCCGGCCTGTATGATGCGGCGCTCTGCAACGCGTTGTTCACCATCGCCAGCATTGTATGGATCACCTCCGTGGTGTGGCACAATGCGTATGCGATCGATCAAGCGGCACGAAGCCAGGCCCGCGCCGAAGGCGCCGCCCGGCGCCAGGCCGAGGAACTCAACGACGCGGCTGCGGAGCAATATGTGGCCATGGCGGAGGCGATTCCGCAAATCGTCTGGACGGCCCAGCCAGACGGCTATTTGGATTTCCATAACCAGCGGTGGTTTGAATACACCGCGCTTTCCCAAAGCGAATCCGCAGGAGATGGCTGGATGACGGCGATCCATCCGGACGATGTAGTCCCCTGCGCCGAGAATTGGAAATTGGCGATCGCCGCCGCCAGCCGATTCGAAGTCCAGGCCCGCATTGTCCGGCACGACAACGCGTGGCGCTGGCACCTGATTCGCGCTTTGCCGGTGTTCGACCGGGCCGGGCAGATCGTTAAATGGTTTGGCACTTGCACGGACATCGAAGAACAAAAGCGCGCCGAGGAGTCGATGAGATTCCTGGCCAACGCCGGAACCATTCTTTCGGCGTCGTCGGCTGAAATCGAGACGCTCCAGAGCGTTGCGGAACTGGCGGTGCCAAAGATTGCCGACCTCTGCACCGTCCACCTGGTATTGGAAAACCGCGAGCAACTGCAGCTTGCGGCGGTCTCCCACATGGATCCAAAGAAAGTGGAGCTAATGGTGGAAACCGTCTGCCGGTTTCCGCCAAGCGCGAGCCAGTCCGCAGGGGTCATCCGGGTAGTGCAAACCGGCAGGGCGGAACTCACGCCGGAGATCGACGAGTCAGATATCGATTCCCTTGCCTCCAACGACACTCATAGCGAACTGCTTCGCCAACTCGGCCTGCGCTCCATGATGTGCGTCCCGCTGCAAGGGCGCAGCGACATTCTCGGAGTCATCACCTTCGCCTCGATTGAATCCGCGCGGCACTATTCAGCCACCGACCTTACGCTGGCCGAAGAAGTGGCCCGCCGCACCGCGCTTGCCTTGGAGAACAATCGTCTTTTTGCGAAACTGACCGAGACAAAAGCCGAAGCCGAAGCCGCGAACGCCGCCAAGGATCAGTTTCTTGCGGTCTTAAGTCACGAGTTGCGCACCCCGCTCACCCCCGTCCTGCTTTCCGTGGTGGCCATGGGCCGCGACCCCGATCTCCCCCAGTCCGTTCGCGATGCTACGGAAACAATCCGGCGCAACATCGAACTCGAAGCGCGACTCATCGACGATCTGCTCGACTTGACCCGGATTCAGTGTGGGAAGCTGCAACTCCAATTCGCTCCCATCGATGCCCATGCCCTGCTGCATGCTGCCCTGGAGATTTGTGATGGCGACATCAGGGAAAAGAAATTGCGGATCTCGCTCGGACTCTCCGCAACCCGACATCATGTCACGGCCGATCCGGCCCGGCTTCAGCAGGTGTTCTGGAATCTCATTAAAAACGCCGTTAAATTCACGCCCTCAGGCGGCTTCATCGCTTTCCGTTCTCAAAACACGCCGACCGGCGCACTCCAGATCGAGATCGAGGATTCGGGCATCGGGATCGAACCCCGCGTGCTTCCGAAAATCTTCAACGCCTTTGAACAGGGAGAAAAGTCGCGCGCCCGGCGCTTTGGCGGGCTCGGGCTTGGGCTCACGATCGTCAAAGACATCTTGGAAGCCCACGGAGGCATGATCAGCGCAACCAGCCCCGGACGGGACCTCGGCACTTGCTTTCTAATCAAACTTGCGACCATCGATCCGCCCGCTGTCGGCCAGGCCGGACCCGCGCAGACTCAAGAAACGCAAACGCCCGGGGAAATCAGAATCCTGCTGGTGGAAGACGACAAGGACACCGGGGCGCTGCTACGGAAGATCCTTGAGCGCCGCGGGTACCAAGTGGATATGGCCAACAGCATGCAATCCGCCATAGACCTGGCAGAGCGCGCGACTTACGATCTGCTAATCAGCGACATCGGGCTGCCCGATGGCAGCGGCCACGAGGTGATGCGCCGTTTACGCGAAATCCGATTCATCCCCGGGATCGCCATGAGTGGCTTTGGCGCGCATGAGGATATCTGCCGCAGCTATGAAGCAGGATTTGCCGAACACCTGATCAAGCCGCTCAATATCTCCAAGCTGGAAGAGGCGATCAAGGCACTGACTGCCCGGGCCCTGTAGCCGCCCCGCGCCTCCGCTTCTCCCCTCCCCGCCTAAATTATTCTCGTCGAATCGATCTGAGTGACGTGATTCGGCTTCATGAACTCCGGGCCGCCCATCATCGCCGCGCCGATGAATATTTCGGCGTATTTCACGGTCATTTCCGTAATGGCCATAACTTCATCTACCGTCTCGCCCAGGGCGATCATCCCGTGGTTCTGAATCAGGATCAGTTTCGGGGCGACTTTATACCGGTCGCGCCAGAGGGCGATCTTCCGGCGCATTTCCTTGGCCAGTTGCAATCCTGGCGGCATGAAGGGCACCAAGACGCTGGCCAGGCCGCAACTGAGGATTTCGTGGGGCAGATTCCGGCGATCGGCAAACTGCCGGGCACGGGGAGAACAGATGACCTGATTGACCGGGATGGGTTGCGTGTGGGCGGCGTAGATCAGGCCATCGGCAGCCAGCAAGTCGGCGAAAGCCAGGGCATCGGCGCACGGAGGCAGGCTATCCGGGACGGCTTTGGCCTCGGCGATTTGCTCATCGGTCACCGAGTCCAGGGCGATCAACGCCTGGGTCTTGGCGAGATCCATTTCCACCATGTGCCGGGCATCCAGCCGGGCCATATTGGCGGCCATCGCGCTCACGGCGATTTTGTTGCCGGGGATTTTCGCGGCGACCGAGCCCTCGTTCCAGATGGCGAGACGCGCAGGATGATGCCCGATGCGATGCGCCAGTTCGATCAGTTCGCTGCTTGTTGGAAATAACTCACTCATTTGATGGGTCCCCAGTGTGATGTAAACGGCCAATAGACGAACATTCCGCGCCCCATGACATTCTGCTCCGGAACAACGCCCCAGTCGCGACTGTCGGAGCTGTTATAGGAATTGTCCCCCATCGCGAAATAGCACTTTGGAGGAACGTGGAAGGTGGCATCCGGACTGGTAAGGAATTGGAATCCACCAACACCGTCCGGAGGATTGGAGTAGCCTTGGTAGCCGTTCTTCGGGTTTTCCGGGGTTCCGGACATGACGCGCTGGAAAGCGGGTTCCTTGGCCAGTTCGCCGTTGATGTAAAGGTTGGGTGGATCGACCCGCAAGACGTCGTTCGGCAGCCCGGCGAGACGCTTGATATAGAACTGCGATGGCGCGCCGGGGTTCGTCCGGTTTTCCCGGGTCTGGATTCCCGCAGTATTGAAAACAAAGACTTCGGCCCGGTGCGGATTGCGGAAGTTGTAGCTCACTTTATCCACAAAAACGTGGTCGCCGGTATTCACATACCCGCGCGCAATCACCTGCCCCGCGCTCAAGGGAGTGCCAGTGCGCAAACCGAACGTCTCCCAGAGAGTCCGCGCCGGGGCATGGACCAGAAAGGTTTGTTTGGCGCACTGGATTTCCGCAAAATTGAAAAAGCGAAACTTCGTGACGTCGCGCATCGAAATGAGGGTGTCGTCCTCCTTGGAAACGACGTTCACGTAGCTTCGCCCGTAGCGCAGGAAATCGACCACCTGGACGATCGGGTTCGGCGGGGGGGTATCCGTTTGGTAGCCGCGGATGCCATTGAGCGTCGGCTGCATGGAGCCGGTGGGAATGGTGAAGGGCTGGAGGAAAAACGAGCGAACGCCCACGGCGATGACGATGGCAACGAGAAACACCTCGCAATTCTCGCGCATGGCCGCGTCGGCTTGCCGGGGAAAGTGGCGCCCGAACAGATCGTCGAGCTCGCGCCCCGCGGTGGCTACTTCCTCGCGGCTCCGGGCACGGATTGCCTCTTCGAGCCGTTGCATGCCGGTGAGGATTCCCCCAACCTCTTCGGGCCGGAGCAAATCGCGTTTGTAGCTCAGCATTTTCTGGGCGGCCTTGAGCATTTCGCGACCGTCTTTGATATACCGGGGAATAAAGAGTCCAATCATAAGGTGTGAGTTGAAAATCGAGAGCGGGCGGCGATGACCGCAAGCCGCCGGGCCTGTGAAGGAGTGACCAGCATGGCGCGAACCATCAGGTCCGCGTCGCCAAATTGAGGTTCGAGTGCGACCGCACGGGCAAGGAACTTGGAGGCATCTTCACGCTTGCCCATGGCTTCGGCGGCCAGCGCCAGTCCGCCAAACGCGCTCCCCTTCCCGTTCCGGGCCAGGGCCGAGGCATGATTGAACGCTTCGAACGCCTGGGTCGGCGCATTGCGATCCAACAAAGCATAGCCGAGCCCCAACCAGGCGTTAAAGGAATACGGATTCAACCGTCCGGTTTCGCTCCAGAGCGAGCGATCGTCGCGCCACGGCTGTTCCTGCAAGAACGTGGCGATCCCGAGCCCCCCCACCACCAGCATCGAGGCGGCGACAGCGACAGGGGTCCACGCCGGCTTGGCCCTGATCTGGGAAATCAGGGCGGCGAGCATCAAAGCGACACCAATCAGCGGCATGTATAGAAAGCGGTCGGCCATCGGGCGGTAGATGGGCATGAAATTGGAAACCGGGAGTAATGAAAACCAAAAAACGGCTATTCCAAGCACAACGAGCCGATTCCGCCATCCGGCGACCACTTGGACCCCGCCAAACACCATCACGCCCAGCAACGAACCAAGAAACCCGAAGTTGCGGATGGAGTAGCCATTATAATCGGCACAAAGCCCGGCAGGCCAGACGATCCGCAGAAATTCGGCGGCCCAGATCCGGATTTGAATCAGGAACAGATCCGCCCAATTATCCGCCAGCCAGCTTGGCGATTCGATGAAGATCCGCGAATTCTTCGGCTCCAACGCAAAGCGCGCCGCGAGGAAAGCTCCGGCTGCCAGGCCCGTGGCCGCGATGAGGATCAGCCACGGCTTCCAGTTCTCGGTTCGGCGAAAAATGAACCAGTAACTCGCCAGCACGGCTGGACCGGCTATCCCGGATTCCTTGGATGCGATGGAAAGGAACAGGGCGCCAACCGTCAAAGCCGCGGGCCACCAGCATCCCCCACGCTCCTGCGGCTTAAAGTGCAGCGCGGCGTTAAGGCCGGCGAGCAGGAAGAAGGTGGCCAGCAGATCCTCCCGGTAACCCACTTCCACCACCGCCTCGCAGTTTAAGGGATGAGCCGCGAAGACGAGCGCACCAATCAACGCCGGCCAAAACCGGTTTACGAGCGCGAGCAGCCAGCGAAAGAGCAGGGCCGCCGTCGCCCCGTGCAAAAGCAAATTCGTGAAGTGATACCCCGCCGGGTTAAGGCCCCAAAGACGGGAATCGACCATCAAGGTAAAGAGATTCACGGGGCGGTTGAAATCCAGCACGTCCATCCCGAGCACACGCAGGGTGAGCACGTCCCAAAAATGCCGGGGCTCATGGATGAACCGATCAATGACAACCTGGGCAAACGAATCATAGACCAGGTCAAATCCGATGGCCGGCAGGTAAACGGCTACGGCCAGCAAAGCCACGATCGCCATCCAGAACCCTTCGGAAAAACCGAGCAATCCAGGGTCCGGCACCGACGCAGGTCGGTTCCGAGCTTCGGGCGCTGTCGTTTTTGAGTGCGGGGCGGACATGAGCTTCAATCAAGGCGCAAACCGCCGCACAAACACCTCCGCCACGCGATCGGCCACTGCGGCCACCTCCATCGCCTGGCCGGTTTCGCGCTCGATATTGGTCATCTCCACTCCGGTGATGCCGCACGGCGTGATCTGTGAAAACGGGGTCAGATCCCCACAGACGTTCAATGCAAAGCCATGCATGGAAATCCAGCGCCGGACGCCGACCCCGATGGAGGCAATCTTGCGGGCGCCGACCCAAACGCCGGTAAGCCCCTCGCGCTGGCAGGCGCTGATCCCAAACTCAGCAAGCGTCTCGATGATCACCGCCTCCAATTCGCGAAGATAAACGTGGAGATCCTGGCCGCGGAGCTTGAGGTCGAGAATGGGGTACCCGACCAACTGGCCCGGCCCGTGATAAGTGGCCTGACCGCCCCGATTGATCTGCACCACGGGATGCGGGAGCAGGGCGGCGTCGCGCAGGCTCGACTGGTCCGGCGTGCGGCCAATGGTGTAAACCGGCTCATGTTCCAGCAGCAGAAGCACTCCCGGCAGAGAGGCCGCCCCGCGTTCCGCCACCAGCGCGTCCTGCAACGCCAGCGCGTCTTCAAATTTGATCCGACCCAACCATCGAATATCGAGCTTCATACTTGTTCCAGTTTAATCATTCCGTTCCGGGCCGCATCCTGAGCTTGAAAATGGGTTATGCCGATGGCCAACGCGTCGGACGCATCCGCCACCGGGGTCTCGGTCAACCCGAGCAGCGCGCGAACCATAAAGCCGACCTGATCTTTCACGGCCCCGCCTCGGCCCACCACGGCCTGCTTCACCCGGCGCGGTGCGTATTCATAAATCGGAATGCCGCGCGAAGCAATCGCCAGCAACGCCGAGCCCCGCGCCGCCCCCATGATGATCGCCGTCCGGTAGCTCTGCACATAAATCACCGCCTCCACCGCCGCGCAATCGGGCTGGTGCCGATGGATCACTTCCGCGAGTCGGTCGTAAATGGCCACCAAACACGAAGACTGCTGGAGCTTCGCCTGGTTCTTGATGATCCCGTATTCCAGCGCCCGCACCTTGGACCCGGGGGAAGTCGGACGCTCCAAAACGGCAAAGCCGGTGGAACGGAGAGAGGGATCGATGGCAAGCACACGCATGGAGCCCCCTATTTGACCTGAACCTGGGAAGTTGTCCATTGCGGAGTGCGAGAGACGAATTGATCACAGGCAAATAGCGGCGCACGTCGAACTCATCGGGTGCGGGACGGGAAAGTTCTGAGTTCCGCTTAGAAAACTGAAAATCCAGTTGTAAGCGGGATTTTTTTGGTCGATGATGTTGTATAGCAAACAAGACAACGCTAACTTAAAACACTTCCCTCGATTATGTCCGACCCAATTGATCGTAAGACTCAAATCCTCCGCGAGATGGCCGAGATCGACCAGATGCAGCGAGGCCGATTGAGCGAGCAGTTTTTCGTGGATAAGAGAGGTGGCAGCGAAGTCACCCGAGGGCCCTACTACAGCATTCAACGCTGGTGCGGGGGCAAAAATATTTGCGAGCGGGTGTCCGCAAAAGACGTCCCCTCAGTGCATGGTGCCATTGAAGGATACGAACGCTTTGAAAAACTCGCCCAGGAGTTTGTGGAAATCACCGAGCAGATGACCCGCAAGAGCATTCAAAACCAAGACGCTAAAAAAAACGCGACGAAATCCGCGAAGCGCAGTTCCAAGAAACCCAAGCCTTCCTAAATCTGGCCGCGCAACGCCTGGCCAAAGACGGCCAAGGCAACATGGAATGGCTGGAATTTGGCCTGCGTGAAGCGATGCAAAGAGATGCCCGGTCGCTCCTGGAAAGGTTGCTCAACGATCCGGCGCTCGCCGTGGCCAATGACCATGCGATGGAGGGTGAAAGGGGCTATCGCAACCGCGCTAAGGTGATCGAAACGCTCTTTGGTCCGGTCGAAGTCTGGCGCAATTGTTACTACGACACCACGCAGTCGGAGGGCCGCTTTCCACTCGATGACGCCTTGGGGTTGATTGAGGGGTATTCACCGGCGCTGGCAAGGCTGATGTGTCGCTCCGGCGGACAGAGTCCATTTGAGGCCGCCAGCGGCGATCTGCTTGCTTATGGAGGCATCAAAGTCGAAGGGCGAGCGATCCAACGAATGGTCAACTGGGTGGCGCCCGCCGTGCGCGAGGCTCTCGAAGCCGAAACCCTGGAACCGGGCGCACATGAGGTCAACGTGCTCTATGTCAGCGGCGACGGAACCGGCATTCCAATGATGAAAAAGGAACTTGAGGGAGTGGCCGGCAAGCAACCCGACGGCTCCGCCAAAACGCGCGAAGTCAAACTCGGCTGCGTCTTTACTCAAACCGGCGTCGATGAAGAGGGAAGGCCGATGCGCGATCCCGATTCGAGCAGCTACATCGCCACGATGGCCAGCGCCGTGGAGTTCGGCGGTCTGCTGCGCAAAGAAGCCTTTCGGCGCAACATGGCAAGCGCGCTCGAAGTGGTTTTCCTTGGGGATGGCGCAACCTGGGTTTGGGAAGTGGCGCGGGTGAATTTTCCGGGAGCCGTCCACATCCTAGACTTTTACCATGCCGCCGACCACTCGGGAGAGCTATGCGATGCCTGTACGGCAAAGGCAGCGAAAAGAGCAAGTCGCAATGCGAAACCTGGCGGTTTTGCCTGAAAGAGGACGGCCTCGACGAGGTAATCTCGGCGGCGCAGGCGGCATTGCCTCGGAGCGGACCACGGCGCAAGGAAGCGAAAAAGCAAATCGCCTACTTCCAGAAAAACCGTGATCGGATGCGCTACGCCACCTTCCGAGCCGCAGGCTACTTCATTGGCTCAGGTGTCGTGGAAGCAGGATGCCGAACCGTGGTTGGTCAGCGGCTCAAGCAGTCCGGAATGTTTTGGTCCAGTGGCGGCGCACAAAATGTCTTGGCCTTGCGCTCGGCCATTTTGAGCAACCGCTTTGACGCCTATTGGGACCAGCGAAACGGACTTCTCGCCGAAGCCGCCTAACTTCCGGTAACTTTCATGTCCTGCACCCATCAGCAACTCGTATTATGAATTGAGGTTTTTTTTGGTCTATTCTTCCGCCATCACCCGTACCGGGCCGACTAGGCCGGAGGGGAGCAACTCGGCTGGTTTGCCGGTCTTCATGCGCTCGGAACAGGATTTACAACTACCCCGGGCCCAGGAGTTGATGTTCCGAAAACCCTCGGAATCCACGGGCTCGTAGGTTGCGACATTGGTCACTGTGCGCCGTTTGTCCGGCGGCAGCGTCGCATCGCCGATCAAGCGGTTGGGCCAGAGGTTGGCTACTTCGATTTCCAACTCGTTGCCTACAGGCTTGAGCAACCCATCGGGAATCTCCACCTGCCAGGGGGCCGTCCAGACTACCCCGAGATCCCGCCCGTTGAGCCGGACCCGGGCGAGGTTGTTGAGCTCGCCAAGGGCGAGAACCATTTTTTGATTTTCGCTTTTTGATTGGATGTCGAACGTCATTTTGTAAACCGAGATTCCAGAGTAATACTTGATCGCCTCCTCCGGGCGTTTCGTCCAATCGACCAATTGGTCAAACCGGACTTTCCCGCCTGTCCCGTTGTCCGGGTAGAACCAGTGC
>SESF01025633.1_pt1 | contig 10309 bp, 8 predicted proteins | sample 3171521 | NCBI WGS metagenome assembly SESF01 (sample SAMN10866945, study PRJNA518727) | freshwater metagenome | biome: subpolar coniferous forest; feature: holomictic lake; material: water; isolation source: holomictic Lake 227, 6 m and 8 m depth | place: Canada: near Kenora, Ontario | collected...
TCAAAATGTGCGAAAGGCCAGATATCCATAGAGTCTGCGATTTGAGGTCTACTCGAAGCAATGTTTTGGTATGAGTCTTTTCCAAAATATCATCAATAGCTTGGCGAATCGCTTTCTTAGAGCGCAGCCTCCGACGATTTAACTTCAACCTCAATTCCCCCAGCAGTGCCTCGGCCCATTGTAATTGCTTTTGACGGTACTGGGTGTCTTCTTGCGCCTTTTGTGAGCTTCTGATCCAGACGACCCGGTAGCCCTGTGATGTTTGATGCCGACCCGAACAACTGAAAAATACATCCGGTGGATCATCCTGCCGACGGCGATTTGCAATTCGCCAGATTTCCCTCCACCGCACTTTCTTGAGTCGCAGCTTTTTGCGAAACTGCTTGTCTTCCTTCCATGTCTGTGGCATGACCGTTACAAAGGACCCGCCGTATTGGGCGATGTGCCCCAGATTGTTGAGCGTACAAAGCTTGGAATCGGCCACATAGGTGAAGTCCGTTCTTCCGAGAATACCCCGCAAAGCCTCCACATTACCGTGGTGAATCCTGTCATCGGTGCGGTTACCGCTATGGACTTGGTGGAGAATTGGCACGGCGCCATCCGCCGAAACGGTCAACCCAAACACTAACTGCTTTAGATCCGGACGATGGTCTTTGTTGTGACCATGCGCAACACAAGGCTCTGCCACAGATCCCTGGTATTTGCCGTGAAACGTCACGGTCGTAGTGTCCTGATGCATTCGCCGGGTATCAATTTCAAATTGCTTGATGATGCGTAGAGCTAAGCGGAACCAGATGCTGCGGCCTCGTTCAGTTACTAGCGCATCTAACGCACGAGCTACGCGATCGTCGTTGAGCGCTTCTTTTTGGGCTTGGGAAAGTCCCAGCACGCCAGGTTCTAAAGGGGCTGTCCATTCGGTAATCCGATAGAGCGGTCCCGGAGAGACTAAAAGATTATGAACCAGCACGCAAAGTGTCTGGCCGTGATCCAATACGCCCTGGCGCGCCGCACCTACGCAGGATCGCACGATCGATTCGATATTAAGGCGGGTCAGGAAATGAGTAATGATGGGATGGGCGCCGAGCCGATGGATTCCCAAGGTGGCTCCGCGGGAACAACGGGTAGAATGGTCTTGACGGATATACATATTTATAGTATAAGTATATCCGATACTTATGTCAAATAAAAATACTAAAATTCAGGCGCAAAACCTGGTCCGTCGACGTCATCAGTTGCGCAGGGTCTTGACAGACCCTCGCCCTCTGTTGATCGGCACCGTCTATAAGACCCGTGTCCGCTGTGGCAATCCCCGTTGCCATTGCGCTAAAGGCTTAGCGCATCCTAAAACGTTCCTGGTCTTCCAGGATGGAGGGAAAAGGCGCTGTAAACTTGTTCGCTTGGCCGATGTCCGTTGGGTGTTTCAGGCCGCAGAGCGTTATAAAAACTTCCGGAACGCTCTGCGGGAGATTCGATCCATCGATTTGAAGGAAGTTCGAAATTTCATGGCTATGGCACAAGAACGAGCTATCCGCTATCAATAACGGAACTCGTTGACTGCCAAAGGGTTGGCGAGCATTGCTAATTCAAAAAATGGCTCACTGAGAAGTGCGGAATGTAGGTTAATATCGTGATCGGTAACTCTTTGGCGCTAGCAAGACCCTGAATGCGCGTAAGAAAATTTCGCGCTCTTAGATTCTCATCAACACCTTTAATGCTCTTCTGGTTCCGCCGCCGCGACAATTATTGCGTCCTTAAGGTTCTTTATCACGTGCAAACTTTGCGCGAGAGCTTCGATAATTGCCCATACCTGGATTTCCAATGCATTCGCCGTCACGCCCCTATTGTGGCAATAGAGAATCACATGAGAAATGGAGGGCTAATGCCACGCTAAAATACCACACAACTTTAATTCTCCATCGCGCCGGATCTTATAGACTGTCCGGCGTTCCTCCGTAAAGATCTGGGACCAGGTTCGATTGCCAGCATTCCTTCGCCTCAACGTCAATGATCGCCAGCCCCCCACGAAAGCACCTTATCACATTTACCGATTAGCAAAGCCGTCAAGAATCTCGGAAAAGGTTTGGCAGAGCGCGGCCACTGTCTTCACATCCGGCAAAGGGATCTGCAAGGTTTGCTTCCCTGTTCCTGGATGTCGATGGATTGCAAGGAAAGGGCCTTGGGGGGACGCGCTGCCAGGAGCATTCTCGCTTTTTTCTATCTGCTCACTGATCCTGGAAAACCAGGCGATCCCTGATTTGATGAGAATATTGATCGGCTGCAAGGAAGGTTGCTCCGGAGAAGGAATCGGAGCGGCACGAGAGGACGTTTCTTCCGAGATTGTTTCTTCCCTCGCGGTTTCTTCTTCTTTTTTTGCTTCTACCGCTTCGTTTTCGCAGTCCGCAACTGCCTGAGACTTCAGCGATGCTGTGGCGGATTCCACGGTCTTCATGAATTTGTTCAGACGTCCACCCTCCATAAAAACTTCATTCTGCCCGCCATCCAACACTCCGGCAAACATCGACCTTTTGAAACGGTAAAGCGAAAGCATCCCTTGCTCGATACTGTCTTCCGCAACAAAATTGATCACCTGGACCGCCTGCTGTTGTCCCAGCCGGTGCACCCGGCCTATCCGCTGTTCCAGAACCGCGGGATTCCACGGCAAGTCCATATTGATGACGACTGAGGCTTGCTGCAAATTCAGGCCCGTGCCGCCGGCATCCGTGGACAGAAAAATGCGACACTCAGGATCTTCCTTAAAGGTTTTTATCAGATCTCCACGTTTATTGGAAGGCACGCTGCCGTGCAAATAAACATACTTCCAGTGATTGGTCTTGAACATGGCGCTCACGAGCTCCCCCATCCGAACCCACTGGGAAAAAATGACGGCTTTACTTTTGGGATTCTCAAAAATCTCCCGAAGCTGAATTTCCAGTTCGTCGATTTTTTTCCCCTTGATCATCCGCTGATCCACGAGGTAAGTGTTATCGCAAACCATGCGCATGTTCTGGAGAGCCATCATAAGACGCTGCTGGTCCTCATCGCTCAAAAAATGATACCTTTTCCATTTCTGAACAAGCCGGGCGGCGATCTCCCGGTTTTCTTCATGGATCTGACGCTGCTCCGGCTCCAGTTTTACGAAATAATTTTTGTCCATCCGTTCCGGGAGCTGGGTCAGCACTTCTTTTTTGGACCGACGGATGAGAATAGTTTCCAGGGTTTTCCCGAGCCGGTGCAGGTCTTTATACCCGATCACCTTCCCGGAAGGGTCCGCCATTTGATGGACATTCAGGAACCTGAAAAGCGGTCCCAGGTGATTGCGATCAATGAATTCAACGATCGAATGAAGCTCTTCGAGGCGGTTTTCAAGCGGCGTTCCCGTCAAGACAATGGCATAAGAAGAGGAAAGCTGCTTGACGGATCTAGCAAGCCTCGTCTTCCAGTTCTTAATACGCTGAGCCTCGTCGAGAATGATCAAATCCGGCGACCATTTTCCGATAGCCGCCAAATCGCGGTGAATCACATCATAATTGATGATCTTGAAAAAAGCAGGGGTTTCGTACTGGCCTTGACGCAAATGCCAAAGTCCTTGAATGACCTGGGCTGTGCGATTTGTGAACTTTTCTATTTCCTGTTTCCACTGGTGTTTGAGACTGCTCGGACAGACCACCAGAACTTTTTCAATGCCATAAGCACGAGCCATGAGTCCTGCCGCCGCGATCGCCTGGAGCGTTTTCCCAAGCCCCATTTCGTCCGCGATCAGGCATCGGCCGGCCCGGGCGGCAAATAATACGCCGGCCTTTTGATAAGGATACAAATCCGCTTTGATCAACTTTTCCCAAAGGGGGCTGTTTTTCCTTGAAATCAGTTTTCCAATACGGACGCGCCGGCATGCTTCGTCGCGAACCTTTGCGATAAAAGCCATGGCGTCCGGATGTAAATGAACATCCTCTTTCAAGGTTTTGATGGCTTCCATGAAGGCGTCAAATTGCCTAAAACCCTTAGCCGTTAAATAGCCTTCGAAATCAAAATATTCTCCAACCGTTTTTTTGAGTTCCGGACCCGCGACTTTTCCTGTAGAAAAATAAACTCGACGCTCGATCCCGTAACGCAAAGTAACCGAAGAATGATCCGAAATATGCGGTCTCTTCAAAGCTTCCCGCGCGGTTTTGTCCTTTCGAAGCTTTGAGAGTACACATTCAATATGCTTGCACGTTCCGAGAGTGTTGACTTCAAAATCTGGGCAGGAGCAATAATTAATTCCCGGTATTTCCCCGCGAACCGCCACGCGGTAAACTCTGCCCGCCTTGACATTCCGGACTTCAAAATCAGAAAAAACGGGATGGCCGCCGATATTTTTCACGCGAAAGAAAGAATCCTGCGCGATCTGGCGCCTTAAGGCGATCTGCCATTCTTCAAGCGACAGATGGTCCGGTTTTTTGAGTGGGGAAACCAGGTTTCGAATTTTTTTCCCCTTAGGATTTTGTCTCGTTTCCATGGAAATTCCTCCATTTTGAAAGAAAAGCGATCGAACGTGTCCGTTCAGGGGCTATCCCAAACGGTTACGATCGAGTTTCGCGTTCCAAGTTTTAACGAAGTTTTTCTTCGGTGTAAAGCGATAGCTCAATGAGCCGCTCCATCATTTCGTCCGCGGAGAGGCCTACGAAGTTCTTGGAAACCAGTTCCTTGGAAAACAATCTTAGGATATACCTGATTTTCCTCGATTTATTCCTCGACGCGAACACGAAATCACGGTGGCTGCTATTGATCACGACCACGTTGCGTTTATCATCATAACGCGACCGCCATGTTTTTCCCCGCGCACTTTCCAGCGTATATCCCGGCAGTCCTTTTTTAAAGATCGGATCCTTTTCCGACCGCGGCAGGAGGCAATCCACCACCGTAATGCCGCATTCTCCTTCGCACGTGATATCCCCTTGCCGGAGCACCGCTTTGACCTTCGTGAAACCCGGTTCCTCCGGAGCGATGAACTGAACGATTTCGCCCTCAGTTTTGTCCAAGAAGCCTTTTCCCTCAACCACGGACCAGGCAATCGTCAGTCCGCCTTCAATAACCCGTCTACTTTTATCAAGCCCCGCAACTCGCAGAGCCCGCGCCTGCAAAACTGGCACCAATGTATTGGCAGGATAAATTCTGGCTGAAAAAAGAGGCCCGGCAAATTCAAAAAACTGCTTTTGTCCGTTAGGTTCCCGGGCTTCTATCTCGGAGAATGCCGGATCGTGAAGCGGGTCGCCCTGTGGTGACTCCTCCCCTTTGGAACCGCCGGTCAAAAGCTTTTTTTTCTCATTAAGATCGAACCAGTCATACTCTTCGGGAGGAAGATCCAGAATGGCTTCACGTAGCGCATTTTGCACGGACTTCAGAATATTCCGGCTGGCCCTTTCTTCTTCAGCCTTTTGCTGTTCCAGGATCAGCCCCGAAAGTCTTTCCTCCAAGGGAGCCAAAGCCTCCGGAACTCCGGCAAATCGCTCGTCACGTATGATGCCGTCCCGCGTTCCAGGTGTAATGGTCAAAAAAGGTATATCCACGATCCCTTGAAGAAATCCGGAATTCCACGGCGCCCTGTCAAACGTATCCAGAGATGCGATGTTCGCGATCACCCGGGTACCGTTGCGGTACAGGCCGACCTGATTCTCTGCATGAGCCTCATTCAAGTAGAGCTCCGCGTAAACGTCCCCCAAACCCGTCACGGTCTGCGGCAAATCATGGAGTAAGCGGCCGGAGAATTGCCGCGGCTCCACACGGAACTCCACACGGCCGATCCTGTCAACGACCTTGATACTGACCCCGGAGGTGCGGATCCGGTCCCGCAGTTCCGATGCAAGGTACCGCTGGATCTTATCGCCACTAAAGGACCGGATCCCCGCTAGAAGTGGCGCGATCCTTAAGGTCGTTCCTTTGTGAGAAAGAAGGTGCTGTCTTTTTCGTATTTCATAGCCGGGCTTGTCCTTGCGCAGGGTCATCTCGTACGTTCTTCCATCCGCTCCCGCCGAGATCAGCGAAAGACCTTCTCCCACCGTCCAAAAACTGAGAAGTCCGATCCCAAATTCGCCCTGAATGCCCCCCGCACCCGCATGTTTAAGCCGTCTTTTCAGAGAATCACAAATATGCGTCGCGACATATTTAAAATCGGGGATGCCCTGTTCATCAACGGGAATGCCATTGCCATCGTCGATGACTTTCAGATAATGCTCGCCATTTTCCTTGCCGCGGACGATCGTAACGCTGGAGGCCTTCGCGTCGATGCTATTTTCAACGAATTCAGCGACCGCCTTAAGGGGATTATTCTGGGAAAGCGCGATAATAGTGATAGCGTTCCAGTCATCCCCGATGCGCAAATGGCCCCGGTGGCTTTTTTCTTTTTTTACTGACATGTGACTCCCGTCTTTTTTAGCATATTCGTTTCTTTAATGGCTAGCATCACAGAAGTCCCCTTTATATGTTTGGAACCGCGCCATAAGCGCCGGCCATGTATTTCGCATAAATATTGTCATCTCTGCGAACGCCCTTAATTTCATCGAGTCGATACAGCTCACTTTCACACCCCTTCTTTTTCTCCACTAATATAATTTGCTCTTTCTCCAGATGATTTAGAACCTCAAGTGAATGCGAGGTGAAAAGCAACTGGCTATTTTTGGGATTCGTCACCGGGTTTGAAAACAAATCTATTATTTGCGGAAGGGCGTGAGGATGCAGATCAATCTCAAGCTCATCAATCACTGCGATACCCCCTTGCTCGATAGCCGGCAAAAGAAAGTGAAGCAGAACGAACATGTTTTTTGTTCCGCTCGACTCAAAAGCAAAAGGCAATTTGTACTGTTTTTCGTTGACCCTGTGCACTCCATAGGGTATATAGAATTTCTTCACTTCACCGGTTTTAGCATTCGGGGCTTCCCGTTCTTCAATCGCTATGCCGTCTAATCCAAGGTCGATATCTTTAAGAAACTTTTCTACTTTCTTGAAAAGACCTTGATTCTTGTTGTACGCCTCAGTGGCCTCATACAACCCTCTCTCTCCAAGCGAGGATGTATCCCATGCTTTTCCCATGCGGTTCACGTTACTTATGATCTTCTGCCAAAACTCGGCGATTTCCGTAAGAAAATCGTTTTTAATAGCCACAGATGCCGAAATGAGCGATACGTTCCTTCGCAAAATTTCTCTTAAAACTTCTGTCTTTAAATTAATACGCTGAACTATGTCCGACTTTCCAGCCTGCGCATTCCACTGACGTTTAAAGAGATAGTTGTAATGTTGCGTTTTTTCTCTTCGGCATAACTCCTCTCTGACCACATGCGTCCGGCACAAGTGGAGAACGTATTTATACACACTCGCTTTATGCTCAAAGATAAGTTCGAATTCAGAAACGCTTTCTTTGCCCTCGGCAAAGGCAAATGTGTCGACAGGGATTTCTTCTTTTTCGCCTTCCAGGCCAGCAAATGAATTGCGAACGAACCAGCTAAGAAAAGCCAATGCTTTCAGAGCGCTTGTTTTTCCTGACGCATTAGGACCAATGACTATCATGGTTTTGCTAAGTCGCGCCCCAGCTTCTGTGTCACTAAACATGTTATTTTTTGTTTCTATGCCCTTCCGGATATCCTCAAAAGAAATAGTTGCTCTACCCGCAAAGGAACAAAAATTCTTAAATGTGAATGAGTAAATCATATCCATCCTCCCATAATGGTTATTTTAGCAGTAAATTACTTCACAATAGTAGCTTTTTGACATATCCATGTCAATTGAAATGAATTACGCTACTATTTATTGTGTTATTCTGATAAAACACTCTGCCCAAGAAATTGACAATTCAACAAGATTTTAAGGCGTAATAGCTTGTATTTGCTTAAAATTATCCGTTTAAAGCTTATTTCGAGCTTTTTAGACGATATGCGACTGTTAAATTGAACCAGATCACTGGGTCTAATCCGCACTCGTTCCATGTCCCCAGACAACAGATCCGCATATTGCAGAAATCAACCATGGACGGCGGAGCGTCACTCCGCCGCCCATACTTGCATCGATTACTTTTTCCGAAGATTCTTGGACATCCTTTCGAAGGTCCTGATGCTGGAATCGACCTTTTTAGGAATCGTCTCCCAACTCGTCAATTTCCCGGCTTCCACTGCACTCCCACGAGGAGGCGCGGAAACGGCGGCCTGCCGCACCCGTCCCGAATCCGACGAATTCTGAGCAAAAGCTTTCCAACCCGCAAGCACCGGCTTCCACAGGAACACCGAAAACAGGAGCCACGGCATGCATTCGAAATTAGTGGCAAGTCTTGTGACGCCGAGAGGATTTTGCTTTCCGATGGTGACAGAATGGATTGAGAATGAAGGGGTTGTCTATGACAAGCAGGATTGCGAATTAAAAGCGTTTTATCGGTTGATCCCGAAGTTACGGCGGTTGTATCCGAAATTGCTGCTGTGCCTTTTGTTGGATAGTTTGTTTTGTTGCCAGCCCACCTTTAAACTTCTCAAAGAGAACCGGCTGGAAGGGATCGTAGTGTTTAAAGAAGGTTCGATGCCAGAAGTATGGGAGTGGGTGATGCGGAAAGTTCCTTCCATCCGGCCTTTTCAACAACACCGGACGGTTACAGAGAAACAAATTCAGAAACGAGAGGCGCGGACTCATCATCAACGGATCATGAGAACCACGCCAAAATACGAAACCCGCAGCGTGGTGACGCAGAGCGATTACCAGTGGCAGGAAAAAGTCCAACACTGGGCGGGACGTTTTGAAACCATACCAATATCGTCGGAGTGACGGTGTACCATGCACCGGGTTTTTGATCGTTAGTTTTTGATAGAAGAAATTAGCAGTGCTTTGTCTTTCTTTTTGGTACTTTTTCTTTCTGTGAATTTCTGTGGATATGTGGATTAATTTTTGTTATCGTGAATCCGTCGGTTTTAAAATACCCGCTGCTCTTTCCTGGCAAGTCAACCATGGAACCTTGTGTGAACCGTAAAGGCGATCTGCTCTCCCAGGCCTCTCCAGAGCGATAAAACACGCCAAACGAGCGTTGTTCTCAATTCTTCCGGAGGGAATGGGCCGGATCTTTCACCGACGTTGTTACCACGGCCATTTTTGACGATCCCGCCAAAAGCCCGCAGCGTTTAGCGACGAGGGCAAATTATCGGGAAGTTAATCACCCCCAATTAAATTCTGACCGTTGACTTGCACTTCCACGCACGTCCGGTGATTTGTTTGTTCATTCCAGAAAAATCGCCGCATTTTAAATTGCCTGGTACATTTCAAACCGTCCGTTTTGGTACACTTTCAAACCGCCGTCACCACTGGTTTTAACCCGCCCCGTGACATTAGCACAATTCTAGCACAGCGGAGTTGGATAGATTTTCGTACCAACAACGGGCGCGTCAACGATCAATGCGGCAGGTTTGCGGATTTAAATTTTATTGAGAATAGCAAGGTACTGCTGGGGAGACATCTTCAAAGTGCGTAGATTATTACGAATGATAAAAACGGGTAAGGTCGTATTTGCTTGAACAATTACCGGCCGATTGATGTTCGGATAATCAAAAACAATATGACTGCCCTTCTGGCGCTTTTGCTCACACCCGATGTGATTTAAAAACTTGATAAATTTCTGGGATGAGATTGGAGTAATGCGGGCCAAGATTAAACAGGGATTGCAAATTCTTCTTGGAGATTCCCTAAGTGAACGGGAGGCGTCCATCTCGGGCGAGGGTGCTGGCCCCCTCCATGAGAAACCTTTTTCCAGCCACAATCTTCGAGAACCTGCGCAAGCTTTCCGCTTTCTTTGAGCTCAGCCATGAACAGAGCGAGGGTTTCTTCAAATGCTTTCTTCGCCTCCTCAAGGGAAGAGCCGTGGGCAGAAAGATCAAGGCTCGGGCAATAAGCGATAACCGCATCACCCTCCTTCAGAAAATCAACGCTAAGTTTTACCAGATTCGTTAAACCCATTGGACGCACCCTTCGAATCATAATTTATCAATCCCTTCTTTAAGCATGACTGCTTGCCTATCAAGAGAATAATACCCGATGAAACTCGCAAAAGCAAATAACTCCGCCGAGGCAAAGAGGCTGATCAAGTGGGGAGTAGATTTGCAATAAGGTAGCAATTCCGTATGGCTCTGTCCATGAGTTTGTTCGTCGTTCCTGTCTTCTATCTTTTTTATGGAGGCGCCTGCCCCCAATTTCCCACCTACAGCCAAAACACACACCCTCTATGGTGTTTCTTCTCGGGAGCTTTCAAGGATCGCCCTATATTCGCCCATTTCGGAAAGTCGCTTTCTGGGCTTTAGGCGACTTTGGT
>SESF01007962.1_pt1 | contig 10301 bp, 10 predicted proteins | sample 3171521 | NCBI WGS metagenome assembly SESF01 (sample SAMN10866945, study PRJNA518727) | freshwater metagenome | biome: subpolar coniferous forest; feature: holomictic lake; material: water; isolation source: holomictic Lake 227, 6 m and 8 m depth | place: Canada: near Kenora, Ontario | collected...
AGTTATTTCGTGCTCGTTCCTTAGAAAATTAATCAAACCCTGGCGTTGGATCAAAACGCGTCCACTGCCGCACAGGCAGCTTAGAAAGCCCCCGGCAACACAAAACAAGCCGGTAAATAGTCCACTGCCGCACAGGCAGCTTAGAAATTTCTTTTCTCACCCCCCGATAGCCCTGCAAAGTCCACTGCCGCACAGGCAGCTTAGAAATTTAGCACGATGGAAAACGAACTGCACGGGGTGTCCACTGCCGCACAGGCAGCTTAGAAATTACGAATTTAAACATGGGCTCATTATCGACTGTCCACTGCCGCACAGGCAGCTTAGAAATCACGCTTAACGCCATCCCCCGGCGCATAACTGTCCACTGCCGCACAGGCAGCTTAGAAACCCCATCGGTACCTAGTACCCCCCCATTCGGTGTCCACTGCCGCACAGGCAGCTTAGAAAGCGTAAAAATCGCCGCTATCCGGGTTGCTAAAGTCCACTGCCGCACAGGCAGCTTAGAAAAACCTAACGGGGCGGCTTTGGTGTTTAAGGTGGTCCACTGCCGCACAGGCAGCTTAGAAAACCAACGGCACTTCCGCCTGAGCTGACGGCACGTCCACTGCCGCACAGGCAGCTTAGAAATTGCAGGGCTTGGTATCAACACCGGGTGCATGGTCCACTGCCGCACAGGCAGCTTAGAAAAGTCGGAAAAAACGGCGGTTTCAGGAATGATGGTCCACTGCCGCACAGGCAGCTTAGAAATGGGAAGATTTTGGCAACGTCGCGCAAAGCAAGTCCACTGCCGCACAGGCAGCTTAGAAACGAACCACCAGCGGATGAATTATTTACCGTGGGTCCACTGCCGCACAGGCAGCTTAGAAATGTAATTTTTCAAAGTAACGCCGTTGCAGTTCGTCCACTGCCGCACAGGCAGCTTAGAAAATAGCGGTGCTGGCGGTTCGCCGCGTGTGTTTGTCCACTGCCGTACAGGCAGCTTAGAAATCACGGTAAAACTCCTGGCGCAGTTTTTCGGTGTCCACTGCCGCACAGGCAGCTTAGAAAAATAAAGGCATTAAGGGTGTTAGACACTCGATGTCCACTGCCGCACAGGCAGCTTAGAAAATCATACCGCCAAGCTTGATAATCAGGCGTTGGTCCACTGCCGCACAGGCAGCTTAGAAACCCAGAAATTTGAATACCTGAAGCGGTAGTAAGTCCACTGCCGCACAGGCAGCTTAGAAATAATGCAGAAAAATCGGCAGCCAACAGCTGGGGTCCACTGCCGCACAGGCAGCTTAGAAATGTCGGGAGACAACCAGTATGGCACTTAATAAGTCCACTGCCGCACAGGCAGCTTAGAAATTGCAAATAAACATCAGGATAGCCAAGGCGTTGTCCACTGCCGCACAGGCAGCTTAGAAATCTCATTTTCTTTATTTGCAGGCGAGCTATCCGTCCACTGCCGCACAGGCAGCTTAGAAATTTTGGGTAACCGTTCACCTACCCCCTTTAAACTTTTTTCACACAAAAATCATAAAACGTTAGACAATACGCGTCATGACATTTGATTTCGCTACTTCAGCCTCTAAACCTGACGATCTTGAAAGCGCCCATCAGCTTATTGCAGATTTGTGGATCAATGGAGCGGAGTTAACCGCTAAACTTACGGCACAAAACGAAAAGCTCAATACCAATCCAACTAACTCATCAATGCCGCCCTCAACAGATGTCTTTGGCAAACATAAAAAGAAAGTCAAATTACATAAGCGTAAAAGCGGTTTGAAGCAAGGTGCCCAAGTCGGACATGTAGGCAGAGGCCGCAAACTGCTGGCCAATGAAGAGGTTGACGATACGATTATCTGCCTGCCTAAAACCACTTGCGATTGCGGTGGCCATATCCAAGTAAACACCAGCCGATTTAAGCGGCATCAAGTTTTTGAGTTGCCGAAAATACAGCCTATCGTCACTGAATACCAACAAGTTTACGGGGCTTGTAGGCAATGCAAAACCTATCATTTTGGCCCGTTGCCGACCGGTACTCCTAAGGGTATGTTAGGCGCACGGGCTATGTCCGCTGCCAGTATTTTAACGGGCGACTATCATCTAAGCAAACGCTACACACAGCTATTATTCGCGGATTTTTTTAACTTACAGGTCAGTGTAGGAACGGTTTCCAACGCCGAGGCGATGGTGTCGGAAGCCTTGAAAGCTCCCGTAGAAGAAGCAAAAGAGCACATTAAAAAACAACCGAATGTTAATGCCGATGAAACCGGCCATAAACAGCAAGGCAAGAAAATGTGGATGTGGTTAGCGGCAACCGCATTGGTTGCCGTGTCCGTTATTCGCGGGTCACGCTCAAGCAGCGTTGCCAAAGAATTATTAGGCGAGTTTTTTAGCGGTACTTTAACAACGGATCGCTATTCTGGATATACCTGGGTCGATATTGCTTACAGGCAGTTTTGCCGGGCGCACTTAATCCGCGATTTTATAAAAATATCTGAACGCAGTGGTGAAGCCGGACGGATAGGCGATCAACAGTTAGCCTATATTAAAAGAATGTTTCGCCTTTGGTGGAAGTTTCGCGACGGCACATTGAGTCGGACTCAGTTCATTGTGGTAATGGTTCCTCTACGACGGCAAATGGAACTGTTGCTCGAACAAGGCCTTTACTGTGGTGAATCAAAAACAGCAAACACCTGTAAAAAGCTGTTGAAATATAAATCGGCGTTGTGGAAATTTATCGAAACTGAAGGGGTGCAACCCACGAACAACTTTGCCGAACAGCTTATTCGTTCGTATGTGTTATGGCGTAAAAGTAGTTTTGGTACGCAGTCGGATCGTGGTGATTTATTTGTAGAACGGATGATGACGGTAACAAGTACCTGTAAATTACAAAAACGTAATCGCAATTTCTATTAATGAAGTAAATATTCCCAAAATGCCGTATGACTCCACGCCCATCAGACGAGTATAAAACGAGGCAAAGAATACCCAGCTTTTAATTGGATACAGGTAGTGCTTAACATGATATATAACTCACTGAACGATTCCAAAGCAAAATTCAAATGCACTGCTGAGTTATCGTGAAGGTGTTTTACACAACGGTTCCAAAAACAGCCCCGACACCCGCAGTTAAGCCCATCGCCAGCGCGCCCCAGAAGGTTACCCGGAAAGCGCTTTTAATAATACCGGAGCCGCCGGTATAAGCGGCTAAAGTACCCAGTAAGGCAAGAAACAGCAAGGAGGCGGATGACACAAAAACAATTAAGTTTGGCTCAGGGGCAAACAGGACAATCAATAGTGGCAATACTGCGCCAATGGCGAAAGTGGTTGCCGAAGTCAGTGCGGCTTGAATGGGGCGTGCCGTGCCTGTTGCAGAAATACCCAGCTCATCACGGGCGTGAGCACCCAAGGCATCATGATTCATCAATTGTTCGGCGACTTGTTCGGCCAGGACAGGATCAAGTCCTCGCGCTACATAAATAGCCTGTAATTCTTTTTGTTCATGTTCAACATTTTCATCCAGCTCTCTGCGTTCACGCGCCAAATCGGCTTGCTCGGTATCGGCTTGTGAGCTGACTGACACATATTCACCGGCCGCCATCGACATGGCTCCTGCAACCAGTCCGGCGACACCGGCCAATACGATATCGTTATGTGCTGCATGGGAGGCAGCAATACCTACAATTAAACTGGCTGTTGAGACAATGCCGTCATTTGCGCCTAAAACAGCGGCACGTAGCCAGCCTATACGATGAGTGCGGTGGGTTTCGTGATGCATTGGTTTTCCTTTTACGTTAATGACGTTATAGCAGTTCAGCAGAAACTGTTTAATTATTCCCTTTTTCAAAGGGGAAGGTACTTATTCAAAGTAAGCATGAACAATCTTTACTTGCCACCCTAAAGCGTTATATTGTTTTTATGTGTGGCAATGATAATACCAGTTTTAGATAGTTGCTATCAGTCGGTTAACTGACTGTTTTGTGTCTTGCTTTATCAGGATTATAACTTATGAAAAAGAATAAGATCGTTAAATTGCACCACTTGTTTTTTGCTCTATTAATGTGCTTCGTATTTACTGATGTATCTGCAAATCCCCGCATAGCGGTTCTGGATTTTGAATTAAAAGACATGACACTTGCCCCGCGCATACCGGCAGAAATAACCCGCACAGCGTCCATTAAGCCGCTAATGGAAAACGAGCTTAAAAAATCAGGTTACGACCTTGTGTCCATCAATCCGGAATCCCAACAACAAGCGACTGCGGGGACGGGTTATCTTTTTGATCATCCGGATGTTGCGGCTCAACTGGGCAAACAATTTAATGCCGATTATGTGATCGTTGGAAGACTGCACAAGCCCGGTTTTTTGTTTTTTTATCTGATGGCCCACCTGGTCGATGTCAAAAAAGAAGCGCTGGTTGGCGAATATCTTTACGAAGTTAAAGGCGGCGAGAAAAAAATAGTCGTACAAGGTGTAGAATCGCTCACTGAAAAAATCGTTAAAACGCTGGATGCGGCAAAATAAGCAGAAGGCACAGAGTGAAAATATTTTGTTCATTTAAAAGCCTGCTATAAAAGTGGTGGTTGTTTTGCGCCGGTCACTTTAACCTGCACAGCATCGCCGACTCTTAAAGTGCCGCACTGATTATGCAGGGCGTTTTGACCAAAGTAGACCTTATTTTCCCATTTTCTGGTACGGTTGAGCGTTGTGAGCGGTTCTTTGCCGGTTTGTGCGGTTTCTGGATCGATAGTCGGGACAGAACACCGCGAGCAGGGCTTGGGTAGCCTGAAATCAATATCGCCAATGCTGATTTCTCTCCAACTGTCTTCGGCGTAACCGGGGCAACCGGAAATGACCAGATTGGGCCTGAAGCGGGTCATCGGTAAATTTAATTGCATTGCCTGATTTAATGAAGCCAATGAGTTTTCTGAAATAATCAAAAAGGGAAAGCCGTCAGAAAAGCCCACTGTGTCAGTTTGGTTGGCGTAACGGGGATCAACGGGACGGATCATCTCGTCGGGTTGATAAACCAATCGACAATCCTGCTTTAAGAACTGGCTCAACCATTGATCCGCTTCCCGTGATACGCTACGCGCATTACACTGATCATGCCATATCGTGCTGTTAATAATATCGCCACCCGTCGGTGTTAAGGGCAAGGACAGGTTTTCCATGTCGGGTGCAGACAGGATTAAATGACTGTCGGTTAGCGCGGTTTTGATTAAAGCCATTTTCGGTAGTTTTCGCTGACTTAAAAATTGCGCTGCCTCGTCAATAACCATCCATTTTCTGTCATACAAAAGTCCGGTTTTAATCACCGGCCAATAGGTTACACTAATACCGGCCAATGATTTTACCGGATAGAGGGTTATTGCGCTTAACGTGCTGTGTGTCATTTTAGGTTGGCCTGTTAATTCCATAAGTAGACTGGGAAGAGCATGGATTACTGAAGTTTGAGGGAATTAATCCCGGGTTTCAAGCGTTAGTTCAACGACCACTTGTTGTAAACTTTTGCGAAATCTAAAAAAAAGTTTTTGAATCCGTTAAAATTAGAAAATACGAACTTTTATTCCAAGGAAATGATGCAATCAATTAATTTAGGCTTTCGAATAATGGTAAATATGCTGTTAATTATGCCATTAATTAGCACCGGCGCTGTTGTTGAAAAAGCTAAACAAGCCATTAATATTGCTTATTTAACACAAGAGCAAAATGTACCGCCGCCGTTATCCAACCTGGATGTTTTTATTAAAGACAAGGGGGTTGTCGGTGCTGAACTGGGCATTGACGATGATAACACCACTGGCGAATTTACCGGACAGCACTATAATTTAACAAAATTTATGGTGCCGTTGGACGGGAACGTTGTTGATACGTTTAATAAAGAAATCAGTAATAAATTTCAGTATGTTGTCGTTAATTTATCAGCTGGTCAGCTCAACCAACTCGCTGATTTGCCTGCTGCAAAGCAAATACTGTTATTTGATGTGGCAACCGTGGATGATGCGTTGCGCAATGAGCAATGCCGCCGTAATGTTTTGCACTTGTTGCCCAGCCGAGCCATGCGGGCTGACGCCTTGGCGCAATATATGATGAAAAAACGCTGGATCAAATGGTTTCTGATCATTGGCTCAAATCAGGAAGACCGGCTGTTTGCCGATGCCATCAAGCGATCTGCCAAACGTTTTGGCATGAATATAGCGACAGAAAAAACCTGGGAACATACCTACGATGCCAGACGCACGGCGCAATCGGATGTCGCCGTATTTACCCAAACCGATGATGATTACGATGTCTTGGTGGTGGCGGATGAACAAGGTCAGTTTGGCGAATATCTGGATTATCGCACCTGGATTCCAAGGCCGGTAATCGGTACTCAAGGATTGATTGCTACGCCCTGGCACAAAACGCATGAACAATGGGGTGCCGTGCAGATTCAAAACCGTTTTAAAGAAAAAGCCGGTCGCTGGATGGAGGAGCAGGATTATGCCGCTTATCTGGCAGTTAGGGCGATCGGTGAAGCCGCTACACGCACCAAAGCCAATGACCTGAATTCCGTTAAAGCGTATATGCTAAGCGATGCCTTTGCCTTAAATGGCTATACCGGCAATCCTTTGTCCTTTCGCTCGTGGGACGGCCAGTTGCGGCAACCTGTTTTGCTGGCAGCGCCCCGGTCATTGGTTGCTGTCGCGCCCATTGAAGGCTTTTTGCATCCAAAAACCGAACTGGATACCTTGGGTTATGACCAACCTGAATCACAATGTAAGTGGGATAAATAAATGATATTGAACAAAAAGAGACTGGGCTTGTTTTTAGCGCTGGCATTGGCAGGCGTTGTTCACGCTGAAAGCGTTTTTGTCACGCTGGAAAAAGATAATGCGCTGGCGCTGGTTGATCCAATAACCGGCAAGCTAATCAAAACGGTGCCGATAGGTCAGCGCCCACGGGGTATTGCCATCAGCCCGGACAACCAGTTTTTGTACATCGCCACCAGTGACGACAACACCATAAAAATAATTGATGCCGAAACCCTAAAAGAAGTCGGAAAATTACCGTCGGGCAAAGACCCTGAGACTTTTGCATTAAATCATGACGGTGACAAGATTTACGTATCAAACGAAGATGATAGCTTGGTGACGGTGATTGATATTGCCAAAAAGAAAGTCATCAAACAAATCAAGGTCGGCGTGGAACCCGAAGGCATTACCGTTAGCCCCGATAACAAGTGGCTGATCAGCGCCTCAGAAACCACGAATATGGTGCACTGGATTGATACCAAAACCAACGCTATCGTAGAAAATACGCTGGTTGATCCGCGTCCGCGAGCAGTTGGTTTTACCGCAGACAGCCAGCAATTATGGGTCACTTCGGAAATGGCGGGCACGTTAATGATTCTGGACGCCAAAACCCAGCAAATCATCAAAACCATCAAGTTTGAGGTTTCCGGCGTGACTGCCGATAAAATTCAGCCGGTAGGCGTGATCATTGATAAAGACAGCAATAGAGGCTACGTGGCTTTGGGGCCTGCAAACCGTGTAGCGGTGGTTAATGCCAAAACATTTGAAGTTGAAAAAACGCTGTTGGTCGGTCAACGGGTGTGGAATCTGGCTTTTTCTCCCGATCAAAAACGTCTCTACACCACCAACGGCACCAGTAACGATATTTCCATTATTGATCTGGATACCCAAACCGTAACCAAATCAGTTGGCGTGGGGAATTATCCCTGGGGCGTTGTGGCAAAACCATGAAGCCGACCATCGCATTATCCATCGACAACTTAAGCTTCTCTTATAGCGGCAAGAAAGCGCTGGATCAGGTCGGTTTTAACATACATGCCGGTGAATGCACCTTGCTCTTGGGCCCTAACGGTGCGGGCAAGAGCACTTTATTTTCGTTGATTACCCGCTTGTATGATACCCGTGAAGGTCGCATTGAATTATGTGGTTTTGATATTAAACAGCAAACCCGCCAAGCCTTGGCAAAGCTGGGCGTGGTTTTTCAGCAAACCACCCTGGATATGGATTTAACGGTCATACAAAATTTACGTTATCACACCGCCTTGCACGGGTTGGGACGTAAAGAAGCGATGCAACGGATTCAACAAGAGCTGGAACGCTTAAACATGTTTGATCGGCGCTTTGAGAAAATTCGCCAACTCAATGGCGGTCATCGGCGGCGCGTAGAAATTGCCAGGGCATTACTGCATAAACCTGCCTTGTTGTTACTGGATGAGCCGACGGTGGGTCTGGATGTGCCCAGCCGGTTAGCCATTGTTGACTATGTACATCAATTGGCGGCCGATGAAAAACTGGCGGTTTTATGGGCGAGCCATTTAATCGATGAAATTTATCCGGATGATCATTTAATCGTGCTGCATAAAGGCCAAATAAAAGCCAATGGCACGGTGGATGACGTTTTAAAAATAACAAATACGATCATGGTAAAAGACGCCTTTTATAACTTGACGCAAGGAGAGCAGGCATGAACATAATGCATTACTGGCGGGCAATGTGGGGCATTATCGGACGTGAGTTATGGCGTTTTGTTACCCAACGGGAACGCTTTATTTCCGCACTGATCAGGCCGCTGGTCTGGTTGTTTGTCTTTGCCGCCGGCTTTAGGGCAGCCTTGGGGCTTGCCATCACCCCGCCCTACGAAACCTACATTTTGTATGAAGTTTATATTACGCCGGGACTGATTGGCATGATACAGCTCTTTAACGGCATGCAGAGTTCGTTATCCATGGTTTATGACCGGGAAATGGGCAGTATGCGCATACTGATGGTCTGTCCGTTACCGCGCTGGTTTTTATTGCTCAGTAAATTACTGGCAGGAACCGGCGTGTCTATCTTGCAGGTCTATGTATTTTTAGGGATTGCCTGGTTTTATGACATCCACGCCCCGTGGCAAGGCTATTTGTGGATATTGCCAACCTTGATGCTGTCCGGATTAATGTTGGGGGCGCTGGGATTATTATTGTCATCCTTCATCAAACAACTGGAAAATTTTGCCGGGGTCATGAATTTTGTCATTTTCCCGATGTTTTTTATGTCAACCGCATTGTATCCTTTATGGAAAATGAAAGAATCCAGCATATTGCTTAGCAAGCTGGCTCAATACAACCCGTTTTCGCAAGCCGTTGAATTAATCCGTTTTGCCCTGTATGGACAGTTTAATCAGCACGCTTTTATTTATACGTTAGTCGCGTTTCTGGTTTTTATGACAGCGGCCATTATCGGCTATAATCCATCAAAAGGCATGATGGTGAAAAAAGGCGGCGGTTAAAAAGTCGATGGCGTTTTTTTGTTACGCAAACCAACAGTACTAAAAAACGTGATAAATGTCGACTTGGGTTACTGGCAGTTTGCCGGTATAAGGCCCTGAATTAATTAAGTACGTGGGGCGTGCCGTGCGTGCCTTATTTTTCAAGGCGCACACGGCACGCCCTACAGAAAATAATGTGGCTTAGTCAACGAAGGTCTCTATATTAATGCCGTTGAAAACAGAAAACAGCTGCCAGCCAAAAAAGACTACGACTTCATTTAATCTTAAAGTATAGTGCTTATGTGATGGACAATGGTCACAAAGCACTTGAAAATTTTTTTGATCGTGATAAGTTTACCCATTAAGTAGGAACACGTTAGTGCTCAACCTGCTTTTGAGTAGTTATGGATCGATTGATTAAGGCTTACTGTTGTCTGACTCAACTTAATAAGACGTTAAGCAATGATTCATCAATATAATAAATAAAATTACACTAATGTGAGGATGAGAAATGAGTAATGAAGAAAACGCCAAACCAGAAGAAAATGCTCAACCGCAAGAAAATGTTACGCAACCAGTAGAGGCGGCAACAGGCACTGTCGGCAATCTGGTATCTTCTTTTTTGAACTTGAAAGAATCCAATCCAAAAGTATTTTTTGGCAGTCTTGGCGGAATAGCCGTTCTGCTTGTTTTACTGATGACAATGGGTGGTGATGACAGTGCCAAGCCTGCTATCTCCGGGCCAACACTTAAAGATCTTGCTATAGGTCAACGCTATGTATTGAAAAGTGCCAATGCTTATGACGCAGCGGCAACGGTTCGTTTGGTAGCAACACCTGGCGCTATAGCGGCTTATGATGATACTGAAGAAAAAGATAGATCCGGCGTTTGCCAGCATATACCTCAAGGCACCCCTGTTTCCGTACTGGAATTTGCAGATGCTTATGGCAAGCAAAAAACCTATGCTAAAGTCAGAATCGAAGACGGTAACTGTAAAGGCAACGAAGCATGGGCTTTGGCAATTGACATTCAATAAAATAAAGTTTGAC
>SESF01029167.1_pt1 | contig 10301 bp, 8 predicted proteins | sample 3171521 | NCBI WGS metagenome assembly SESF01 (sample SAMN10866945, study PRJNA518727) | freshwater metagenome | biome: subpolar coniferous forest; feature: holomictic lake; material: water; isolation source: holomictic Lake 227, 6 m and 8 m depth | place: Canada: near Kenora, Ontario | collected...
TTTCCTTATCCTCTGGGATACAAATGACTGCCAGTGACCCAATTAAGGTTTACGACGCCCGCTGGGAGGTCGAGGACTTCAACGATAACGAAGTCCGCCGGCTATTTGAGGCCACATTCGCCTATGGTCGCCTGCTCGGGGTCGATACCGTCACTCTGACCCGTGATGCCCGCCTCGGCTGCGCTCGAGTCCTCGAACTCGGGGTTGAAGCGGCCCTTCGCATGGGGCTACGCACATTCGTCCGCTACGAGCCGATCTCCACGCCCCAAGGTTACTTCACCAGCCTTTGGGTTTCGCAGCAACACCCTAAGACAATGGGGTTGGTTATTACGGCCTCCCACAACCCGAAGCAATACATCGGCGTCAAATTCACAGTGCCAACCGTTCACGCCATCGGTCTGGATTGTGGCCCGCTCGGCGGCCTGACCAAGGTGCGTGAGCTTTACCATAGCGTTGAGCAGTTTGCCTCAGCCCCGGGCGGCTCACTCACTGTGCTGGATCTCACCCGCGAATATATTAATTTCTCGCTCGATGCCGCCGGGGTCAAGCCCGGCGACCTCTCCGGCCTGGCCGTCGTTCTCGATACGTTCCACGGCTCGGCCGGCCCGGAAATCTACCAGGCGCTCAATCGGGCTGGCGTGTGCGTTCTTCCCCATCGCCTCGCGCCCAACGGCGAATTCCCCACCGGCTCGCCCAACCCAACGAGCCAGGGCAAAATGGTGCCCGCCTGTGCGCTCGCCAAACAGCACCGGGCGGATGCGGTGCTCGGCATTGACGGGGACGGCGATCGGATCGTCTTTGGCGATGCGCAGGGCATCCTCACCGCTGGAATCGCCTTCATCCCGATCCTCAGAGCCTGTGGCGTTGATTCCCAAGCTGCGGCCCCTGCCCGAATTCTGTATGACCCGAAGGTTTCTCCGCTCGCCTTGGCGGAATGGGGCCACCTGGGTTGCCAGCCGCTTCTGTTCCGCAACGGCCATTCACAAATCAAGGATTACATGACACAGGTGGATGCCCTGGCGGCCGCCGAGGAGTCCGGGCACTATTATCACCGCATCACCCTGGGCAAGGCCACTGTATCCGGCGAGAACTCGATCCTGACGATTCTCCTGTTTCTCCGCGCCCTCAAGCAGCAGCCCGACCTTCTGGACCAGCTCTGGGCGCTCCAACACCGCGTCTTCACTACCGGCGAATTCAACTACCAGTTCGATTCCGATAACACGCGAGACCGTGCGCTAGCTGGCCTGATCGCCCACTTCGTCCAGGACGGTGCGGCTACCGTGACCACTACATCCGACGGTATTGATCTCCAGGGAACCTGCCTGGCCAAAGGCGTCCAGTTAGACCCAGGCTCGGTCAAGCTGGAGGCAGGCTGGTACTCCGGTTACCTCCGCATCGCTACCAACGAGAAGGCGGTGGTTCGCTCCTATTTCTCCGCCGGCGACATCCCCTTTGGCAAGCAAGTTGAAGCTCGCGCCCGAAAGATTCTTGAGCAGGATTTTCGGGGCCGCCCCATCGATTGAGTGCGCTTACCCGCGTCGGCGTGTCTTCTGCATGCGCTCGACGAAGTCAACAAAACCTTCCACCTGGCTGCTAAGGACGGTCAACAGCGGGTGCGAGGCGGTTACGGTTTTGGCGCCGGAGCGCCCGGCGGATTTGCGGGCAGCAGGGCGGGCCGGCGGCGCATCTTGTTTTGGAACCAGAGCCGCCAGACCATCATCAAGGCTTCGCTAATGATGTGACCGGACATCTTGGAATGACCTTGAACCCGCTCGGTAAAGACGATGGGCACCTCCACGATCCTCATGCCCTGACGCCACAGCCGGTGCGTCATCTCGATCTGGAAGCTGTATCCGTTGGAGTCGATATGATCGAGATTGATCGCCTCCAGGCCACGCCGACTGAAACACTTGTAGCCGCCGGTTGGGTCGGTGATCGGCATGCCGGTAATGATCTGCACGTACTTCGCCGCGCTCTTGCTTAGCATCAGGCGGCTGAGCGGCCAGTTGATGATGCGGATGCCGTTCAAATACCGCGAGCCGAGCACCAGGTCGGCATTCCGGGCGGCCTCAAGAAACATCGGGATGTCGTCCGGGTTGTGCGAGAAATCCCCATCCAACTCGAAGACATAATCGTAGCCTTGCTCCAGCGCCCACTTGAAACCCGCGATGTAGGCCCGACCCAACCCGCTCTTTTCCTGCCGGTGCAGGACGTGGATGGCAGGGTGTTTCGCCGCCAAATCGTCGGCGAGTTTACCGGTGCCATCGGGTGAATTGTCGTCCACCACCAGCAAGTCCACCGGCACGGGCAGGGCGAGAAGCCGTTGGGCGAGCGGAGGGAGATTTTCCCGCTCATTGTAAGTTGGCACAACGACGAGGTTCTTCATCATATAATCGAAGCCCGGGGATAAATAGGTGACCACGGGGATTAAGACAAGCAGCAATTCAAAAGAAACACTAGCGAGATTACGGCTTGTGAGCAGCAGTAGTTCAAAAGCCGGCTTGGTCCGGGGTAAGACCTGCCTCAGGCCCCTAATAGGGGCCCGGGCCAAGGTCTGCGGGGCGATAAAATACCGTCCACCCGCTCGACACGGTCCCGGCATCGATGGTGGTCTTGTACTTGGCCACGTCGAATCTCCGCCAGAGCACGCTGCCATCCTCGTAAAGGATATTGCCCCCGATGGATATGCCATTGTTGCCCCGGTGGTTCGCGAAGGGAAAGCTCTTGCCGCTCGCTCCAGCAATTCCTGACCAGGTAAAGTTGGGGGCCGTGCCGGTGGCCTGAATCTTGTCGAGCATGACCGGCGCCTTGCGATAGGCGCCGCCCAGTTTCTTGCGGTAAACCCATTCAGCAAGACCCATGTCGTTGTAGTTTGGCCAACCGGCAGCATCCCGTCCGGGCAGAAACTGGTAGCCGATCAGATTCACCCGGTCTGCCTCCGATTCAACGCCGCGGTGCCATTCGTCGGTGGGACAATAGAGCACATCCTGCTTGTTCCGTTGCTGGGTGGCCGTGCCCGGACGATTTGGATAGAGGTAATTGGGGTAGAAGTTGGTGTTCAGATTCATCCCCATCCAGGCAAAACCGCTGGCTCCGTCGGAGGTGGCGTTGACGGGAAAATACTCCCCGTTGTCCCCGCCGTACATGATGACGGCAAGCCCCCATTGCTTCATGTTGCTGGCGCACTGAATCCGCACAGCCTTCTCCTTCGCCCCGGCCAAGGCCGGCAACAGCAGCGCCGCCAAGATGGCGATGATCGCAATGACCACCAGCAATTCGATCAGGGTAAACCCACTCCGCCGCAGCCAAGCACTGCGATCCCGACATCCTAGCCGGCCACCAGTTGTCTGTTTCATAAGTTCAAGAGTCTTCTGCCCAACGTAACAGCACGCTCACCTGAACCGAACGCGTGGAACATAACCTGACAGCACCCCTTTGCCAACCTCAATTCGTCACCTCAATTCGTCACCTCAAGATTCGCCTCCCACAGGGAGCCAGTTCAACGCATTGACACGCGTTCAGCATTGAAGGTGGATTTCTGGCTGCCGAAGCCCCTGCCGTTTGACCGAGAGATGTTGCGGCGCCGAGTGCATATGCCCTTGTTTGGCGAGCCTGCCTGGATCACCACGGTAGAGGATTCCATCCTTCACAAGCTCGTCTGGAACAGAATCACGCCTTCGGACCGGCAGATGGGAGACGCCGCGGGGGCCGTCGCCGTTCAAGGCGAGAAACTCGACCAGTCTTACTTGAAGCAATGGGCTGAAGCGCTGGGGGTTATTGGAGAGCTAAACAAGCTCTTAAGCGGCGAAATCACGCCAAAGCTTACCTGAGCCTAACTCAGCGGGCGATCAGTGCCGACCAACGGGCTCAGGCTCAATACGGGTTGCTCGGCGCCAGCTCCCATATCTGCAGCGCGCGCACTTCCGCCGGGCCGCCGTTTGAGAAGAGTTTCACCCCAATACTGTCCGGGCGGGACGGATAAATGCGTCGCATGACGGCTTGGCGGCCGTTGGCAAAGACTTCGACGACTGATTTATCAATGAAGACCCGCAGCTTGAGCGGTTCATCCGCCGGCAAGCTGAAGGGGCCCGCTTCGACGCTCTTTGCTCCCTCCGTCAGGCTGGATTTGGTAGTATCAACCTTCAGCTTCTTCTCGACCGCGTCATAGAAAACGGGCGTCTGCTCTTCGCCGCCAGGAGAGCAGCAGACTTTGATGCCAAATTGACGGGCGGCCGGGGCGCTCATCTCCAGTTCCAATTCGAAGCTGCGGCCGCCCATGCCCTCCAGCGCCAATTCAGCGCCGTCCGTGACAGTCAGGCCGGTTTTCTGCTTTCCGTTGTAACGCAGTTGCTCGATTTCCTGCGGCGGGTTCATGCGCAGTGAGCCGTCGGCGCCGAGCGAGAGGACACGGGGCAGGCTCATGGTGCCGGACCACCCAAAATCTCCGCGGGTCTTGAAGCCGGGGCCGTCGAAAATCCAAGCCCACATGATGCGCCGGCCCTTGTCGTCGAGCAGGCTCTCGGGCGCGAAGAACGAGTTGTCCACCCAGCTCATCTTCTCGTGAAAGGTGGGGTGAAACTGCTCTTCTTTCCAGTCTCCGAGGTAGTAGCGGCAGCCGAGCCGGTGGCTGATGCACAGGAGCATGCGCCGGTCACCGAGCTTGAAGAAGTCAGCGCAGGAAACGTCTTCGCCGATCGAGACGCCGGCGACGGAGTTGGCCATGAGGTCGCCGACATATTTCCACTCGCCTGCCAGGCTGCTGGCCTTGGCGACGCCCGCTCGTTCTCCGCCAAAGATGGCGTAACAGGTGTCGCCTTCCAGCCAACCGTAAGGGTCCCAGGAACGATACTTGTCATGAAACGGATCACCCGGCTTGGTCTTGGGAGTAATGGGGTTGGAGTCGAGCTTCTTCCACTCGTTCAGATCATCATCGAGAGCCTCTGCCATCGCGTTGCCCTGCCCCACCTGGTGGTAGCAAATGGTGGGACGGCCTTCTTTGTTGAGAAAGCAGTTGCCGCTGAACATGCCGGAGATCAAACCGGTGGGATGATGCCGCCAGTGGAACAGGTCAGTGCTGGAAACATGTCCCCAGTTGTGCCCTCGTTGGTCCTGGAAGATGTAGAAAAGATGGTAGCGCCCTTTCCAGTAGATTGCGCCGTTGGGATCGAAGGGCATACAGGAGCCCTCTGGTGTAACGAAGTGATAGCCCGCCCGATAGGGGTCGCTGAGCAGCTTCTCCCGGAGCGCACGCGCGGAGCTGTTTGGGTCCATCAATCCGTTGGAAGTCTGGCCGGCATCTGCCGTCACCTGGGACGCCAGCAGGAAGGCGCCGGGCTTATCGAGATGGAGCTTGCCGTCAGCAATTCGAGCATCACCGAAGAGGGCGCTGGTGGGGAATGCCTTCATCCGGTCCGCGACCCTGCCGTCTTCGAAATCCCACCACGCCAGGGGCTTGGGATCGGAAGGCTGGTTGGGTTTCAGCGCGGCGATCTGAGCGGCATTCAGCCCCACCCCATAAATGCGGGCATCGTCAATCGAGCCGGTAAAGAACCGGTCGTTGAGCGCGGCCTCTATGTGCCGCAGGCCGATGAGGACCTTGCTATCGTTGCCAAACCGTTCGGGACCTTCCGCAGCATAGCTGGCGCACTGGCTGCCGTTTCGATAAAGGGTGACCTGTTTCCCCTGGTACACAATGGCGATTTGCACGAGCGTGTTGGTATCCGCCGTCTCGGCGGGGAAACGCTCCTGGTCTCGCTTTGTTCGCCGGAACCCGTCGCTGCCCGGCATCCATTTGCTTGGCGCGATCTCGCCCAACACGATCGCATCGAAAACACCCCCGGTCTTCTCGATCGTCAGCACGCTGCCGCCGCGCTGCGTTAGATTCGCCGGGGTGACCCACGCCACCAGGGTCTTGTCCCGAATATCCGGGGCAGCCGAAGCGGTCAAGGCTGCGCTGAGGGCTGCGCTGAGGGCGAGGACCAACTGGTATGCGAGCACTTTATTCATGCTCTACGGAACAAAGCGGCGTTTATAAAGTCAATCGGAAATGGGATATAAAACGTCGGTGAACCCAATTCCAATTTGCATCCAAGCTGATATGCGATAGATTCGTATCCCGTGGGGGCAGACCTTGTACCGGCCCCAACATCGTGTCATCTTGAACACAACCTGGTATAATACAACAATGATGGACCGTGGACGATGCTGACGGTTATGAGCAAAGTAGTTTTTGTTCAGAAAGACGTCTTCGCCAAGCCGGGGATCATGGCCTTGTCAGCGGTCCTGAAGTCGGCCGGGTTCGATTGCCGGGTGGTGGTCGCGGACCTTGAACGCGATGTGGTCGGGGCGGTGCTAGCGTTAAAGCCGGATGCGGTGGCTTTTTCCATCACCACAGGGGAGTACCCCTTCATGAAAGCCGTGGGCACCCGGCTCCGGGAGAATTATGATAAAATCATCATCTGTGGCGGAGCTCATCCCACGTTTTATCCTGATGTAATCCAGGAACCCTATCTGGATGCGTTGTGCCGAGGGGAAGGGGATGATGCTTTTCGGGAGTTCTTGCAGGCGTGCAAGAGTGGGGCACCAACGGAAACCATTCCTAATCTATGGGTGAAGAAGAACGGAACGGTTCACAAGAATGAGGTCAGACCCCTACTGGCGGATCTGGATCAATTGCCCTTTTATGACCGGGCACTTTACAAAAGCTATGATCTCTACACCCAGCCCGGACATGAGCTGCTGTACCATCAGGTGGTCATGACGGGAAGGGGCTGTCCCAAAGCCTGCTCGTTTTGTTTCAACAAGACCTACAACGCCCTTTACCGGGGGAAGGGGCCTCCGATCAGAAGACGGTCCGTTCCCCACATCATCCGCGAACTTAAAGCGCTCAGAGAATCCGATTCGCCGTCCTTTATCACCTTTGACGACGATAGCTTCACACTATCGCCTAAGCGCTGGCTTGAGGAGTTCTGCACCACTTACGGAAGCGAAATCGGCATCCCGTTTAAAGTCAATTCAACCCCCGCGGCCTTGACCGAAGAAACCGTAAAGTGGTTGAAGTTGGCTGGCTGCTTTGCGGTTAAAATCGGACTTGAGAGCGGCAACGAGGATATCCGGAACCGTCTGTTGAATAAGAGCGTCTCGGAGAAGTGTATTGTGGACGCAGCCGGGATCCTGAAGAAATACAAGATCCGTTTCCAGACATTCAACATGGTGGGAAATCCGGGCGAAAGCCTGTCCATGGCCCTGCAAACCTACGATCTGAATCGACGGATCAAGCCTGATTTCGCCTGGTGTTCCCTCTTAAATCCTTACCCCGGAACCGACATCCACCAGATCTGCAAGGACCAGGGCTATCTGGAACAGCATCCTGATTTTGCGGATAGTAACTACTCCTATTTCACCGATTCCATTCTGGAATTACCGGATATAGACGCCCTGGTTAACCTCCAGAAACTACTCTACGTGGCCTTGGTTCTGAGAATCCCAGTGAGGCTGGTCCGGATGCTCGTCCGGCTGCCGCTGACTCCGGTTTACCGCCTGCTATTCGGCATGGGGATGGTTTGGGGGCTCAGCCGGATCAACAAGGGCTCGTTGCTGTCCACGGTGAAGCTGTCCCTGCTCCAATTCTCCCGCTATAATCGAAACAAAGAGGCGATGTCCGTAATCGGAACGTGATTCCGATATAGCCCTCAGGTTGGGAAGGCTCCTGACGATATGGTGCGGGGCTGAAATGCGAGCTCCGAGGATGATTCGGCGCTAATTGGTCTTTCTCCGAATATAAACGATATTGGAGTTAGGATACATCGCGCGCAGATCGGCAATGCGCATGATCATCCAAGGCATGGTGTAGTTCTGCCCGTTCTTGGTGAAGACCAGGTCGTCGGCAAGAAACACAGCCGAATGTGTGATCTTATCCTTATCATACATGAACAGAAGCACGTCTCCATAGACGCCCGGCTGGGCGACTTTATAGAAGTGCTCATCTATGTATCGGAGGCATTCCGCGGGGCGGGAGAAGCGGTCGTCTGGCTTCACACTGCAAAAATTGAACGTACTCCAGTGACAATCCCGCACCGACTCGCCCGGCGCCGGAGGCAATGAATAAGTGTAAAGACGCTCCCGGGCAAAGGGTGGCAGCATGTACAACAAGCTGACGGTTCCTCCCTTGGGCAACCGTTTGAGAGCATCGAGCATCGGTCGGACATCTATGAAGCGAACGTTGGGCATGTGGCCCCAATACGCGGCTACTTTGTCGATGTCGGTATCCGGACGAATACAAAGCCGGGCGAGCACGGCGGTTTGGCGCGAGAGCGACGCCGTCATCGCCACCCGTCGCTCCAGGGTGGGTATATTGCCCATCAGCGTTTCAAAGTCAGTGAAACGCCAGGCATCCTTGCCGCCATAGACAAGCTTCTTGAATAGAGCTAGGTCGTCCGAATTAAGGCGGACGTCGGCAAAGACCGACTCGATACTAACTTTGGGGTAGTAGTACGGCCAATCAAGATACAGGTTCACATCCAGGCCCCGCATTGGCTCATAGAGCTTGGCCCGAGCCTCGGGACTTAGCGATAAAAGGAATCCCTCACCGGGCTTGAAAACCGTGTCGGTTCCCCGGCTGCTGACACGGTCCTGGGACAGCGCCTTATCGGTTTCTTGCTGGGTCAAACCGTTGGCGAGGAAGAGCGCCTTCACTTGAGCGACATCCCTCCCGCGAAACGTCCACACCGGCGGCTGGATCGTCTTCATTTCGTCGTTCAGGTATTCAACCGGACGCTCCAGGCTAATATCCTGGGTGAACAACTCCCCCCAGGGGCCCTGTCGTGTGAAGACGAATCTATCCTGCTCATCCGGGTCGGGAATGTTCAGTGCCGGCCCGGGGGGGGCCTCGTGGCGGGAGCTGGCGATCTTCCAAGTGATCAGAGCTGACGCGGCGATCAGGCACAGGCAGAAGACGACCAACCCGGTCAAGTTGAACCAGAACACATTGGCCGAACCCGGGCCATCGCCATTCTTGAGCTTAGCCATGCAATCAGTATAAACCGAAAATCATGCTAGTTCTCGAAGCGCAGAATGCAAGCCTGTCCTTCATATCCGCAGGCCCCAAAACAGGTCGAAAGCGCGACCAATCGCCCTCAGGCTGCGATCCAGCCGCCACCCAGCACAAGGTCGTCCTGATAAAAGACCGCCGCCTGACCGGCGGTGATGGCGCGTTGGGGTACGTGCAGCTTCACCTTGGCCGCGCCGCCGGGCAGCGGTGTGAGAGTGGCCGGCGCGCCAAGATGGTTATAGCGGATCTTGACGGTTGCATCCAGCGTGGCAGGAGGCAGGTCAAAGGAAATCCAGTTACAACGTTCCACGACGAACTCGGCCCGCAGCAGCGCCGAATCGTCACCCACCACGACCCGGTTCCTGGCCGCGTCCAGCTCGATCACGTAGAGCGGTTTGGGGGAGGAAATGCCCAGACCCTTGCGCTGGCCGATCGTAAAGAACTCAATGCCCTCGTGCTCGCCGAGCACCTGGCCCTGCAGGTTGACGATCTCTCCGCGATGCTTCTGCACCAGGCTGGCCTGTTGCAGGAACTTCCCGTAATCGTTGTCCGGCACGAAGCAGATCTCCATGCTCTCTTCCTTGTCAGCGGTCTTGAGATTGCAGCCGTGAGCCACGGCGCGTGCATCGCTCTTGGTCTTCTCACCCAGGGGAAACATCGCGCGGGCCAGTTGATCCTGACGCAATGAGAACAGGAAGTAGCTTTGGTCCTTGCGCAAGTCACAACCACGCTCGAGCAACGTCCGGGCGCCGTCCGGGCTCTTCGCCACCCGCGCAAAATGCCCGGTGGCCACATACTGCGCGCCGAGCTGGTCGGCCCGCTCGATGAGGCGGCCGAACTTCAGGTTCTGGTTGCACATCACGCAGGGGTTCGGCGTGCGTCCGGCCTTGTATTCATCGGCGAAGTATTGGATCACCTTGCTCTGAAACTCCGCCGATTCGTCAATCAGGTAATAGGGAATGCCCAGCTTGTGGCAAACCGCGCGGGCGTCCGTCACCGCCTGCGGCCCGCAGCACTTGTCCTCGGCGCGCGAGACGCAATCTTGCGGCCAGAGCTTCAGCGTGATGCCTACCACGTCGTAGCCCTGTTCGAGCAACAGCGCGGCCGTCGCCGAGGAATCAACTCCTCCGCTCATACCCACCACGACACGTGTTCGCTTCGGCACACTCACAGGCCCGTCAACATACGTGCGCGGCGGGGGGATTCAAGCGTGCGTAGCAGCCGACGTAAGGAGGCTCTAATCAATCCGCGC
>SESF01002218.1_pt1 | contig 10296 bp, 13 predicted proteins | sample 3171521 | NCBI WGS metagenome assembly SESF01 (sample SAMN10866945, study PRJNA518727) | freshwater metagenome | biome: subpolar coniferous forest; feature: holomictic lake; material: water; isolation source: holomictic Lake 227, 6 m and 8 m depth | place: Canada: near Kenora, Ontario | collected...
CAGTCGTTCGGCATTGAAACCGACGGTAAAAAGAAGCAGTCGCTTATTTATGAAATTCTGGATAAACAACAATCCCAACTTAACCAGCCATGAAATAATTCACCATTAATACTATCAAGCCATGAAATTTAAAGTTTACAATCAAACCAACACCAAAAGTACAGTCCGTGGAACATCCATTCTTAGAGTAAGTGAAAAAGCAGGGCTTTTCACTTTCAGTAAGGTAGCAAGCTTTGTTATAGGAATGCAGGAAAATGAAAGGATCTGCATTATACAGGATGAGGATTGCCCCGAAGATTTTTATGTAACAAAAACCCCAGGAGACGAATGTTTTAAGCTTCGGAGCAAGGGAGTAACATCCTTTTCATTTAACTGTTCTATGCTCGCAACCCTTATTCTTGATAAAGGAAAGCTATTGGATCACAAGGTTAATCTTAACAGGTCTGAAAATTTTATCGTCGAAGCGCCGCAGGAAATTGATGGAATGATAATGCACAAGATCACCCTTACAAAACCTGTTATAACAAAGTAGCCATGATGTACTATGTCATTCTAAACCCCAACAATGCCAACGCCGAGATAATGAAAAACGGATACGGCTGCGCTCAGAAATTCAGACAAAAAAAGGCAGCTATTCTCTCTGGAGAAGATGCGATCGGAGATGGAACATTCTTTGAATACCTCGTGGTCGAGGCATGTGATTATTAATTGAGTTATGCCAATCAAGCCAGAAAATAGAGACAGATATCCGAAGGATTGGAAAGAAATTTCAAAGCGGATCCGGGAAGAGAGAGCGGAAGGTAGATGTGAAAACTGCGGAGCCATCAACTATTCCCACGTCAACAGGCATACCCGGGAGATATGCCTGCCTGATGAAAATGATGCCATCCGGATCGTTCTCACGGTTGCGCACCTGGATCACACACCTGAGAACTGTGAGGATGATAACCTCAAAGCATGGTGCCAGCGATGCCATAACAGGTATGACAGAAGCCATCGAAAACAGACATTTAGACAATCGAGAATGAAAGGACAAACTAGTTTAAATCTTTAAACCATGATCACCCACTGGAACGAAATATGCAACCAAATTGAGGTATCCGATGAGATTCTCAATAAATTCATCGATACATCCGGATTGTCGGTTACACAGCTAAAGAAACTCAATAAATTCATTTGTGAGTGGAACCGGGTTAAAAAGCTGGCCGATGCATTTGATCAGTTCATCTCTCCGGTAGATCCAATAAAAGTTGAATCACCTTTCGACCAGGAAGATTTCCGCTACATGTGGAAGACCTGGAAAGAGTACCTGCAGGAGCAGCACGGGCAGCTGATCAGGAGCCGGGCAGAGCAAATGTCGCTCGATTACCTGTCAGAGATTTCAGACTGCAATCCGGATACAGCCATTTTCTTTCTGCGATTTGCCATGGCCAACCGATACAAGAATTTTTTCAAGGTAGATAAAAAAGACATTGATAAACCAACCAAAACCAATGACAGCGATTTCTGACATCCTAAAAAACCGGGCATTCTCAGAACAGGGATCCGTGCTCGAAGCTCAGATGAGAGAGAAGGAATATAATCTGAGATCCTTTAAGTGCAATATCCAAATGACCTATGATGAATTCCAGCAGCTGCTTCAGGTTAATTGTTATGATATCATGTTGCAAAGATCGGTTATCCGGGACTACCAAATCGATAAGCAAAATGAACCTATCATACGGCAACTGTACCTCTATTTTATGAATAATCCGGACTGTGAATGGAACCTCAATTCCGGATTACTGTTCGGTGGCAAGGTGGGTTGTGGCAAAACCCTGTTGATGACAGCCTTTTTCAGGATCACAGACAATTATTCCAGAAAATCTACCTGTATCATTCATTCCAAATCGCTGGCCAACGAGATCAAAAAAAATGGTGTAGAGTGTTTATCCAGAAAACCGATCATGATTGATGATCTGGGCCGCGAAGAATCGGAAGTAAGAGACTTTGGCACGGTTGTAAAACCCATTATCGATGTCATTTCTGTGAGGTATGAGAACGGTGCCCGGACCTATGCGACCACAAATTTTAATTATGACCGGCTCACCACGTTCTACAGCGAATTTGTCACGACCCGGATGCAGGAGATGATGACATTCGTGGTCATACCTGGAGAATCGAGAAGGTTGAAAAATGAGATAAAGAAATAACCATGCTTAAGAAATTTACCGAAACTAAAATTCCCCAAGGCGGATCCAACCGCGTAACATTGGTCAAAGAGTTCCTGGATGAGCACTACAACATCAAGATCAATATTTTCGATCATTCGAAGGTGATCATCGCGGCCAAGACCAAGGATTATGAGCAGGATATCAGCATTGAGGATATCTCCCTGCACATGCTCGAAGATGGAATTTGCGGTAGTGATTCAATCCTGAAAAAGATCATCACTTCACCCAACCAGACCAAGCCCTACAATCCGATCAAAGAGTACTTTGAATCCCTGGATGGAAAATATGCCGGTAAATCTCATATCGACCTGCTTTGCTCACATCTGAAAGCCCGGGTCTACAATGATCATCCTGAAGCTTACTATCAGGAAAGGTTGGTTTATACCTTCAGAAAATGGATTGTGGCCACGGTGGCCTGTGCGATGGGCATCAAGGAAAACGATGCGATGTTTGTGGTAGTGAACAATGAGGAAGGGATTGGTAAATCCACCCTGATAGAATTCATGGTACCGGATATCCTTAAGGGTTATTATTCGAAGTCATCCAAGGAGATGAACTATCCGGATATGTTCACCTCAAACCTGCTGATCAACTTCGACGAAATGATCGGCCTCACCAAATCGACAGCAGAGGAGTTTAAGAACATTTTATCTTCCAGACAGATCAATGTATCGAAAAGGTTCACAACGACCAAACAGCGGTACGCTTCGACCTGTGGAACCAGCAACAAGGATGCAGAGCATGGGGGCTTTCTTCTTCCCGACATGGGATCCCGCCGGTTCGCGATCAATGCCATCGAAACAATCGATTGGGAATACACAAAACACGTCGACATTCACCAGGTATGGGCAGAGGCTGTGATGCTCCTGTCGCAGGATTTTGAATACATCTGGAACCCGGCAGACTTCAAAGAGTTCGGCCAGTACAATTCGCGGTTCATCGTGCAAACAACTTCCTTTAAGCTGGTCAAAGAGTTTTACCGGATACCGGAGCCAAGTGACAACGGCCATGCAGAATTTAAAATGCCTGTCGAGATCCTGCGCGATCTCCGCGCCGCGCACAAAGTAAACTCCTCCATGAACAACGTCTCAGACGTGAACATCGGCATCGCGCTCAAGCAGCTTGGTTTCTCCCGGACCTTCAAGAAGGTGAACGGACAGACCCGATATGGGTACCAGCTGGTGCCTCTCTTCTGATTTTCTTTTATCTTCCTTATTATCAATTCATTGGTTTACTTATCAAACCTATCAACGGGAATTTCTTCCCGTTTTTCTTTTTTTAGTTACACATCTATTTATTAATCAATACAATAGAATATTTTATAGAACATAAAAACATATAATAAGATAAAATAAAAAGGTTTTTCGCTTACAACCTTACACCCGATCCCGTATATATTTGATATACAAAGCGTATGAGGTTGTAACCTGCCCTAAAAATAAAGGTTACAACCTAGTTACATAAGGTTACAACCTTTTTGCATAATTCAATTAACTATCTTATAATCAAAGGTTGTAGGTTGTAAGTGAATTTGAAAAATATTTTTAGTAAATTTCGATTTTTAAAGAAGTATGAAAGCAAAAGTTACGCATTTGAGAAAAATCAATGATAAAAGAATGGAAGTTATCATTGCTGGTATAAATCAATTTTCAGAATATGAGATTTGTAAAATAATTCAGGATGCCTTCAAAAATTCAGAACCAGGTAAACCAATGGAAGAATTTGAGATTGGAGATAAAGTTATGTATCGAACTGCCAGAGAAAAGAATCCATTCGATCATATGAGAGTAGCGCATAACGTTGATTACTGTATCATCAAGAATATTACGGAGAATAAATTCAGATCAGGAGGGGTAGGCTACACACTGGTAAACCCGGATAATGAAAAATTCATTGCAGTCGTATCTGCAAAATGGTTAATCCGTTACATTTGAAATTTTCCTAATATTTGCTATCTTTGACTTACCCAACGATAGGGTTTCGTATAAAATTCCCATAACGAAACCTTTATAACCATGACCGGAATTTACGTCACCATCCGCCTCAATCCATTTTTACAACAATTTCTCAGAGGATATTTTGAATGCAACGATGTTGTATTCTCATTTCCCAGGCAAAGCGGTAAATGTTGGCTTCCGATAGCATTCAAGACAGCGCTCTGGTATGCTCCCCGAAATTACAGGCCTTCGTGCTTCGGCGAAGAGACTTTTCGGATTGAGATACCTGAAATGAAGGACAAAGATCCTGAATACCACAACTACATATCTGAACGTGCCAATGCTGAGTTTCGCCAGAGCGTCAGGACATTTTACTGCAGTGTCGCCTACTCGTTTTTTGACGAAGCCAAATGTGCCAGGTATGGGCCCAAAGCAATAATCTCTATGTTCATCGATAGATATTCCATCGACACAATTTATGAAGACAGGGTCGCCCGTGATTACTCCAGGTATAATTGGAATATAAGGGCAAGAAGGTTAAGAAAAAAAATAAAAAAAAGTTCCGACTTCAGTGCGGTTATTTGAGTAAGTGTCACGCACCGTCACGTTTCATAAAAATTTAATAATAATTACCATGAAAAAGTTTATTTGCTCTAAAGTGAAGTTCATCGAAGATCGTTTCGTTATATCTATCGTCGATGGGACCTTAAGTTTGACTGCCGGGAAAACCATGGAAGTGATTGATTTGGTCAACGCATCCATCGAGGAAGAGTTGTCTCAATCGTTTTCAGGGAAAAAAGTTATACAAACATTAAAGGTTGATGGTGATTTCGGTACAATTGTCGCCAACAGGTTGATGTCTCCGCTTATTTTCGAGTTAACCCTTAGCGATGGCACTAAAGTTATCTGGGGAGATAAAGATATCAGGTGCAAAATCAAATCTCAGAACCTCACTGCTGGACAGGGAGTAATAAATTTCGAACGGCAAACAACCTCTTTTCAGTTTTAAAATTTAATACACTAATATACAGTGTTTTAAATTAGTCCTTTCTTTGTGATCGTGGCCTAAATAATATTGCATCAATTCTTAATCAAGAAAGATGCAATATTCTGAATTTTTTAATGAAATCTTTGGTTCGCTGATTGTTGCCACTGATTCGGCATTAGCGAAATATGGACCTTACCTCACAGCTCACCGCGAAGGTAAGATATTGGAATTTCCGGAAGCCACAGTATTGAAACTTGGTTTCTTTGATTCGTTGACAAAATCCCCCTATCAAAAAGAAACGGAAAATAAGACTGAAGGCGTGGCCGTTGTACCGATTCAGGGCTTACTCACCAAAAAAGGATCATGGTGGGATCCTGGTACCGATGAAATAGCAGAATCTTTGTTTGAGCTGTACGCTGATCCGATGGTCAAAGCCATTGTTTTGGATGTTTGCAGTCCCGGAGGTACAACTCACTCTGTCATCCCGATGGAGTATGCCATTGGCAAAAGAAACAAACCCGTCATTTCTGCCATAAACCCACAAGCTTATTCCTGTGCCAATTATATCGTGAACATGACCGACATGATATTTTCCACGCATCGCATGGGCGAAACTGGAAGTATTGGCGTGATGACTTCCTGGACTGTCGATAAAAAGGACATGTGGGGAAACCCAATCAAGCGGATTGAAATTTATCCACCTGAAAGCAACTGGAAACATTTGCCGGAGCGCGAAGCCGAAGCCGGAAAACCTAAACTTTATCAGGAAGAGATCCTTACTCCCTGGGCATTGCAATTTCAGAACATTGTGAAAGCCAATCGTAAAAAATTGGACTTATCGGTGGATGGAATTCTTAATGGCCGGACCTTCTATGCCTACGACGCTGTGACCAACGGCCTGATCGATGGAATTAAACCAATGGATGAGATCCTGCTATATGCATTCGATTATAGTACACGCAAAAAATTTGAAACCCTTTAATTTTTAATTCGATGAAAAAACCAACAATGGCGAACATCCTGGCCTTTTTTAAAGGTAAAGGATTAGAAGCAAAAGAAGCCCGGGAAAGTATGACCCAGGAACAGTTTGTTACCATGTGTGCTGATTTCAACACTGAGTTTGGAAAGGACTTCGCCACAGGATTGGCCGAAGCCCAAACCCTTGCTCAGGGAGAAACAGAACGCACCACAATTCTGGCCAAAATCAATACTGTATTGGTGGAAGACGAACCCGAAGAAGGCGAAGGCACGAAGCTGAACGCTAAACCTGAAGGGGAACTCTCCGGAACCGAAAAGCCGAAAGGCGAAGAGAAACCAGCTCAGCCTGTGGCTGTAGATCAGGCTTTAGTAATGGCGGCAGTTGACAAACTGATCGGTTTGGTCAATGACCAAAAAACGACGATCGCAAAATTATCCATCCAGGAAGATCCTGCAAAACCAAAGAAAGTGAATGCAAAAATTATCGCCATCAACAGTGGCTCATCCTCCGAAAAGTATCTGTTTGGAATAGAGGCCCCTCTGTTCGACAGGTCAAAACCTTGGAACCAGGTCGCAGCGACCAAAGTTCCTCTCGAAATTCTGGCCGCCAATGGATCATCCCTGAGTGGGAATTGGAAAGGCTACGAAAAAGAATTCCGTGCTGAAGTAGAAAAGTATGGCGATAGCCTTGCTCAGCGTATCAGCCAGCTTCAGGGTGAAAACCGCTTGTCAACCTTGACAATGGCCGAGATTGATTTCACTGGTTTCGATGGAACCGGCTGGGGTGAATCTTACATCGTTCGTCGCCAGGATGCGCTGATTTCCTATTTGCGCACCCTTCCTTCCGTTACCAATTTGTTTGCTGTCCGTTATGGCGTGCAGGACAAAATGGAGATGACCAACTCCTTCCTGACAGACTTCTCCCAGGCTTGGCAAAGTGGCCGCGTATTCAAAGGCGGGTACAGTGTTGAACCTATGTTGGCCGAAGTGTTCGACGTGATGTTGAAACACAAGTTCACTGAGATGAAGAAATTGGAACGTGAATACATTGGTTACCTGAACCGTGAGAATTCCTTCCCAATCAAATGGTCGATGGTTGAATGGCTGATGGCCCAAACTTTGGCTAAATTGCTCAATGAGCAAAACGAGCGCCGCATTCGTGGTTGTCACATCACCCCAATAGCCACCGAAGCCGGGCACCACATGTTTGGATCCAACGGCGTTTTGGCACAATTGGCCAAATATTGTGCAGATGGTTATCTTACCAGGGAAACCGATTTGAATGTTTACACTTCCAGCACCATCTTCGCGATGGTTGAAACATTCATCGAAAGGATCAATCAGCTGATCCCTTCTCTTTCAGGATATGTATTGTATATCAATCAAAAGCACATCCCATGGTACCTGAGAGGTTACGAAGCAGCCAATGGCACAAAGTTGGATTACAATGGCGCAAAGCTGGAAGTGAAACATTATGCGCTGGATTCTATTGTTGGAGTTCCCAACATGGGCAACAGCTGTCAGATGTGGATCACCATGCCGGGAAACATCGAACTCTATGAGATGGCCGCAGGTGAAATGGCCGCTTTCTATTTCCAGCAAGATCTGGACGAATTGCTTGTTATGAGCGTTTGGAAAGAAGGAGTTGGCGCTTACATGGTTGGCAAGAAAAACGGAGAGAAGAAAGACCAGTACATCTTCCTGAACGATCCGTTCACCGCATTGCTTGCCAATGCCACAACTGCTGACGCTACAGTCAACAGCTACTTCAAAACTATTGCCAATGTTTCTTCGGCTCCAACTTTCACCGATTTCACAGGTAAAAGTGAAGGAATCGTTTACAAATTGGTGTGTGGTAGTGCGACTTATCCAACAGTCACAGCGAAAACCAATTTGTTTTCGAATGTCGATGCGTGGATCCCAACAGCAGTTGGCGACTTCCTTGAAGTTTACTGGAATGCAACCACGAGCAAGTATGTTGAAGTGGCCCGCTTGGTAACTACATAGTGATTCGCCCCGGTGAAAGCCGGGGCTTATCTTCACCTCTTAAAAAATTTTGTACGATGAAAAAGTATAATGAAAAACAACGGGCACATGCTGCCCGCAATGTATCGACGGCCCGGATCCAATACCAAAAGCGAATGATCTTTGCATTTTTTTCAATGGTAGTCCTGGTCTGTCTGGCTATGTTTGTCTTCGGTGATGCTTCGATGGGCGATCTTCTCTGCACAACAGGGATCTCAATCGCTACTGTTGCCCCAGCAGCTGTAAACATTTCCGGTGATGCCGGGATATCACAATCTGCAGGGAAATTGGTGAAGGCCAAAGTTTGGTTTATTACTGCAGAGCAATACGACGATGACCAGGCATTTCCAACCCGATCAGGCAGAGAAATAGGCAATATCCCTTTGAAAGCCGGAGAGTATTGGCATTACATCAAAACACAGGCAATAACGAATCCGGATGCAATGATAGGCGGTAGTTTGAGCGATGTGGGCGGAACGTTGACCAATGAGATCAAATTGCTGTTGGCCGGTATCTCAGATGAAGTTTTGACACTGATAGAAAGCCACATGGGCAAAGGATTTTATGTCGTATTTGAGGTTTGCTCGACAGGAAAAAAATACCTGGGCGGAGGTGGATGTAAACCGATGATCTTGCAACAGCCTGAAGGTGGATTCCTTAATGACAAAACGAGCATTGCTCTATCGTTTAAAAACGAATGTGGAGAGCTCTTCAGCACCTATGTTGGGAATACACCGACTATTGCACCGGCGACTATAGCTGCTGCTGCCAGTTTCGTACTGACATCAAATCCACAGTATATATTTGCGTCAGATACCACGGGTGTCTTATGCATATCTTGTACTGGTATAACGGACACTGATGCCAACCGTATCATCACTGTTTTTGGCGGGGGAGGAACCAATCCGGCCAAATTGAACCAGGATGCAGATGGTAACATCCTTCTGATCGGTGGTGATGATTGGAACGGAGCCTTGGGAAGCCAAATTTCATTCAAAATAATGAGAGATGGTGCAGCATCCTATAAACTGATAGAGATTGCTGGAACGCGAACTTAGATACCCCGTAAATTGCTATACTTGCAAGCGGCCTCAGCGATGGGGTCGCTTTTTTTGTCCTATGAAGTGGAATTGAATCAATTTATCATTGTAAAGGTTTAATTCTAAAACTTTTAAAAATGAAATACGAATTCATTGAGATTAACAACTTTATCGTTGCTCATGCCAGTGCCGAACATTTTGAAGCCGATTTCAAACTTTACCGTAAACTATTTCCGGAAAGCAGGATCCTGAAAACCCTTGAAAATCCATTTCCACCACAAAAGAAAGAATTGGATGAACGCATGTTATATGAGATATTGAATGCAGATCGTATCTGCATGGAAACTATCCTGGAATATAGGGGAATCATTGTAACAGCTCCAGCAGAAGAAAGCAAACCAGAAGAAGTACAAATAATGCCTTCTGAGACACAACCATTCATTGATATTCTGTTAACGTCTGATATAGAAAACATTAAATATAATGATGCTAAAACACTCGCATTTGGGTTGAAATTGAATGTATTTGATCAGAAGGCTACTACACTAAAGCGTGCATTGTCTGACTTAAAGGCTAAACTAATGCCAGTTGTTAAAGTAGATGCCAATATTGGACAGGTATCTGAACATGCAGACAACACAGAGGAAAAAAAAAGTTAAGACCTGAAGATATTTTTAAGTCTATCAATTGGCAGGATACTGGCAATAGAGAGATACAGTTGTGTATGGCACTGTTCAATGATGCAGTGTACGCTTACAGAAGAATGGGGCAGGCAGATGGGGCACTGGATACAGATGCCTCTCTGCTTGCTTCTTTTTGTGAGGACGATGAACGTAATACCCTGGCATGGGCAGAACTATATCAATACGACAAGAGCGGCACCTTCCTGTATCAACACCCCATACTCGCACTACAATCATTAAGGGTTAGACTAATGACCCTCCTACAGTCTGACCCTACAGCATTCATGAATGAGATTACTAATTCAAACAACAACATAGCCAGGTACACATCACGCATTAACCAAGGCAAACCCAAAAGTGAAGAGGAGCGCATAGGATGGGTATCTATCATAGACAGGGAGCAGTCTAAGTTGAAATTAATGCAGGAGTTAA
>SESF01022447.1_pt1 | contig 10291 bp, 13 predicted proteins | sample 3171521 | NCBI WGS metagenome assembly SESF01 (sample SAMN10866945, study PRJNA518727) | freshwater metagenome | biome: subpolar coniferous forest; feature: holomictic lake; material: water; isolation source: holomictic Lake 227, 6 m and 8 m depth | place: Canada: near Kenora, Ontario | collected...
ACGACGAGGTGGTTGAAGTGACGCCCAAGAACCTGCGGCTGCGCAAGAAAATACTGGACCACGGCCTGCGCCGGCGCAACGAGAAGGTAGAGGATTGATAAAACTCCGGTCAAGGAAGGCGGCAAGATGAAGAAGCTGAAACTATTAGCGCTGATAGCTCTTTCTCTGGGGCTGGCCGCCTGTTCCGCGCCGGGCGGCGCGCACAGGCACGACGGCTCCGCGGTATACCTCGACAAGGCGCGGCTGGAGGCGCTGGAGTTCCCGCAGCCTCCCGCTCCCGGTTCGCCGCTGGACAGGACGGATCTTCTGGAACTGCGCGACTGGCAGGCCAGGCGCACCGCCGGGCAGTGCGCGAAAGCGGCGGCCGAAGGCGAGGCGTACTTCGACCAGTTCTTCGGCGAGCTTACCCCCTTTACCGGGCCCCTGCCCAAAGAAAGCCGGAAATTCCTGCTGCGGGTGCGCGAGGACATAAGCACGGCCGTCTCCATTCTGAAGGACAGGACTACCCGGCCGCGGCCTTTCCTGGAAGATGCCTCGCTTACCCCCTGCCTGGGGCGCATAGGCGGGCTGGCCTATCCCAGCGGCCACGCCACGATCGCGAGGGTCTACGCGCTGATGCTCACCGAGATCTCTCCCCTGCGCCGCTCCGAGTTCATGGCCCGCGGCGACGAAGCCGCCCTGCTGCGCGTGATAGGCGGCGTGCACCATCCTTCCGACATAGAGGCGGGCAAGCAGCTCGGGGATCTCCTTTTCGGCAGGTTCATGCAGGACCCCAGCTTCCGCGCCGGCCTGGAGAGACTGCGCTTCTACGCCGCAAAATAGCGGCACCGGACTTATAGATCTATGAAACAGCCCGCCGGCGAAGAGGGGGGATTGCGGGAGCTCGCCCGCGTGGCGTATCCGCTTATCCTTTCTACCGCCTCCAATACGATAATGCAGTTCACCAACCGGGTGTTCCTGGCGCATTACAGCCCGGACGCGCTGGCGGCCTGCGTACCCGGGGGGCTGCTTTCTTTTGTGTTCCTTTGTTTCTTTATCGGCACGGCCTCTTATACCAACGCTTTCGTGGCGCAGTATTACGGCAGGGGGAAAACGGCCAGCGTTTCGGTGGCGGTCTGGCAGGGCGTCTGGCTGGGGCTGGCCGCGGGAGCGGTACTGCTGGCGCTGATCCCGCTGGGATTTTACATCATAGACCATTCAGGGCATCCCGCCGCCGTAATTATCCTGGAAAAACAATACTTTGCCATCCTTAACGCCGGCGGCGTGATAGCCATAACGAACACGGCGCTGTCCGCTTTCTTTACCGGGCGCGGCAAGACGAAGGTGCCCATGGCCGTGAACATGGCGGGCAACGCGCTGTGCGTGCTGCTGTCCTGGCTGCTGGTGTTCGGGGCCGGGCCGCTGCCCGCGCTGGGCATAGCCGGGGCGGGTTACGCGGCCGTGGCGGGGCAGGCGCTGATGCTGGCGCTGTACCTGCGGCTGATCTTCTCGCCCTATAACCGCCGCCGCTACCGCACCGCCCGCCTGGTGGGCATACACAAGGGGCTGTTCCTGAGGCTGATAAAGTACGGCGCGCCCAACGGCGTGGGCTTCTTCCTGGACGTGGCCTCTTTCGGCGCTTTTATCTTCATAGTCGGCGGCCTGGACAAGGTTTCGCTGGCGGCTAACAACATTATCGCCTCGATAAACATGATAGCCTTCATGCCGGTGGTGGGCCTGGGGCTGGCGGCGCTGACGCTGGTGGGCAAATATATAGGCATGAAAAAGCACGACGTGGCCGAGCGCGTGGCCTATACGGCGGCCAAGGCGGCCGGCGCTTACTCGCTGGCGCTGGGGCTGCTGTTCGTCTCCGTGCCCGGGCTGTTCATAAATATTTTCGGCTCGGGCAACTGCGCCGAGTACGCGGAGATCCTGGCCGCCACCAGGCCGCTGATGAAGGTGCTGTCGGTCTTTATTTTCTTCGACGCGCTGGGCATGATCTTCGCCGACGCGCTGCGGGGCGCCGGCGATACCCGCTTCCAGATGCTGGGCACCAGCGCCGCCGCCTGGCTGCTGTTCGTGCCCGGGGTCTGGTACATAACGCACAGGGCCGGCGGCGAGCTTATCCACGCCTGGTACTGGGGCGGCTTCTACGTTTTCCTGCTGGCCGTGCTGTTCACCCTGCGCTTCCGCTCCGGGCTGTGGCGCAGGATAGATATCCTGAAGGGCTGAAACTAACTTTGGCAAAGGTGTATAATTGACCTATGGCTGATAAAATATTCTCCGTTCACAAGGCGCTGCCCAGGGTGAAGCTGTCGCACGCGCCGGCCGGCCCCAACGCTTTCCGGCGCATGATCGACATTGCCGAGCGCGCCGAGCCCGGAGACCTGGTGGCCGTCTACGACAAGAACAGCAATCCCTACGGCGTGGCGCTGTACAACCCGAAAAGCCAGATAACCCTGCGCATCATCTCGCGCGCCAACCCCGACACTTTCAGCATAGACCGGCACCTCGAGGAGCGCGTGGCGCGCGCCGTGGACTTCAGGCGCGATATGCTCAAGCTTCCGGATTCCACCGACGCCTACCGCCTGGTGCACGATTACGGCGACGGCCTGCCCGGCCTGACCGCGGATATTTTCAAGGACCAGATCACGCTGGAGTTCTATTCCCTGGGCATGTACAAGCTGGCGCCGAACATAGAGGCCGCTTTCCGCAAACGTTTCCCCGACGCGGGCTTCCACCACAGGGCGAGCCCCTATACCAGGGAGATGGAAGGTTTTTCCCTGCCGCCCGCGCCCGCGCCGGCGCGCAAAACGCGCATCACCGAGAACGGCGTGCAGTTCGAGGTGGACCTGCAGGCCGGCTATAAGACGGGCTTCTTCTGCGACCAGCGCGAGAACCGCCAGTACGCCTCCAATTTCGCGGCCGGCGGCAGCATGCTGGACGTCTGCTGCTATACCGGCGGCTTCGGCATCTACGCCGGCAAAGCGGGCGCGACCAGCGTTACCAGCGTGGAGCTGGACCCCGACGTCTGCGAGCTGGCCAAGCGCAACGCCAATATCAACAAGGTGAAGATCGACGTGGCCTGCGCCGACGCGTTCACGTACATGCGCCAGATGATGGAGCTCAAGCGCCGCTACAAGCTGGTGGTGCTGGACCCCTACAAGCTGGTGGCCAACCGCGACGAGCGCGAGAAGGGCATCTTCAAATACAAGGATTTCAACCGCCTGGCGCTGGGCCTGGTGGAAGAGGGCGGCGTGTTCGTTACCTGCTCCTGCAGCGGTATGGTGTCCATGGACGAGTTCTCCTATATCGTGCGCGGCGCGGCCGCCAATTCCGGCCGCCGGGTGCAGGTGTTCAAAAAAAGCGGAGCGGGCCCGGACCATCCCGTGGCCGCGGATTATCCTGAGGGGGAATACCTGAAATGTATATTCTGCCGTGTGTTCTAGCGCTTTTATCCCTGTTGCCGGCCGGGCCGCTTTCCGCGGCTGAGCCGGGCATAAAAATTCTGGTCGGGGTGTGGCGGGGCTCGCTGACCACCATGCCCGATGGCTGCGTCTGGAAGGTTAGGCTAAGTGTTAAAGAGCAGCTGGGCGCCGCCAGAGGCAGTTTTTCCTCTTCCGGGCCCTGTGCCAAAGGCAGGAGCACCGGAACGTTCCTCTCCCAGCCCGGAGAGCCGGGCTGTTATACGATGGACGCCGGCATCCCCAGCATGCCGAAAGTGCCGCTGAAGGGCTGTTTCGATGAGAGCGGGGACCTGATCTTCGATTCGCCGATGTACAATGGGGCGCTGAAGTTTTCTGAAGCCGGCCGCAAGGCCGCCCTGGACATTAAAAGCATGCTTGGTTCCGTTTCCGGCAATTTTAAGAAACTCGGAAAGCCCCCCGCGGCGCGTTCCGGGAAAAAGGAGAATAAAAATGCCAAGTCCGTCAAAAAAAGTTCAGGCGAAATTTATGTCGGAGGCCATTAAAGAAGCCCGCAAAGGACTGAAAGAGGGAGGCATACCGATAGGCGCCGTGCTGGTCAAGGACGGGAAAATAATAGGGCGGGGGCATAACCGCCGCGTTCAGAAGAGATCGGCCATTCTGCACGCCGAAATGGACTGCCTGGAGAACGCCGGCCGGCTCAAGGCCGCCGATTACCGGAAATGCGTCATTTATTCCACGCTTTCACCCTGCAGCATGTGCACCGGGGCCATATTGCTCTATAAGATCCCTACCGTCGTCATAGGGGAGAACAGGACTTTCAAGGGCCCGGAGAGCTATTCCAGGAAATTCGTGGAATTGGTGAACCTGGACCTGCCGGAATGCAAACAGCTCATGGCCGGCTTCATTAAGGCCAGGCCGGAGCTGTGGAACGAGGACATCGGGGAGTAGCGGCTGCTTGACCAAAAACCCGAATAATGTCATAATATTGGGGTAGTTGAACCCGAACTCAAGTTTTCGAAGCCTATTCATCCAGGCAACAGCGGAAGAGATAGAGCAGAGAGAGTTGAGACAGGTAATGATAGTTGCTAGGAGAATAACACAATGAGCAAGAGAATATATGTGGGCGGACTGCCCTTCAAGACCACTGAAGAGGAAATGAACACCCTTTTCGCGACGTACGGCCAGGTTACCAGCGCCAAGCTGATCACCGATAAGTACTCCGGCCAGAGCCGCGGTTTCGGCTTCGTCGAGATGCCCAATGACGAAGAGGCCGTTGCGGCCATGGAAAAGCTTAACGGTTCCGAATTCGGCGGCCGCAAGCTGACCATCAATGAAGCGCGCCCCATGGAAGCCCGCCCCCGCACCGGCGGTTTCGGCGGCGGTCGTGACGGCGGTGGCCGCGGTGGCGATCGCGGCGGTCGCGGCGGCGGCGGCGGCTACGGCGACAAGTGGTAATTAACCTTTAAAAGGTTTCAGACCGCCGTCCTGAAAAGGGCGGCGGTTTTTTGTTTCCCCGGGTTGAAAAGAGAACGCCCGGCCTTTTTTAAGGCCGGGCGTTCCTATGGCCGCGGGCGCCGTTAATTTAACCGCGCGGGACCGCTTTTGAATTCAAAGAAACCGTTCAGCAGGCTCTTCATCTCGCCGATAGTGACCGAGGAAATGAACCTGGGAGCCCCGAAATAGGACCCGTTCGGGACGGGATTTTCGCCCACGCAATACAGGGCGTAAAAATTTGCGTCGTTGAATTCCAGGAAGTCCAGGGTTATCATAACGTCCAGCTCTTCTATGTAAGCGTCAGTATGCGGAACCCGCTGTATCCTGACCCGGGTCCCTTTTTTAAGCACCCGCCTGGCAGGGCTGCCCACCACTGAAAATCTGCAGAAGGACCTCGTCCGGTACGCTGTCACCGCCAGCGCCCCGTCCTGGATGTACATCTGGTAGAGGTTCGGCGGGATAAGAATATCGCTTGCGGCTATCAGCTCGGAAGTGCTCCCGATAGCGGTCAGCGGCAGCGTATCTTCCGCAGCGCTGCCCCGCGCGGGAAGAGGGAGCGGGATAAGGCCGGCTCCCGCGGGAATACTCACGTCAATTCCCGGCAGGTCCGCCGCTCTCAGGTCCTGCAGGGCAGCCGCCCGCACGGCAGCGGAATTGAAGCAAAGCGCCGCGGCGAATAATACGGTTCTTTTTATTTTGTTCTCCATGTGTGATCAATTATTAAGCCTGCAGGCCAGTTCCGAACGCCGCGGACCCCCGTCCGAACTTGTAACGGTGAGCCCCGCGCGGAACGAGTCCCGCTGCGCATAATCGGCCGGCAGGTCCAGCCTGGCCTGGTAGTTGAATTCCCCGTCCAGGTCGGAAAGCAGGGTGGCCTTGCCGCTCTTACTGGTGACGCGGAAAGGCGCGCCTACCAGCGTAAGCGGCGGGTACATGTCCTGCAGGAACACCTCCAGGTCGCCGCTGGCGGCGGATTTATCGAAGTCGAGGAAAACCCGCAGCTTATCATTATAATCTACCGAATCGCAGACGAGCCGGCGGCCGGTTACCGGCGCGGGCCAGGCCGCGGCCGAGAAGGCGGGGAAACAGACGGAAACCAGGAGGAACATTATGATCGATTTCATTAAAACTCCTTTAAGCTATACAGAAAGAATATCCCGAATAGACAGATCACAGCGCGTTCAGGAACTGGCAGGTCGGGCGAAACCCCATGGCTTCCACTTTGGGGTCGGGTTTGTTGCAAACCAGCTGGTTGCGCTCCGTGCCGCCGTCCGAATCCGGCCTCTCCAGTTCGAGCACCTTCATGTTCATGCCTTCCTCGCTCGTCTCGTTAACATTGAGCGCCGCGTACAGCGCCAGGGAGAACTCGCGGTTGGAGCCCGCCCCGTACGACTCCATGCCCATGAATTTCCAGCCGCCGGCCGGGTTTATTGAGCAGGCATAATGGGCCTTGCGGGGTGCGTTCGGCAGAGGCATATCGGTGGCGAAGCTTTTGTAGCAGGTTAAACCGGTCCCGACCTTATATATATAGCTTTGTCCGCCGCCCATCGTCACAAGTTCCGGCTTGACCTTTAAGGAATTAATTAACAGCTCGGCGAAAGCCGGGCTTTTGAAATCCACCGCGGAAGTGATCGGCGCGGCAGCTTTCGCCGCCTTGGCGGTCGATACCGGGTTTACCTGAAAAGGAGCGGCGGCAGAAGCTGAAGCCTGCGTTCCCTGCGCCATCCTGACCACATCTTTTGCGCTTATGCTCCTGAGCTCCTGCGCATTAACGACCCCTGAACAGATCACGACCGCAATTGCCGCCATTATTGTTTTTTTCATTGTTTATACCTTTATGAACGCTGTTATATTTTTTTCCCCGCTTATGTGCTTCGTGTGTTTCCCCGCTTGTCCGTTTTTTTCTGCTCCGGCCGTACCGGCTTGTTCTTCTGTAGTTATATTCTACAGGTTCGCGGCGGCGCTGCCATGAGGCGGGATGCTCACGTGGGCGCGGTATTCGTGCTCATACGCATTGCCCGTTCGCTTTACGTAGGCGCCGGCTATAAAACCGCGGTTTTAGAGAATCAGCGCTTCTCTACCGCGAGTTGCGGGGTTGGAAAGCCCGGCTGTATTTTTTTTGTCGGAGGCGAAAGGAGACAGAGAGACTGGAGAAAATTATTTAAGGAAAGGCGGTATGGTTTCAGCGGGATAATTTAGAAGTCCCACAGCCTGACCACTTTTCCTATCACATAAAAGAAGGCCGACCTTTCGGTCTTGCTGGTGACAGCGTAGGGCTGGGCGGCTTCGATGTTCGCGCCTATCAGCGGGAAAAGGCCCCGTAAAGCCAGGGCGTCCGCGCGGATGATTCCCTTGCTGGCCCACTCGCAGGAGCCGGTCTGTTCCAGCTTTTTAAGGTAGCCGGTGAATTTCCCGCGCAGTTCCGGCTCCAGGGCGCTCATATTGGGATAGCCCACCATCTGGCCGGCCACCCTGGACCTGTAAAAACCTTTTTTTACTTCCTTCACCAGCTTGGCTTTAGCCAGCTCTTTCAGGGACTTTTCCGCTGCCGGAGTTTTTACCCGGATAGCTTTTGCTATTTCCGCGGCGGACCAGACGCCGGTGTCGTTGCCCATGGTAAGGCTGCACTTGTACGTTTCAAAGCTGCACAGCATGGCGCGGAATTGGGCAGGCGTCAAATAATATTTGCTGTCCGCCAGCGTCCTCTGCAGCGCCTTGTGTACCGGGGAAAGGCCGGCCGCTTCCGTCTTCGCCGGGATCAGCGGTTCAAGGATCTCTTTATACACCTCGTCGCCGGCCATTGTCCTGAGCCAGGCCACGATAAGTTCTTTGGCCGCGGGGGTCGTCTGGGGCAGGCGCAAGGCCGGGTAAAGTTTCTGAAGCCTGCCTATCACGGGCAGGCTAGTCCCCTGCTCCATCATAAGGTAATTGCGGTACGACATCCTGAGCACGGGTCCTCCGCCGTTGTCGTGATAGAACCGGTAAGCCGTCTGGAAACCGGCCTCTTTGCGCAACCGCACCAGGGTGTCAGAAAATAATGTTCCCATCAGGTATTCCTCAGCTTCTCTAAAAACACTGCGCCGGCTACCGTAAATCTGGCGGAAGAGAGCCGCTTTGTTCAACCACATTTAAGCATAATAGACGGCCGCATTAAAGGCAGATGCCTATGATGCGGCATCCGAATGGGCCTTGACAAAGTAATTATACGGATGTATAATTATACAGTAGTATAACAACTGGAGGCAGTATGGCAAGACCACCGTCAGGTACCGATCTAAAACTTAAAGCCGCGGGCAGGAAGCTGCTGCAGGAGAACGGCCTGACCGGCCTGAGCGTGCGCGAGGCCTGCCGCGTGGCCGGGGTGAACACCGGCATGTTCCATTATTATTTCGGCTCCAAGGACGAGTTCCAGAAAGCCATCCTGAAAGAGATCTACGCCGAATTCATGCAGAACTTCAAAGCCGGCGTGGCCGTGGCCGGCACGCCCCGGGAGCGGCTTAAGACCGCGCTGACCGAGGTGGGGAAATTCGCGCTGGGCCTGCGCAAAGTGGCGCCCATGATGTTCGCCGACCTGGCCCACGGCAAAAAAGAAGCTTTCGCTTTCGTCAGCGCTAATTTCACCGAGCATATCACGCATATTACCGCGCTGGCGCTGGAATGCCGCCCGGCCAGCGCCGTCAAAGAAAGCTCCATTCCTTTCATGATCGCGGCTATGGTGCCGGTAATGATCTTCCCGGTGCTGATAGGCGGCGTGATGGAGCGCAACGGCGTAAAAAGCGTGGGCGGGCTGGAGCTGGAAAAACTGCGCGAGGAGATTTTTTCCGACGCCGGCATAGCGGCGCGGGCCGAAATAGCTTTAAGGGGAATAGGCTTATGAAACTCATATATATATTCCTTATGATGGCCGGTACGGTACAGGCCGGGGAATTCAGCCTTACGCTCAAGGACGCCGAGCAGAGCGCGCTGGCCGTCTCCAACCAGTACCGCAGCGCCAGGTTCTCCGCCGAAGCCGCCGCCGCCGGGGCCGCGGCCGCGGGCTCGCTGCTGAACCCGCGCCTGAGCCTGGAGGGCAGCCTGCGCTATAACGCCGTGGTGCCCGCCATAGCCATGCCGGCCGCGCTGGGCGGCGGCAGGCCGCTGGGCGACAACTGGAACTACTCCGTGGGGCCGTCGGCCAGCTGGACCTTTTACGACGGCGGTTCGCTGCGCTCGGGCCGCGACAGCGCGCTGCGGGGCGCCGCCGCGCGCTCGGCCGAGGCCGACAACGCGCGGCGCCAGGTGCTGCTGAAGGCCCGCACCGCCTATTTCCAGCTGCAGCTGGCGCTGGAGCGGGTCTACCTTATAGGTGAGAATCTGCAGCTTTCGCTGAGCCAGCTCAAGGATATCACGCTCGGGGCCAAGGCCGGCACGCTGAGCCGGCTCGACGAGATACGGGCCAGGCAGGAGACCACCGCCCGCCGGCGGGACCTGCTGCGGGCGCGGGCCGACCTTTCGGCGGCGCTGCGGGAGCTCAGTTTCGCCACCGGCGTGGAGCTGCCGGCCGGCGCGGCCCTGCCGCTGGACGCCAGGATGGCCGGGCGCACTTACGGCGACGCGGAGCCCGCCACGCTGTTCGTGAAGGCCGAACCATACGAAGCCATCCTCAGCCGCCTGCTGCCGTCGGCTAAAGGCGGGCTGGACAAAGAGCTGCCGTCGGTTAAAGCTTTAGGCGAGACGGCGCTGGCCTACAAGGCCACCGCCGGCGTTTACAAAGCCGATAAGCTGCCGCGCCTGACGCTGGGCGCGCGCAGTTCGCTGGATTATCCCAACGGGCCGAACCTGTATACCTTCATGCAGAACTCGGCGTCGCTGGCCCTGAGCCTGCCGCTGTTCGAGAGCGGCCGCTCCGCGGAGAAAGAAAAAGAGAACGAGCTTAACTCGAAGGCAGCGCTGGAAAAACGCGACGAGGCGGCCCTGGCCGCCGCGAAGGATTTCAACAAGGCGCAGGACGCTTTCAAGGCTTTGCTCGCCGAGCAGGCGCTGAACATTGAGGCTGTGGACGACGCCGCCGAGGCGGCGAGGCTCGCCTACGCGGCCTACAAAGCCGGCGGCGGCACCTGGCTGGATGTGGAAAGCGCCAACTTGAAGGAGCTGCAGGCCAAGACCACGGCCGCCTCCACCGACGCGGAACTGCTGCTGAAGCTGGCCGTACTGGATAACCTTACCGGGAGCGTGAACTGATATGAAAACTAAAATAATACCGTTATTGCTGCTCGTGGTGATCGGCACGGTGATCTTCCTTAAGGCCAGGAAGGAACGGGATTTCCGCTACAGCGGCACCATAGAGGCCACCGAGACCGACCTTTCAGCCCGCATCACGGGCGTGATAGAGAGCTACGGCGCTAAAGAGG